>WNGK01001036.1_pt1 | contig 36956 bp, 64 predicted proteins | sample 5400601 | NCBI WGS metagenome assembly WNGK01 (sample SAMN13153376, study PRJNA577476) | soil metagenome | isolation source: 60 cm soil or saprolite under Garry oak tree replicate 1 | place: USA:California | collected 2016-06-15 | reverse complement strand
TTGAGGGCACGCCCGTACGCGCCCAGCACCGGCGACACACACTTGGGCCGGTCGGAGTGGGGCTCACCCGCGAACCACGCCACCGCCTCCAACAGACACACACCCTGGCTACGGTCGTTGTGCCCGCCGTGGAGGAGGGTCAGGTTGGTCAGATCGAGGGTCACGAGAAAGGCTCCGTTCTGGGCGGTAATGTCCAGCCTGCCCACACCCCGGCGCGCCTCTGCATGAAGCCTCGGGCGGCCGGATAAACCGGTGGGGTGTGGGCAGGAGTACACGGCCGATCAGACGGAGTAGTGGATGCTGTCCCAGGGGGCGTGGGAGCACTTCCGGCAGACGATGTCGGCGTGCGGCCCGGCGCTCTGGAACGTGTGCGGGGCGTGGTCGATGACGAGGGTGAGATAGCGGGCCAGGTCGCGGGCTTTGATCGTGAGCTCGGCGTCCGGGTGACCATCGACGGTGAGGAGGTCGGCGGCGGCGCGCAGGGAGACGGCGTCGGCGTGGATGCGGTCGTTGTGCTCGCGCCCCGCCCGGTCGTATGCCTCATCGGCGCTATCGGTGGCGTAGGGCTTCCAACTGTGGGCGCCGGGGTGGTTCGCGGGGCGCTTGCAGTCGTACGGGTACTCGGTGTCCTCGGTGCCGGGAACGATCCCGCAGAGCTGGTGGCCGGTCGTCGCGTTCATGGTGTCTCCGTTCTCCGTGGTGTCACCAGTATGACCCATGCTCACGACAGTGTCAACGTTCACTCCGCAGGGCGGTCCGGTTCCCACTCCAACACCGCACGCTCCTACTCCGCGACCGTCTTCTCCCGCGCCGCCAGCTCGGCAGCCTTCACCTTCTGCCGCTGCCGCACGCCGCGACCAGCCAACAGGTCAGGATGATCAGGAAGAGGATCACTCGCCACGCTCCCTGCATTCGCCGGCGACGCGCCGCAACACGGCCAGCACCTCGGCGTCCGTACGCTGCGGGTCGTCGTTCCATTCCCCGACCGTGTGCGCGGCCACGTCCGCCAGCGGGGCGCCGAGCGGCAGGAGCCCGAGGTGATCGAGGTGATCGATCAACGCCGTCAGCGCGGGGATGGCCTCGACGGGCCAGCCGTCGGCGTCGCCGGACGCGGCCCGGTTGATCGCCCCGACGGTGCAGCACGAACCGTCGGGCTTCTCGAAGTCGATGGTGCATCGTCCGTCGCGTTCGAGGATGCGGGCGGCCTCCTCCAACACCTCCGACGTCCTCACACCGTGTCCCCGTCCGGGCGCGGCGTCCCCGGGTCGGCGACCCACTCGGGGGTCAGTCGCTCGGACAGGGCCATTCGGGCCTTGGCCATCTGGTCCGACAGCTCCCCGGACAGGCCGTACACCTCCCGGGAGCGCTTGGCCTCCGCCGCGTACTCCATCGACGATCGGTACAGGGCATTCGTGATGACGTTGAGCTCGGACATGGTGAGCTCGATACGTCCGGTCGGGTCGGGCATGGCGTCTCCGTCCGTTGGAAGGGGCGCGGCCCCCAACCGGGTGGGTGGGGGCCGCGTGGTCAGGCGCCGAGGTCGGCCGCGTCGCCGCCCCACGCCCCCCCGGTCGAAGGTCTCCACGAACCGGTCGTCGTGGCCCCGGTCCTCCTGCTCGCGGGCGTCGGTGACGAGCTGCATCTTGTCGATGACGTAGGCGGTGCGGGCCTTGCCGTGGAGGCCGAGGTCGCGGGCCTGTTGCATGAGGGTGGTGACGCTGTCCATGTGTTCCCCTGTCTCCGTGGTGACTACAGTATGAGGGGAGAACACGTCTCCGTCAAGAGACGGGGGACGGCGCCGGATGGTCATGCTTGTCCTGACGCTGCGGACACCAATACACCGCACCAACCGGACAATTCCCCGTCACGTAATGCGCATACCGGCGCCCACGGATCGTCACATCCACGAAATGCACACCCACCGGCCGCCGCCCGAACACCTCGTGCCCCCTCACGAGCCCTCCCCGACGTCGTCAAGGTGATCCAGCCACATCAACCGGTACAACCCGGCCACCGCTTCCATGTCCGGGCCCGTCGTCGACGCCCACCCCTGCGCACCGCACGAGCAGTGCACCCGAACACCCCAGTTCTTCGGCGCCCACCCGTGCACGGACAGCGCGTCCTCGATGGTCACGGGAATGGGCTCACGGAACCGGCGCTCGCAGACGACCTGGACGAGCCGGTGGCCGGGCAGGTCCTCGTTCATTCGTCGTCCTCGTCGCCGAAGTCCCACGGCGTCAGGTCGTCGACGTCGCCGCAGTCCTCGTACCAGCCACACTCCGGGTCCAGCAAGCACTCATCGGCACTGCACCGCCCACGCTGCACCGTCACGACACACCGCCAGACCGGTCGTACACCACGACCTCATCGTGCAGACCCCACCACTGCACCGGCTGATGCCGCGCCACCTCGACGAAGCCGACCGCGAACGCCTCGAACATGCCGTCATCCCCGCAGCACCCACCGGGGCCCTCACCGACGTACACCACCCGCGACCACGCCCGCGCCGCCAGCAGCCGCTCGCCGATATCCGAACCGTACGGCGGCCACGACAAAAGCAGCGTCCGACCCGAACCCCGCTCGCTGGCGGCCTGGATCGCGTCAGCCCGGTCGACCGGGCAATGCAGCACCCCTTCCGTGTGCCAGACATTCTCGGGCTCGCCGGGCAGGGCCGCGTCGCTGGCGAGCACGTCGACCCCGAGCTTGCCGAGGAGGAACGCCCACCAGCCGGACCCGGCGAGCGGGTCGAGGACACGCGGCCCGCAGTGCCCAGCGACGAACGCGACCGTGGCCGGGTCAGTCACCGTCCACGAGTACAGCGACGTCATGTCGTGGCGGAGGAGCTCGCCGCGTTTGATGTACGGGAGGGACCCGACGCACGGGCCCCAGTGGTCATCGTCGGCGAGCTGGTGCTGGACGGCGTCCCAGTAGGCGTTGGTGTCGGTCGCAGTGGTCACCGATGCCTCCCCGTTCGGGGGCGCGCGCCGCAGCGAATACACGTCATCCGCTGCGGCCAGGTGTCGAACTTCCGCCTGTGCCGCCGCGTCACCGCGCAGACCAGCACCCCGAGGGCACTCACCACCGCTCGCCACCCGCGCCACGACGCGGCTCCGACACGTCCACGACCGGCGGCCTGCCGGCGAGGGCACCCACGTCCGACCACGATCGTGTGGTCGCCGTGTCCGCCGACAACTGGCCGCTGCCCGCGTCGATGGTGGCTGCGGCCAGAGCCAACGTCGCATGCACCTGGGCCCACGCCGCGAATACCGCCTCATCCTCGTGCGACTCCGCGCGGGACTGCCCCAACTGCATGATCCGTTCGGCCTCCGCGTAATGCTCAGGCCCGTTCATACCGTCCGTCCTCCTCATGTCTGTGCGGTCCCCGAGACACCCATGCCCTCTGCCCCTCTCAGGCGACTCGGTAGGCCGACGCGGGGGGCAGGCCCGCGGCGGCCTTACGCAGCCGCCGCGCCATCGACGTCGCCGCGTCCTCACGGGCGAACCCGGCCGACGCCCGGTCGAAGTCCACCACCGCGTCGACACCCAGCACGCTCAGGATGTGCCGCTCCGCCACCCGCACCCGATGCGCGTGGACCCCACCGGGGAGGCCCTTCGACATCGTGTACTCCGACACCATCCGCAGCGTCTCGAACGCGCCCACCGCGGTCAGACGGGCCGTCAGCCACCGGCCGGTCAGGATCTGACGCTGCTTGACCACCTCGAACTCCCGCACCTGAGCGGCGGTGCCGTTGTGCGGGAACGTCGGCCGGGGCAGGTTCCACCACGCCGCGAGCGCCTCACGCTCGACGTGGGCCTTCTCGGCGTCCGTGGCGTGAACGTGGGCGGTGACGTCCACGGCCCAGCGGCGGCCGACCTTGACCGCGGCGAGCTTCTCGGTGCGAATCCAGCGGCGGATGGTGGCGGTGGTGACGCCGAAGTGTGCGGCGGCCTCAGCGGTGGTGTGCTCCGTGGTCATGAACCAAGCATGACACGGGATCCGGGATCCTGCAAGTCGTGGTAATCTCAATCCCATGAACCACGTGGATCTCAGCGACCTCACTCAACCCGGCCGCGACGCCGCCCTCGAAACCTTCCGACGCCGCCGCATCAAGAAATACGTTGACGGCCTAATCACCGAAGGCTTCGCCGTCACGATCACTTCCTACTCCCCCCTGGGCGACCGCACCAGTACCTACACGGCCCACATCGACACCGAGGAGATCACCCGCAAGGACTGACACCACCAGCACCACAGACCGGAGCACCATGAACCACCCCCGAACGGACACACCAGACACCCACGACGCCGACCCCCTCCAGGTCGCCGCCATAGAGCTCCTCTCACTCGCCCTCGCACACTGCACACCCCGCCAGGTAGCCGCCGTCATCGCCGCCGCCGACCTCGACGCCATGACCGCCGTCCTCCGCGACCTCCACGGACACGCCCAACGCCAGGGCCTCGCCGCCGGATGGCGACTCGGCTACCTCGCCTCCGAGGCCGACACCGCCGCCGCCTGGCGGCCCCTCGCCGAACGCGTCCGCCGCGGCGCAGACCGGCCCACCTGGCTCGAGATCGAAGCCGACCTGAACCGACCCGCCGCATGATCGAGTACGGGCAGGACTACACCTGCCCACATGGCGAACAACCCGAAGACTGCACCCGATGCCCACCCGACGAAGACCTGTGGGCAGGCATGACCGGCGCCAACGGCGAGGTGATCGACATAGCCGACTACCGCAGCGACAACACCCCCGCCACACCGGCCCTCTACGCAGACCTCGCAGCCCTACTCGCCGGCGGACTCCCCGAACCCGAACAACCCACCGTCCTCCACCGCGACGACGGACACCGCCTCTTCTACCCCGCCAAGGTCAACGTCCTCTTCGGCGACCCCGAATCCGGCAAGACCTGGGTCGCGCTCGCCGCCGTCGTCGACACCCTCGCCAACCACGGATCGGCCCTCTTCGTCGACCTCGACCACAACGGCGCCGCATCCCTGCTCCACCGACTCCTCTACCTCGGCGCATCCCCCAAACAGCTCACCAACTCCGACCTGCTCCGCATCGCCGAACCCGAAGACCGCAACGAGCTGGCCGCCGTCGTCCTCGACACCGCCACCTGGAACCCCACCCTCGTCGTCCTCGACTCCATCGGCGAACTCATGCCCCTCATGGGCGCCTCGAGCAACTCCCCCGACGAATGGACCCTCGTCAACCGGGCCGTCCTCACCCGGCTCTCCGCCACCGGCGCCGCCGTCATCTGCATCGACCACCTACCCAAGTCCCCCGAGACCCGCGGCTTCGGACAGACCGGCACCACCGGCAAGAAACGCTCCACCAACGGCGCCTCCTACCGCGTCACCCTCAAGAACATCTTCGCCCCCGGCCGCGGCGGCGCCTGCGGCCTCGACATCGAGAAGGACCGGCCCGGCGCCGTCCGCGCCCACTGCCCCCCCGCCGACAACGGCAAGCAACGAGCAGGCCTGTTCGTCCTCACGCACGAACGCCCCGACGTCGGCCGATGGCGCATCACCGCACCCCAGCCACTCGACATCGCCGACGACCGCGTCGACCAGGACGCACTCCTCCTCGACGCACTCGACCCCCCGCCCACCTCCGTGCGTGACGTGCGGAAACGGCTCAGATGGGGGAACGCTAGATCCCAGGACGCGCTCCGCGCCTGGCGTACCCGGACCGTACCCGGCGTACCCGGTACGGCCATCGACACGGAGGAACAGCAGTGAGTATCGCAATCGACACCGACAAGGTCACGAACGTCCTGATCAACTCCGTCTGGTACGCCGTGAAGGGCTCGAGCTTCTACCTCGACGCCTACGAGTACCTCGACGGATCCATCATCAGCAGCCACCCGCAGTGCTCCACCGGGTTCAGCTTCGACACCACCGAGGGCGACATCATGTCCGGCCCCATCACCGCCATCAAGGCCGTCCGCCACACCCGCTAGGCGTACCTAGGTACACCCCCCTCTGCGGAGACGTATCTCCGCAGGTGGCGTGGGTGTACCTGTGTACCTCCCACTACGTAGGGGAGGTACACAGGTACACCCCCCGCCGCGCGTACCCAGGTACACCCCAGGTACACCCCAGGTACGAGGTACAGCCCACGAGCCAACGAGCAGGACGGAGGCGCTCACCATGACCGACAAACACGATGAAAGCTCCGATCCGACCCCCGGACGGAGACGCAAACCCGGCAAGCTCGAGCACCCCGGAGTGAAACCACGCCTCATCCGCGACATCGCACTCACCAACATGTCCCAGGGACAACTCGCCGAACGCTACGACGTCGTGCAGTCATCGATCAGCGAGTTCATCTCGAGAAACCGCGCCCGCATCGAAGCCGTCCGCGTCGACTCCGAGAACGAGTACGCCGGCGTGTGGATCGCGGACAAGCTCAACCGCATCGAGGCCTACGCCGAACAGGTCAACCGGATCCGCGACCTCCTCGGCGGCGAACGCGACAACGAGGAACAGGGGAAGGAACAGGGGCCGCTGCGCTCCGATGAGGAAGCCGGGCTGATGCGGGTCGCCCAGTCGGCGCTCAAGTCCGTCGCCGAGGAACTGGGACAGCTCACCACCCGCGCGAAGATCGACGCCTCCGGCGAGATCGGGGTACGGGTCGAGATGGTGGGGGTGGACCCCGATGACGTCTGACCGCATCACCGCCGCCCACGCCACCATCCCCGACATCGACTGCCAGGGTCACTGCCGGGAGACGTGTGTGGCGGCGGTGCCGATGTCCGACGTCGAGCGGGAACGCATCGCCGCCGCCGGTGTTCAGTTGTTGCCGTTGGCGGTGGTGTTGCGGGATCCGGTGGTGGCGTTGCGGTCGTGTGCGGCGTTGACGCCGTTCGGGCGGTGCGGGGTGCACGCGGTCCGGCCGACGTTGTGTCGTCTGTACGGGACGTCGGAGGGTTTGGAGTGTGCGTGGGGTTGTGAGCCGCGTGGCGTTCTGTTGTCGCGTTCGGAGGCGCGGGCGTTGCTGGATGAGGTTCATGATGCGGGTGGGGACAGCGACCGTCGGGCGATGCGCATAGACGGTGAACGGTGAGCGTTGACCGTGCTATGGTCGGGGTGTGACCGAACCTGTCAGGCCCCGTACGTGGAAGGCGTCCGCCGCCCGTCGCCGTAAGTCGTTGGAGCGGCGCGCCGATGAGTACGCGGCCGGGCTGCGTGAGCTCGGCTGGACGGTCACCCTTCGTTCCGGTGTGGCTGGACCTGGTGCCGGCGCTGGCGCCGCACGCGGTGGCGTTGCGTGAGGTGTCCGGGCGTGCGGATGCGGGTTCGGTGGAGGTGTTGGTGGTGTTGGAGGAGGCGCGTGCGGCCGCGGACGCCGTGGGGGCCGCCGCGGGGGCCGCCGCGGGGGCCGCCGTGGGGGGCGCCGCGTGGGCCGCCGCGTGGGACGCCGCGGGGGCCGCCGCGCGGGCCGCCGCGGGGGACGCCGTGGGGGCCGCCGCGCGGGCCGCCGCGGGGGACGCCGTGGGGGGCGCCGCGGGGGACGCCGTGGGGGGCGCCGCGCGGGCCGCCGCGCGGGACGCCGCGCGGGCCGCCGCGGGGGCCGCACTCGCACCCACCGTCCACACCCTCCAGGACTCCGCCACCCACCTCTACCACCGACTCATCAACCCCTGAACGGACGGAGGCCACGACTGATGTGCGGACACGTATGGACCGACGCCGAAGACGACGATGACGGCCTGCACCAGTGCACCGCGCACTGGGAGCGCACCCACACATGCCACTGCGGCCAATGGCTGATCGTCGCCGGTCGCGACCACGACGCCGCCGAGCAGGGAGGCCCGCATGAGTCGCACCGACCATGAGCCGCCTGGGTTCGGTGAGCACTTCGACCAGGCCCAGGACGCACTCGCCGGCAACACCACCGTCAAGCAGTGTTCGAACAGCAGCAAGCACGCCGAGCACCCGCACGGTAAGGCGGGGGACCGGAAATGGTGCGAGGGGAAACGATGAGCGACGACGACGAGCGGTTCCCGGCCGGCCTGGCCCACTTCTCCGACATCCACGGCATCCACTACCGCGGCGTCGTACGGATGAGCGACAGCGGACCCAGGGACGAAGGAATCTGATGGGCGCCTACTCGGGGACCGTGGTCAGACCCAGCGACAGCCTCCGCGTCGACTGGACCCTCGCCCCCGCGTTGGTGTCCTGCGGCCGTGACCTCGACGCGCTCGGCATCACCTGGTACAGCATCGGCAACCAGGACCACCTGAAGAAGCAGGGCGGCCACACCCCGTGGAAACCGTCCGCCCCCTACGGTGTGGTGACCGCCATCGACGTCATGGCCACCCCCGACAGCGACGTCGAACGCCGCGTACTCAAGGTGCTGCGGTCGGACTACGACACCAGCCGTATCGACTTCGTCAACACCAACGGCTCCCAGTACGACTGGGACGGCACCCGGCAGGGCCCGTCCGGGGACTACCACTGGCACCTCGAACTCCTCGGCAACCGCACCGGCCGCACGTGGACACTCATCCGCCAGGTGTGGCCCGAACGGTTCCCCTCCACCACCCCACCCCTGCCGGCACGGCCGGTCTCGAGCGAGCAGGAGGACGTCATGCAGTTGGTGAAGCTCAGGTCCCGCGACGACGTGTGGAAGCCGCTCGGCGGGGGTGTCCTCCAGCACCTGACCCCGAAGCAGTTCGCCGCGTTGAAGGCCAACGGCGCCACCGTGGCGACGGTCGACAGCGAGGAGGAGCTGGCGGGGTACGGGGTGTCGATCATCCCGTCGGTGCTGAAGGTGAACGGTCTGTAGGGCGCGGTATCCCCCGGTGGCGGAATGGCAGACGCAGCCACCTTAAAAGTGGATTCAGTCCTGAATGCTGACATGCAGTAGGGACGGTTTGTGGGTTCGAGTCCCACCCGGGGGACGTGAAGGGTTCATCGTGGACGTGACGGACGGAGACACGCATGGCGTGGGGTAAGGGCAACAAGGACAACGCGGCGGACGAGAACGCGGCGAAGGTGAAGAAGACCGTCGCGAAGGACAAGAAGAACAAGCCGGTCAAGGGTGTGTCCGTGGAGAAGCGCGACGACCAGCGCAGGGACGGATGGGGATGACCACCCCCGAACCCGACGACGGGCTGTGCCGGAACTCGACCACGTGGGAGGACCAGCCCGGCTACAGCGGAGGCACCCTCTCCTCGAAGGGCACGTACCGGACGTGGACCTGTGGGCTCCCACGCGGCCACGCGGCCGGTATCCATCCGGACGTGCCGCAGTGCCGTGACGGCGATCACCGGTGGTGGCCGGCGTGAGCGCGGACCTGAGACCCGGGCCGCCGCCGTGCGGCAACGAGCGGACGTTCGGGACGGACTGGGTGTCGCAGGTCATGCACTGTGAGCGTCCGGCCGGTCATGAGGGTGATCATGACCGTCATGGGCATGGGCCGGGGTGGGTGTCGCATCACCGCTGGTGGGACGAGGCCGAGCGTGACTGACGAGCGGGCCATCGAATGAGGGGCCTCACGGTCGCTGCCGTGGTTCTGTTCGCCGCGTTCTGCTGCGGCGGGGCGGGCACCGTGGCCAGGCTCGACGACACCACACCGCCAGTGGGCAGCCCGGGTCCGGCCACGACCGGACCGGGTTCGCCGACGCCCCCGCCCGCCGACACGCGGGGTGACGACGACGGGTACACCCACTACACGGACTGTGCCGCCGCCCGTGCCGCCGGCGCCGCCCCGTTGTACGCGGGTGAGCCGGGGTATCGGACCCGGCTGGACCGCGACAGTGACGGGACCGCCTGTGAATGATGACGACCTGGCTGACCTCATCCGCCGCACCTATCTCGACACGAAATGCGTGGCATGGCACCTCATCCCTGACGGCTTCCAGGAACCGTGGCGCCGAGCGGCGCGCGAGGCCCGTGCCGCGATCCTCGCCGAGCAGGACTCCGCGCTGTCCGAGCCCGCGCGGCTGATGCGCCAGACACGCGCCGGGCAGGCATGATGGTGCAGGGGGTGATCCCCCCACCCAGCACAACAAAGGCGGTGACCGTGCCGCAATGGCTCCGCAACCTCATCATGCTCGTCATCACCGGCATGTGGTGCACCTACATGATCGCCACCTTCCTGAGGGGCGACGAGATCCCCGCGGCGATCTGGGGTGTCATCCCCGGCGCCTACGTCGCGCTCAACCCGCCCAGGTTGCCGTGGGGTGGCGGATCGGGTGACGCTGAGGGCCCGCGCGTCGAGACCACGGCGCCCAACGGAGGTGGCGGCCAGTGACGGCACACGGACTCCGCTCGACATACGTCAACTGCCGCTGCCGTTGCGACGAATGCCGGGCAGCGGCAGCCGCGTACATGCGGGAACGTCGACGGGCAGCGACGTGGCGTTCCCTGTGCGGGGAACCCTCCGGTGTGGGCGTGCACGGCCGGTGGGGTTACAGCAACGGCTGCAAATGCCAGGTGTGCCGCAGTGCGCACATCGCCTACATGGCGTCGCGCCGCCAGGTGGTGGTGTCGGATGCTGGGTGACTGCCCGTACTGGGTGCAGGTCGCGTTCTGGACCGCCACCATCATCGCTGTGGGCCGCGTCCTGGGCGCGGTCATCGCCGCCGCCGAGCGCTACCGTACCCGTCGACGTCAGGAGGCACCGTGGCGCTGATCCGCTGGGCCGGACGACCCTGGGTCGACTTCGCATTCAAGGTCATCGCCATCGCCGCCCTGGTGGCGGGGGCGTGGAACTACGTCGACAACGCACGCCTCACCCAGTGCCAGGCCCGGTACGCCGAATCCGCGAACGAGTCGACAGCGGCCCGCTCCGACGCGGCGGCCGAGGACCGGCGAGCGCTCGACGACCTCGTCGCCGCGTTCGCCACCGATCCAGGATCGGGGCGCGCAGCGTTGATGCGGTACCAGCGCGTGCGTGCTGCGGCCGACGCGCGACGTGCGGCGAACCCGGTACCGCCCCCACCGTCGACGAGGTGCGGCTGACGGACCCCGAGACCTACCGGTGTCTGTCCCTGACCTGAGACCACCCCTTCGGCGCTAGGTGCGGCGATCGGGTACGGCGTGGCCCCCGTAGCGGCGGGGGCCACGCCACTTCCATCTGCCGCATCATCAGGACGTGACCACCCTCCTCCACCGCTACGCCCCGCGCGGCGCCGCGCGAACGGTACTGACCTGCCGCGACGACGAAGTGCTCCTCGCCGGACCCGCCGGCACCGGCAAATCGAGGTCGGCGCTGGAGAAACTCAACCTGATCATGCTGAAATACCCGGGCGCGGCCGGGCTGATCGTCCGCAAGACCTCGGTGTCGCTCACCTCCACCAGCCTGGTCACGTTCGACAAGTGGGTCGTCGCCGAGCTCGTCGCGACCGGGGCGGTGGTCTGGTACGGCGGATCCAAGCGGAAACCGGCGCAGTACCAGTACGCGAACGGGTCGACGATCAACGTCGGCGGCATGGACAAGCCGACGAAGATCATGTCGTCGGAGTACGACGTCGTGTACGTGGCGGAGGCCACCGAGCTGGTCGTCGATGACTGGGAGGCGATCACGACCCGGTTGCGTAACGGGGTGGTGCCGTATCAGCAGATCCTCGCGGACTGTAACCCGGACGCGCCGACGCATTGGTTGAAGCAGCGCGCCGATTCGGGTGTGACGACGATGCTGCATTCGCGGCATGAGGACAACCCGATGCTGTTCGACGCTGACGGCACGTTGACCGAGCGGGGCGCGGTGTACATCGGGCGCCTGGACAATCTGACCGGGGTGCGGTTGCAGCGGCTGCGGCACGGCCGGTGGGTCGCCGCGGAGGGCGCCATCTACGAGGAGTGGGACCCTGCGGTCCACCTCGTCGACGCCCTGCCGGCCGGCAGCGCTCAGTGGCGCCGGTTCTGGTCCATCGACTTCGGGTTCACCAACCCCACCGTGGTGCAACGCTGGGCCGAGGACCCGGACGGCAGGTTGTGGCTGTACGCCGAGACGTACCGCACCCAACGCACCGCCGACCAGCACGCCGAGGCTGTCCTCGACGAGGTCGCCCCCAAGGACCGCCGCGGCAACCGCCGCTGGGTGGAGCCGCGGCCGGACAAGATCCTCGCGGACTGGGACGCCGCCGGCCGCGAGCTGTTCTCCCGCACGGTCGGTATCCCCACGACTGCGGCGAACAAGGACGTCCTGAACGGCATCACGGCTTTCCAGCAGCGTCTTCGTCTGGCGGGGGACGGGCGGCCGCGGCTGTACGTGGTGCGGGGGGCGTGCCGGGACAGGGACGGGGACCTCGCCGAGCGGGGTCTGCCGACCTGCACGGAGCAGGAGATCCCCGGTTACGTGTGGAAGCAACACGCCAACAACGAGGGGAAGAAAGAGGAACCGGTCAAAGAGAACGATCATGGTTGTGATGCGGCGCGGTATCTTGTCGCTGATCGTGATCTTCGGGGCGAGTACAAGGTGAGGTGGATCGGATGACCGGATCCGGCGACACCATCCGCCGCCTGTTCGACATGGACGACCTCCCGGAGCCCGACCCGGAGTGGATGTGGGTCGACATCACCCCGGCCGGGGAGCCGCCACGCAGTAGGTGGGTCCGGGCCAGGCGTTCCCTGTACGAGATCCCATGAGCCGTCTCGGGGCGGTGTTCAACGCGCTCACCTACGGCATCTTCGCCAAGCAGCCCGTCGCGTACGCCGCCCCCACGTTGGGCGGCTACAGCTTCGGGTCGTCGCGCCCCACGGGGTCGCTGGAGATCATGGGGTCGGTCGGGACCCTGTACTCGGTCGTCGATCTGTTGGCCACGTCCACGGCGCGGGTCGGCTGGCACCTGTACCGCACCACCACCGATCGGCGGGCAGCGAGCACGGGGGACGACAACCGGCAGGAAGTCGTCACCCACCCCGCACTCAACCTCCTCAACAACCCGAACCCGCTCATGACCCGCAACGAACTCGTCGAGCGGACCCAGCAGTCCATCGAGGTCGTCGGCGAGGGCTTCTGGATCGTCGAGTACGCCGGGAAGATGCCCGTCGAACTGTGGCCGGTCCGCGCCGACCGGATGGTGGAGGACGTCGACAAGCAGGGGCGCCTCGTCGGCTGGAAGTACCGGGAGCCGACCGACGGGTCACTCACGCCGTTCGGCCTCGAGCAGGTCATCCACATCCAGACCCCCGACCCCGCGAACCCGTTCCGCGGTATCTCGCCGGTGCGGTCCCTGCTCGTGGACCTGGAGTCGGTGAAGGCCGCGGGCCGGTTCAACCTCGCGTTCTTCCGAAACTCCGCCCGCATGGGCGGCTGGCTGAAAGTCCCGAACGCGCTCGGCGACACCGAGCTGAACAACCTCGCGATGCAGATCAACGAGCGGCACCGAGGCGTCGAGAACGCGCACCGCATCGGGATCCTCGAGAACGGCATCGAGTACGTCGACGGTGGTACGTCGTCGATGAAGGACATGGAGTTCGCGAACCTGCGGAACCTGTCGCGGGATCTGATCCGTGAGGCCTACCGGGTCCACAAGCACATGCTCGGCCAGTCCGATGACGTGAACCGTGCGAATGCGGTGGCGGCGGCGCAGGACTTCGCCTCCTGGTCGCTCGAGCCCCGCTTGGAACGCATCGAGCAGGCGTTGAACGGTTCGCTGCTGCGCCTGTTCGGGGACCTGGGCAAGGGTGTGGAGTTCTGCCACGACAACCCGATGCCGCCGGATCCGGAGCAGGAGAACGCCGACCGTGACTCCACCGTGACCGCCGTCGTCGCCCTGGTGAACGTCGGGTTCGACGCGGAGGAGACCCTCGCCGCGTTCGGGCTGCCCCCGATCGCCTGGACCGCGCCCCCGGAACCCGTCCCGTTCGCGAACCCCGCACCGCCGACCGATGCGCAGCTCGCCGCCCTGCTCAACCGCACACGTAGGGAGGCGGCCCGATGAGGAACCGCAGGCTGTTCAACCTCGTCGCCGGCCAGACCCGTTTCGGGCCCGTCGCCGCCACCGACACCACCCCCGACGTGCTGTACCTGTACGACGAGATCTCCGCCTACTGGGGTGTGACCGCAGCGGACTTCGTGGGGGAGCTGATGGGGTTCGGTGGCCGCGACTTCGAGTTGCACGTCAACTCGCCGGGGGGTGACGTGTTCGAGGGCCTGGCGATGCTGAACTCGCTGCGCGCCTACCCGGGGAAGGTGACGGCCGTGGTCGACGGGATCGCGGCGAGCGCGGCGAGTTTCCTGTTGATGGGCGCCAACGAGGTCGTCATGTCGAAGAACTCGGAGTTGATGATCCACGACGCGTGGGGCCTGTGCATCGGGGACGCCACCGACATGGCGGCGATGTCGACCCGGCTGGATCAGGTGTCGGCGAACATCGCGTCGGTGTACGCCGAGCGTGGCGACGATGCCGAGACGTGGCGTGCCCGGATGCGCGCGGAGACGTGGTACGGGGCCGACGAGGCGGTCGCTGCCGGCCTGGCGGATCGTGTCGGGGGACAGGTTCCTGTCGCTGCGTCGTTCGATCTGTCACGATTCCAGGGGAAGACGTCCACACCTGTGGTCGACCCCATCCCGGCCCGATCACCCGACCCCATCCCCGCGCCGGTCGAACCGGTGCCTCAAGCCGCAGTGCCCGAGCCCGTCTCTGTGCTGGCTCTCCTGGAAAAGGCATTCGAGAACGGAGCACAACGGTGACGATCACCCTGCCGGAGAACCCGGCCGACCTCGGGAAGTTCCTCGCCTCCACCGACGCCGCCACCCTGACCGGCGACGACTGGCAGGAAGTCGCGGCGGCCTACGCCAAGGGGTTCATGGCGAAGAACGACGACCTGAACCGGCAGATCGAGGAACAGGTCGCCGTCGGTCTCCAGAACTTCCTGAAGGACCAGCGCGAACAGGGCGCCACCCCCAGCAGGGCCACGTTCCACGGGTCCGCCACCCACAGGCAGGGGGCGGCATACTCCCCGACCGCCCCCGGCGCATCACTGGACGGCATCTACTCCAGCGCGGCGGAGTTCGTCCAGGCGAACTGGCACGCCAAGGGCCAGATGATCCCCCAGGCCCGGGGGCGTGAGCTGGACGTGCTCGCCGACAAGGCCGGACAGATCCAGAACTCCTACTCGAGCACCGTGCCGGATGCGGGCGGTGCGCTGATCCCGGAGGAGATGCGTTCGGATCTGCTGATGAACGTGCTGGAGAACTCGGTGGTCCGGCCGCTGGCGACGGTGATCCCGATGAACTCCCTGACGCTGGACGTTCCGGCGGTGGACGAGACCACGCACGTCGGTTCGGTGTTCGGTGGTGTGGTGACGTACTGGACGGCGGAGGGTGCGGCGGCCACCGAGTCGCAGGGCAGCTTCGGGAAGGTGACGCTGGAGAACTCGACGCTCACCGCGTACAGCGAGGCCCCGAACCAGTTGATCGCGGACGCCCCGGCGTTCACGGGGTTCTTCAACGCGGTGATGCCGTCGGCGTTGGCGTTCGGTGAGGACCTCGCGTTCCTGACCGGCAACGGCGTGGGGCAGCCGTTGGGCGTGCAGAAGGGCACCGGTGCCATCGCCGTCACTCGGCCCACCGCGAACAAGGTCAAGGCCGCCGACATCGTCAGCATGTACACGCGGATGCTGCCCTCCTCGCTGAACAGCGCGGTGTGGGTGTGCTCGCCCGACGTCGTTGCCCAGTTGCTCCAGCTGGTGATGCCGACCGGCGACTCGACCACCACGTTCGTGGCGCCGCCGCTGTGGCTGACGAACGGCCTGATCGGCGCGCCGACCATGAGCCTGCTCGGCCGCCCGCTGTACGTGACCGAGAAGGTCGGCGCGCTCGGCGCCCGAGGCGACATCATGTTCGTCGACTTCAAGCAGTACCTCGTGGGTGACCGGCAGGCGATCACCATGTCGTCGTCGCCGCACTTCAAGTTCTCGTCGAACAAGACGGCGTTCATGCTGACCGAGCGTGTCGACGGCCGCCCGTGGATGGCGTCGCCGCTGACTCCGGCCAACGGCGGCGCGACGCTCAGCCCGTACGTTGTGCTGGCGGCCTGATGAGCTGGGTGACCTGGGTCCAGTACGCCGACGGATCGTTCAACAGCAACGACACCAAGTGGTCAGTCGCAGCGGCCGGCGGTAAGTACCGCGTCCTGTCGGGCGGCACCAACGCGAACTACTTCAGCGAGCACGACACCCAGCAGGAAGCCCTCGATGCGCTCGCCGCGCTGATGGACCGGATCGGGAACGGCGAGCGCGTCATCCGCCAGCCGTAACCGTCACCGCCCTCGCTCGGAGGTTGCGGCCCCCGAGCGGAGGGCACACCACAGAACAGGAGGCACACCATGCTCGCACTCATCGCGCTCGTCCTGTTCGCCCTCGCCGCGTTCGGCGTCACCTTCCACGAGATCAACATCGTCGCGCTCGGTCTGGCGTTCCTCGCCGGACACCTCGTCGTCGGCGGCTACCTCGCGTCGATGGTCAACCTGCCGTGGCGCCGCACCCCACCCCCCTGAACCGACCCACGTCTCTAGGCCGCTCCCGGTCCACCCCGGTCGTAGGCCGAACCCCAGTAGCCCGGCAGTAACGCCCCGGGCGGAGAGAAGCAGACATGGCAATGGAAGCCCTCGGCCGCATCATCGACCTCGGCACCGGCATCGCCCCCTACGACACCAACGCCGGCGCCGGCACCGGCAAGCGCGTCAACCTGCAGGACGCCGGTGGCATCACGATCGTCGTGTACAAGGGCGCCGGGTCCGGCACTGACGACCCGGTGCTCACCTTCCAGCAGCACACCCTGTCGTCCGGTGGCACCACCAGCAACCTCGCGACGATCGACCACTACTACGGCAAGACCGAAGCCGCCCTCGACAACGACGAGGCGTGGGTCAAGACCACCCAGGCCGCCTCGCAGACCGTCACCCTCACCGGGTCGGCCCAGTTGCAGGGCATCTTCGTGTTCGAGATCGAGGCCGACGACCTCGCCGACGGCTACGCGTGGGTGTCCGTGAACATCGCCGACACCGGATCGGCCGGGGCGCAGCTCGGTGCGGTGCTGTACATCCTGCGTGACCTGCACGTGCAGCGGAAGCCCACGAACCTGGGGAACCTGCTGTCCCCGGGGTCGGCGAACGCCTGACCGGGCTACACTCCGGGCGGCACGTTCTCCGTCCGTTTTCGTGCACGCCAGGCCCCCCGTTTCGACCGTGCGGGGGGCCTGGTCTTTCCTGGGCCGCGGCGGCTACGTTGGGTGGGCTCCCGGGGCCGCGGCGGATCCCGGTGGCGACGGTGGGTTGCTGGGTAGAGGGGGCCGGACGGGTCGGTGGTGACGCGTCCGGGCCCCTGCCGGTTCTTCCCCCTGCCGGGGTGCGCCCGGTCGAGCTTGCCGTTCTCGCCAGCGGCGCTCCCGGCCCGGCAGGGGGAAACCCCGGTACAGTCCCTCTGCGGCCCCGGGTGGGGAAGTGACGCCGGTCAACCTGCTCGGGAGATGGCGTCGAGAGGGCCCACCTCGGGGCCGCGCATCCCGTGCGCCGCCCCGCCCGGGCCGTTACCGTGGACGATGCCCCCGCCGGGAGCGGCTACCCGGTCCGTGACCGGCGTGGGGCGCTCCTCGACGGGAAGGCAGAGTGTGATGGCGAGCATCAACCGGCACGGCCAGGTCACCGACGTGCACCAGCCCGACACGATGCCGGCTGCGGTCGACGAGCAGGGCAACGAGATCGTCGAGGCGCCCGCCGACGAACAGGCCGCCGAGCCCGAGACCCCGGCACCGGCGAAGCGCGCCAGCCGCACCCGCAAGACCACCGACGCCGCGGCCGAATAGTGGCCGCATACGACGAGCAGGACTGGGTCAACGGATCCGCGGGCGGCACCCCCGTGTCCGCCGCCCGTCTGTCCCACATGGAGGCGGGGATCGCGTCGGCGCAGGACACGGCCGACGACGCCGAGGTCGCGGCCTCGGCCGCACAGGCGACCGCTGACGGGCTCACCGCCGCCGATGTGGGGGCGCTCGCGCTCACAGGCGGCACCGTCACCGGTGACGTGACCGTGACCGGTAACGAGACGATCCAGTCGGGGGCGGGGAAGGCGTACCGGTTCCGCACCAACGGGTCGAACCTCGACCTGGAGGGCACCGGGTCGGACATCTTCCTGTCGGTGTGGTCCGGGGCGGCGTTCAACGGCACCCAGCAGAACTACATGCGCCTCGAGTCGGGTGCGGCGCTGCTGCATCTGATCGGTCAGGTGATCTTCGCGGCGTCGACGTTCGGCGCGGCGGTCCACACCCTGGACCCGGCGACCGGTGTCGCCAGCCTGGGTGGGAAGAACGGGCTCGCGGCGGTCAAGTTCTGCGGGTTCAAGGCCACCAGCGGGGCGCCGACCACCGGGACGTGGGCGGCGGGGGACGTGGTGCTGGACTCTGCCGGCGTCTGGCACCTGTGTTCGGTATCTGGGACCCCGGGCACCTGGACCTGACGTGTACCCAGGTGTGAACGTTTTCCCGGGCAGGGATGTGTTCCCCGCCGATCCGTCCGGCGGCCCGTCCGGTGGCGGGTGGGAGGCGTTGCATCAGATCCTGCTGGGCAACGCCGAACGCAAGGCGTGGGAGGATTCGCAGCCGCCGGTGGTGTGTCCGTACGACGGGTGGCCGCTGGTGTCGAACGGTGACGGGGAGCTGGATTGTCCGGTGGGGGACTACCGGTGGTCGGGGTAGGCTGTGGCCGGTTCGTGTGTGTTGGCGACGCCCCCCGATCCCAACCGGGGGGCGTTCCCTATTCCCGGGGGTAGGCTGCGGGTGATTCCGTGGAGGGGTCACAGGGCGGCCCCTTGACGCCAGGCGGGGGGCCGCCCACCCCACCCACGGGTAGACTCGGTGGTGGTTCCCGAGGCTCCTGTCGTCTCCGTGGTTGTTGACGGTAGAGCCGGGGCTCCGAGCGGCCCCCGGTGGCGATTCCCGGGGGCCGCTGTCACGTCTTGGCACACCCGAACCCGAGCGTGTCGCAGCGGCGCGCGGCTACCCTCACCTGCAAGGGCGTAACGGTCCAAACAGGAGGCCGCCGTGTCGGGTTCGTCGTCGTCGCTCTACGCCGAACTCGACCGCCGGTACTCGAAAAAGTTCGACGCGGCCCTCGAGCGTCTCACCACCCAGGTGTTGGACATGGTTGCCGAGTTCGGCAACGCCACCCACCGCATCGGCCGCCTCACCCTGCCCGCGATCATCCTCGGCGGCACCAACACGCAGACCCTCACCTGGTCCAAACCGATGCCCACCGCCAGCTATGAGGTCGCCGTGCAGCAGGGCGCCACCATCATCGGGACCGTCACCACGGCCGTGACGGTGAAGACTGCCGCCGCTGTCACGGTACAGACCACGGCCGGGCTCGCGGTTCCGCTCGGCGCCGAATTGCTGATCGTCGCCTGGACCGGCTCCTGAGTCGTACGATGCCGGTTACGGACCCCCGTCCGTCACGGTGCGGCGGCGAGCTAAATGGGCGGCGAACCGCCGCACCCCACAACTGAACACAGCTCTCCCGACCCCCGGCACGGGGGTCTAGGACAGGAAGCGAGTCGAGGGTGAGCAGCTACGACCTGGCCGACGCGGGACCCGTGTCGGTCCTGATAGACCCGGATGGGCACACCGTGCTCACGTCGGTGCCGCCGCTGATCCTCGTGTCGTTGTCGTTCCTGCGGCTCATGGACCCCAACGGGGTGAAGATCCACGAGCCTGACCTGATCGACCTGTACGGGCAGGCCACCTACCGCGTCATCGACTGGTGCGAGTCCGCGCTGGTGTGCCGCCTCGAGGCCGACAACCGGGCCGGCAGCCAGGGCGCACCGGTCGAACTACGGGCGGTGAAGCCGCGATGAACCGGCTGATACTGATCGACGAGTGGATGCACACCCACGGCCTCACCTGGCTCACCCGAGCGGTCGGGCTGTGCCACGCCGTCAGCGCCCACCTCGACGCGATGGAACGTGCCGCATGATCACCACCGTCTGCTATGCGTGGCGCGAAGAGGTCAAACAGGCCCTCGACTTCTACGAGACCACCCGCAACAACAGCGTGGTCGACCGCGCCATCGAAGCTGGCAGCCGCACCGTCGAGGGCTACCTGCACCGCGTCTTCTATCCCCGCGTCGGCACCCGCTACTTCCCGTGGCCCGACCGGAACAACTCCTCCAGCCGGGTGTGGTTCGACCACAACGAGTTCGCCAACGTCACCGCCGTCACCACCGGCGGCGTCGCCCTCGACCCGGGCGACTACTACCTCGAGCCCGTCAACGACGGCCCCCCCTACGACCGCCTCGAGATCAACCTGGGCACCTCATCGTCGTTCGACGCGGGGAACACCCCGCAACGGTCCATCGCCGTCACCGGCACCGTCGGCTACACCGACGACTGGGCTTCTGCCGGCACCACCGCTGAGGCCCTCGACGCCACCGAGCTCGGCGTCGACGTCGACGCCGCCACCAGCGTGGCGGTCGGCGTGGGCGCGCTCATGCGGGTCGACGACGAGGTCATGCTCGTCACCGAACGGGCCTGGGTCGACACCGGCCTCACGCTCGCCGCCGGGTTGCAGACCCTCAAGTCGGACAACGCGATCACCGCGGCCGGGTTGGTGCAGGGCGAGACGATCTCGGTGGGTACGGAGCGGATGTTCGTGGAGTCGGTGACGGGGTCGACGGTGACGGTCATCCGGGCGTTCGACGGCACCGTGCTGGCCTCCCATCTGACCGGGGTGCCGATCTATGCGCCCCGCACGTTGGTCGTCGAGCGCGGCGCCTGCGGGTCGACCGCGGCCACGCACCTCACCGGGGCGACCGTCGAGCGGTGGAAGCGGCCCCCGCTGCTGAAGCAGGCCGCGCTCGCCGAGGCCCTCGACTCCCTCATGCAGGAATCGAGCGGGTACGCCCCGGGCCGGTCCGGCAGCCTGGCGACGAGCATCGAGTACCGCGAGCTCGGCCTGGGTGGCATCCGTGACCGGGCCGTCACCGCGTTGGGCCGCAAGGCCCGCCACAGGGCGGTGTGAGGATGCCGGTCAACGTGTCCGGGCCGTTCTTCGACGGCCGCGCCGACCTCGCCGTGAAGCAGGCCGTGCGCCAGATCCAGGAGGATGTGGCGAACGAGGGCAAGCACCACGTCGACGCCGAGCTACCCAGGGTGCTGCGGCACCCGACGGGCCGGTACCAGTCGAAGATCCAGGTGCAGCACGGCGGCGGCTCCTCACGTGTCAACGACGGGGGTCGGATCGTGTACGGGCCGTGGCTGGAGGGAGTGGGGTCCCGCAACTTCCCCAAGACGCGGTTCAAGGGCTACTCCACGTTCCGGCGGATGCGGCAGGTGCTGGACGCCGAGGCCCGCAAGATCGCCGAGGCCACGCTGCGGCCGTTCATCGGACGGATGAACTGATGGCCCTCGACATTCTGACGATTCTCGACCACATCGAATCGCACGCCTGGGCGAGCGGACATTTCCAGCGGGTCAACCGGCACGAACCCAAGTCCGCCCCCGGACAGGGCCTGTCGTGTTCGATCTGGGCATCCGGTATCTACCCGGTCGCGTCCTCGGGGCTGGACTCGACGTCGGCCAGGTTGGAGTTCACGGTCCGGTTGATGCAGAACTTCGTGAACGATCCCGAAGACCTCATCGACCCTTCACTCATCGCCGCGTTGGACGCCCTCTACACCGCCTATTCGGGGGACTTCACCCTCGCAGCGAACGTCCGGCAGATTGATCTGCTCGGGGCGGAAGGGACGCCGTTGTCGGCGAACGCCGGGTATGTGAATCAGGACAACGTCAACTACCGCATCTTCGACATCACTCTTCCGATAATCGTCAACGATGTCTGGTCCCAAGCGGAATAGGAGGGGAGACGAATGGCCAAGCAATCAGGGCTGGGCGATAACTGCTACGTGGGCGGCTACAACCTGTCCGGGGACATCGGGTCGCTCGGATCCATCCACGGCGGCCCCGCCCTCCTCGACGTCACCTCCATCGACAAGTCCGCGATGGAACGCATCGGCGGCCAGCGCGACGGCGCCATCGAGTTCTCCGCCTTCTACAACCCCGCCGCCGGACGCGCCCACCCCGTACTGAAGGCCCTCCCGTACACGGACACGATCCTCACCTACGCACGCGGCACCGCGATCGGGTCCCCGGCCGCGTGCATGGTCGCCAAGCAGGTCAACTACGACGGCACCCGCGGCAACGACGGCGCCTTCACCTTCGCCGTCCAGGCCCTCGCCAACGCGTACGGCCTCGAATGGGGTGTGCAGCTCACCGCCGGGTTGCGGACGGACACCACGGCGACGTCGCCGGCGTCCGGGTTCGACACGGGCGGGTCGTTGTCGTTCGGGGGTCAGGCCTATCTGCAGGTGACGGCGTTCACGGGCACGAGCGTGGCGGTGAAGATCCAGGACTCGGCGGACAACGCGACGTTCGCGGACATCTCCCCGTCGTTGCTGTTCACCACCGTGTCGGCGGCGCCCGCCTCCGAGCGCATCGCGATCGTCAACACCAGCACCATTCGCCGCTACGTGCGGGTGATCACGACGGGCACGTTCACGGTGGCCACGTTCTCCGTGGTGCTCGTGAAGAACGAACTCGCAGGAGTGGTCTTCTGATGGACGAACAGGCCAAGGATGCCATCACCGCCGCCGCCATAGAGCGGTTGGGAGAACTCCTGGACTGGGTCGACGCGCAGACGCGACAGCCGGGCGATCCCTCATTGCGGTCGGAGGTGGCGCGGCAGGCCCGAGAGGCCGCCGCCGAGCTGGGCCCCAGGAGGACGTCATGATCGTCACCAACACCACCCCCGCCCTCCCCGGCCAGTTCCGGGCCCCCGCCACGGCATACAAGACGTACGGGATCGTCGCCCCCCTGTCGACGCATTGGCGGCCGGCGACGTGTGTGGAGGTCGACTGCTGCGACTACCTCAACGGGTGGCAGTCCGCGTTCGCCCCCGACGACCAGCGCGCCGACTACGTGCGGCGCCACTCCGGGCGCCGGTTCGTGGAGTCACGCACCGACGACGGCCGTGTGCTGTTCACGTTCGCGCAAGGGCAGACCTGTTTTCGCGCGGCCGACCACCGTATCCGCGTCGGGCGCCCCGAGCTGTTCGTGGTGCGTGACGGTGACCGGCGGGGGAACCCGTTCGGCACCACCCCGTATGTGCATTCGCGTCCGCAGGACTGGGTGGAGGACTTCGCCGAGCATCAGGCGAAGGTCGCGCTGGTGGTGGAGCGTGGCTGATGAGACGCCCGCAGGTCGACTGGGTGGTGGTTGTGTGGGTGTTCGTCGTCGGTGCGGTCGGGTTCGGGGCGGGCCTGTGCCTGGGGGTGTTCTCGCTCGGCGCGGCGGGGATCCCGGCGCCGCTGATCACGACGTCCCCGTTCCAGGTGCCCGTGTCGCCGTCGCCGAGTCCGTCGCCGTCCCTGGTCGACACCGGTTCGACCGGCTGAGGCGGGTCGCGGTGCTGGGGTTCGTGTTCGGGGTGGGTTTGCTGCTGGGGTGTGGGTGGGGGAACCCGGGTCCGCATCCGCCGCCGGTGCATCCGACCCCTACGTCGGTTGATCCTTCCATCACTCCGTAAGAAAGGGAAATACTGTGGCAAAAGAGAGCGGCTTGGGGTGGACCACATTCAGTGTGGACGATTCAGGCGGAACCCCGCGCGCCATCAAGAACGACGTCACCAACCTCCAGTTCGCCACGCCCCGCGCCGTTCAGGACGTCACCGGCATCGACAAGTCCGCGATGGAACGACTCCTGCTCCTCGCCGACTTCACCGTGCAGCCCAACGGCGTGTTCAACGACGCGTCGGGCCTGTCCCACGACGTGTTCAAGACCGTCCCGTCCACCAGCGTGCTGCGCACCGTGACGATCGCCGTGTCCGGGAACACGCTCGCGTCCGAGTGCATCTTCACCGACTACAACCTGACCCGCGCCGCGTCCGGCGAACTCACCTGGACCGCACCCGGCTCCCTCGCCGACGGCACCGTACCGACCTGGGCGTAGAGGACATCATGGGATATCGACCGGGAACCAAACGCTACAAACTCGTGTTCGCCCAGGACGACCCACTACACGGCCTCGAAATCACCGCACGCCCCTGCACGCTCGGCGCACTACGCGAACTGCAGGACAAGGAGGACAGCGCCACCGCGCGCGTGAGCATCGACGCCGACATCGACGCTCTCGTCGACCACATCACCGAGTGGAACCTCGAGGACGAACTCGGCGGCATCGCACCGATCACCGTCGACGCCATCCGCGAACTCCCCCTCGAGGAGATCCGCCGCATCCTCTCCGCCTGGTTCGGCAAGTCCACGGGGACCGGCGCCGTGGACCCTCCCTCGCCGCCCGTATCGCCGCCTGGAAACGGTACGGGCCCGGAACCCCGGATGGAGGTGTCACTCCCCAGGGAGCCGTTGCCGGAAAGCCCGCCGAGCTGACCGACGCCGAATGGATCCTCGGCCTGTGTGAACGGTTCGGTGTGCTGCCCAGCGTGCTGTACGCCGAGGAGTCCGACCTGTTCGAGTTGCTCGAGCTGGAACGCCTGGGCAGGACCGACAAGGACGAGATGGAGGTGCCGTGGCCAACAGGGTAGAGATCGTTGTCGTCGCCAAGGACAACACCGGCACCGTCTTCAACGACGTCCGCGCCAAGGCCCAGACCGCCGGGAAGGACGCCGGTGAAGGGTTCGGCCGCGAAGCCGAGGCCGGAGTGAAACGCACCCTCCACTTCGACAAGGCCGGCAAGGACGGCGGGGAGTCGTTCGTCCGGGAGGCCGAGGGCGCGGTCTCGAAGATCAAGCTCGACAAACCCGGCCGTGACGGCGGGCAGTCGTTCGGGCGTGAGGCGTCGAAGGGCATCAAGGACACCCTGAAGGGCGCGGAGGTCGGCGCGAAACTCGGCGCCGACGTCGGCGAGTCCGCGGTGAAGGGCTTCCAGGACGCGTTCGACGGCATCCCCGGGGTGATCAAGACCGCCGTGTACGGGGGTCTGGGGATCGCTGCGGCGGCGGGGGCCCCGTTGCTGGCGGCAGCGATCTCGGGGGCGGTGATCGGCGGCGCCGGGATCGGCGGTGTCGTCGGCGGGTTCATGCTGGTGAAGAACAACCCGGCGATCGTGTCGGCGACCAACCAGCTCGGCGCCGACATCCGCAAGTCACTGACGTTGAAGGCTGACGTGTTCGTGGGGCCGTTCCTGCAGGCCGTGGACGTGATCGACCACGCGTTCATCCAGGCCGGTGGGAACATCCAGCGTTTCTTCAACGCTGCGGCGACGTGGGTCACGCCTCTCGCGGACGCGTTCGGGTCGATTTTGAACGACGTGTCCGCCGGGCTGGCCGACATGCTGTCCGGCGCGGGCGGCCCCGTGCTGACCCAGCTCACCGAGGGTTTGAAGGGCACGGGTGAGGCGATCAAGTCGGTGTTCGAGGATCTGTCCAACGTGGGTCCGGAGGCGGCGGCCGGGCTGAACGTGGCGTTCGGGGTGCTGAACGGGACGATCGTGGCGGTCGGGAAGTCGCTGGCGTTCCTGGCGTCGGCGTACGGCACGGTGATGAACGGCATCCTGGGGGTGCTGCCGTCGATCATCACCGAGCACCAGTCGTGGCTGGATGTGATCTCGCCGTTGGCGGGGGCGTATCAGAAGACGGGTGGGGCGTTCAAGCTCGCGACGGATCAGATCGCGGATGCGACGCGGACGGCGGCGGAGGCGGCGAGCGCGGGGTATGAGGCGGCGCGGGACACGATGTCGCAGCTCGAGGCGTCCATCAAGGGTGTGGCGGATCAGGCGGAGGGCGCGAAGACGTCGTTGCAGGGGATGGCTGATGTGCTCCGGGCGCAGACCGACCCCACGTTCGCGTTGATCGAGGCACAGAACCGGCTCAAGGACGCCCAGGACAAGTACAACGAGGCCGTCAAGAACAACGGCGCCAACAGCGAAGAGGCCAAGTCGGCGCTGCTGGACGTGGCTCAGGCCGCGATCGGGTTGCAGGGCGCCGTCAACGACGCCGCCGGAACGTTCGACGGGCACCTGACCCCCGCGATGCGCGCCACCCTCGAGGCGGCCGGGTTGACGAAGCCGCAGATCGACGCGTTGGAGAGGGCGTTCCAGCAGGCGCAGGCGGCGGGGGCGAAGTTCGCGAAGAAGTACCAGGCGACCGTCGCCGAGACCGGGGCGGCGGGAACGACGGGGAACATCAACAAGGCGTCGAACGCAGGCAAGGCGTTCGCGAAGAAGTACACCGCGACCGTCGCGGTCAACGGCACGGGCGCCGCGATCAACGCGTCGAACAACGTCGCCGCTGCGGTGAAGAAGATCCCCAACTACAAGACCGTCACCATCAACATCGTGCAGGTCGGATCCGCGAAGGTGTCCGGCATGGCCACGGGTGGTGTCGTCGCGGCCGAGTCGACGGTCATGCGGCCACGCAAACGCGGCATCGCGCACGCCGCAGAAGGCGGCGTACCCGGGTCGGCCGAGGTCCTCGTCGGCGAGCAGGGCCCCGAGGTCGTCCGGCTCCCGTACGGGGCGTCGGTGACCCCCGCCGGCGCGACACGGGCACTGCTCGAGCAGGCACCGCCGGCGGCGGGCCCGGTGAAGACGGTCGTGGAGTTCACCGGGAACGTGGACTCGATGTTCGCGACGTATTTCCAGAAGGCGATGCAGGCCGGGTTGATCCGGATCAAGGCGCAGTACCTGACAGCCTGAAAAGGGGGCGATCACCATTCACAGGTATAAGACGTGGAACGGTCCGATGCCGACCACCGCCGCGCAGGCGTCGGTCACCACCGGCACCGCCATCAGGACCATGCTGCAGATTGCGACGCCGTCGACGCGCATGATCCAGCTCATCTCGTGGGGCTACAGCATCGACGACCCGCCGGGCGCCGACGCCGTGTTCGAGCTGATCCAGACCGACGTGGCGGCCACGGTGACGGCGCACGTCGCGGCGGGGGTGCAGCCGCTGGACCCGAACATCCCCCCGTCCCTGGTGACGCTGGGCACGTCGGCGACCGGGTACACGTCGACGTCGGAGGGCTCGACGACGGCGTCGCGGGTGTTCGACGCGGTGTCGATCTCCTCGACGTCGGCGGAGTCTCCGTCGGCGATGAACTACGTGTACCAGTGGATGCCCGACGAGCGGCCCCTCGTCGCCATCTCGAAGTTCCTGCGGGTGCGCGCGACGACGCCGACCACGGCGGCGGACATGCGAACCTGGATCGTATGGGATGAATAGGTCATACAAATTTTATCGGGCGTGACGAAAAAGAGGAGGGACGGTGCCGGGTAGGTCCGGGACGGGGAGACTCGCGCCCCGCTACGCCCAATGGGCCGCCCGCAACAACGGACTCCCCTCCGCCCAACGCGCCGCACAAGGCCCCGCCGGTGGTGTCCCGTTCCTGCCCACCGTCGCCGGGTTCACCGCGCTCTACCCCAACGCCCGCCTCGTCGTCGAATGGGCACCCGCCGCGAACCTCGCACTCACCGACGCATCATGGACCTGGACCGACATCACCACCGACGTGCTCCTCGGCTCCGGCGAGGCCATCAACATCTCCCCGATGGGCCGATCCGACGCCGTCAACCAGGCACAACCGGCAGGGTGCACGTTCAAGCTCGACAACCGGGCGGGCACCTACAGCCGCGGGCCGCAGTCCAGCTCGTACCCGAACGTGCGGCTGAACATCCCCGTGCGGGTGTCCATCTCCCTCGACGGGTCGAACACGGGGAAACGGACCCGGTTCCAGGGGTACTCGTGGTCGCTGCAACCGGAGTGGGACACCACCGGCGACTGGGCCGTCGTCACCGTCCGGGCAGCCGGGGTGATGCGCCGCCTGCAGCACGGCACCCTGCCGTCGGTGTCGTCGCTGTACCGGGAGATCGTCAACGACGACTCCGGGTACCTGCGTTCGTACTGGCCCCTCGAGGACGTCGGCGGCACCACCCTCCTCGCGACCGGCGTGACCGGCGGGAAGCGCATGTACTTCGAGGGGGCGTCGCTCGGCGCCTACTCGCAGTTGCCCGGGTCGGGGAGCGTGCTCACGTTCACCTCCGCCGGGTACCTGTCCGGTGTCGTGTCCGGGTCGTTCGCGAACCGGTGGCAGGTCGACTTCCTCATCAACATCCCCTCCCAGCGGGCCGCCGACACGACGCTGATGTCGGTGGACATGATCGGCGGCACCATCTCCCGGTGGGACATCGTCATGCAGGGGTCGTCGCCGTCGAACGTGGTCGTGAACGGCTACGACAACTCGTCGGTGTTGGCGCAGACTCAGACGCTGAACACCGGGGCCATCGGGCAGATGGTCAACGGGCCCATGTCGGTCAGGTTCATGTCGCGGCAGACGGGGGGGAACGTCGACTGGCAGCTCGTCATCTTCGACGCCGAGATCTCCACGTCGGGGGCGGTCGGGACGGGAACACCGTTCGCCGGAACCGTCGGTTCACCGCGAACGGTGTCCACTCCCCGGTCGGCGAACCTCGACGGAGTGAGCATGGGTCACATCGTCATGTGGGACGTGTACGACCACGTGCAGGACGACGACCCGTACCGCGGCTGGACAAGTGAACGCCCGTCACATCGCGCGGAACGGCTGTGCAACGAGAACGGCCTCACCTACGTGGGTACCGACGAGTCGTTCACGAACATGGGTGAACAGCAGGAACAGTCCCTCATCGACCTGCTCAGGGAATGTGAGGACGTCGACTTCGGGTTCCTCTTCGACGGCCTCTCCGCCGGCCTCCACTTCCGCAACTCGTCGTTGATAGTGAACAGGGCTCCCGAGATGACGATCGGCGTCAGTGAACTCGTACCGCCGATCGCACCCGACGACGACGACCAGAACGTGGTGAACAGGGTCACCGCCACCCGGCAGGGCGGGTCGTCCGCCACGTACGAACAGGTGTCGGGGCCGTTGGGGACGGCGGCGATCGACCGGTACGAGAGCAGCGTGTCGAACATCAACGTCCCCTACGACCAGTCCACCGAGGGCTACGCGGCGTGGCTGGTGCACCTGGGGACGGTCGACGGGTACCGGTATCCGCAGATCAGCATCGACTTCCGCCGTAACCCGGCACGCGCCGCGGACTGGCTCGCGGTCCTGCCGTCGCACCGCATCGACGTCACCGGCGTGTCGGTGTGGGCGGTGGAGCATCCGTCGGAGACGGTGGAGCTGCGCGTGAACGGCTGGTCGGAGTCGCTCTCGAACATGCTGTGGACGGCGACGTTGAACTGTTCGCCGTACGCGCCGTGGAACGTGCCCGTGCTCGACGACGCCACGAGCTCGTTCGCGTCGCAGGGAACCCTCGTCCTGGACGTGGCCGACGGGGCGTCGCTCGTCACGACGGCGGCGAGCGCGGGAGCCCTCGCGTTGCGGGTGACGGACAGTTCGGACGCGTCGAACACGTGGTCGATGACCACCCCGGGCGGGCAGACGACGAACCTGGTCCTGTCGGTGGGGGGCCGGAAGGTCACCGCGACGGCGGTGTCCGATCAGGTGGGTTATCAGGAGTTCACCATTGCCGCCCCGGGGCTGCCTGCCGATGTTGCTGTCGGCGCGGTCGTGAAACTGTGGGCGCCGAGCACCTTGGGGTACGGATAATGGTTGCCACCTTCATCGCCGGTGTGAAGCTCCAAGCGGTCGACATGGTGCCGCGCAAGCTGTGGACCGTCACCGCGACGAGCGCCTCATCGGCGATCCCGGCGAGCACCGAGCAGGTCATCTCCAACATCGGCACCAGCCCCTCGGCGACCTACCGCGCGGGCCGCGCCTACCTGCTGACCGCCCGGTTCCGGATGAGCGCCGGAACGGCGAGCAGCGACATGCGGTTCCAGATCCGCGACACCAACGTGTCCGGCACGGTGCGCATGGCCAACGCGTCGTTCCGGGCACAGACGACCGGTGAGGGCTATCAGGCGCTGATCGAGCACTTCGTGGCGAACACCGGGCCCTCGGACATCACTGGCCGGGTGCTGGCGCTGACGGGTACGCCGGGCGCGGGGGCGACCCTGACGGTTCTCGCGTCGTCCACGCACAACGCGTACTGGTCCTGCATCGAGATGGGGAGCTCGGACGACTACCCGGAAGCCATCGCACTCTAGGAGCGCCCGTGCCCGTCACTCCCACCAGCACGCTGAAGATGAAGACGCGGCTGCTGGCCAACACGACGGGCGCGTTGGACCTCGACATCCGGGTGGATGTGCTGGAGATCGACGTGCCGTCCGGTGCGCTCGTCGGCGTGCATTACAACGTCAACACGACGAGCGCGTTCCTCGTGGGGATGATGGATGCGTCGTGGCTTTCGAGCCAGTTCCGCGAGCTGGCGTAGTTTCCCCGCTCACGTTCGGCGATTTCCCGGGGGTGAAATCAATGTCCTGCATTGTCACCGCAGGCCAGAAGCACCCTGCGATAGTCCGGGAACGCCTCGAGCGGTGCCGCCTGCACGGGCACTACTACCGGTGGGACACCTGGCCCGCCTGCTCGAGGTGCGGTCACCGGAAAGAGGCGGGGCCGTGATCTCGCGGTGGGCGGGTATCTACCTCACCTACGGGGCACTCTTCTGCTGGCTGCACCTACGATGTGCAGCGCGGGGCCCCCGCGCACACTACTCGCGGGGGCCCCGTCCACATCACCCTCGGCCACGCCCCTTGGCAGCAACCGGAGTGGGGTCCGTCGATCATTCACCACCCACGGTGCGGGCGGCTACTCCTCGCTGTATCGCTACCCCGCGCCTGCGCCGACGACCGCGACCGGCGCGGACTCGGTACCCGACACATCACACGAAACCGCCACACGGGTCGGCACCGCGAGGAACCCGCCCGACACGGTGAACGTCATCGCCCCGTCCACCGACCACCCGTACTGCGTCCGCTCAGGGTCGAACACCTCCACCGCCGACACCGTCACGGTCACGGTCGGGTACTGCGCCCCGACGTCGGTGGCGCGCTGGGCGGCGTCGTGCTCGATCTCCGACCGGCACGCCGACCGGGCCGTCCCCGCCGTCAGCTCATCGACGCGAGACCACGCCACGGCCTGACGACCTACACCGGCAGCGAGCGCCACCGGAGCGGCCAGGGTCACCGCGAACACGGCCACGCCGAGCAGGGACAACGCCGCCCACCCTGCCGGCCGCATCACGCCGACCACCTGAGCTCGGCGCAGTCGAACCGTGCGTGCTCGTCGGCCAGCAGAATCGCCGAGGACCACGACGACCTGTCGCGCATCCAGCCGCATCCGCGACAGCACGCCGCGTGCCACTCGTTGGGAAGCAGGATGCTGTACGTGTTCCGGCGGGTGCGCCACACTCTCGCCCCGGCGGACTTCAAAAGGTTGTGGTTCACTGCTCGCCCCCGGTCGCGGCGAGGGCCGCAGCCACCAGGTCGGCGCACGGCCCACCCGGCTCGCACAGGATCAGCCACTCCGCCGGACGCGCCAGGTACCACTCGCCGAGCGCCACGGTGCGGGTCGCGTCGGTGTCCTGCCCGAACTGCTCCACCGCGTACACCCCGAGGTCGTCCATCACCGTGGCCGCGACCCGGCGCCGCAACTCGGCGGCGTCGGGGACGTACCGCATCAACGCCGGGGCGGTCATGCCCATGCGGGCGGCGATGCCCCGCATGGTGGGCTGCTCACCGCCCCGCACCATGTCAACACCGGTCTCGAGGATCTCGGCGGTGCGCCGGTCACGGTCGCGTTGCATGCGGGTGCGTCCGTCGGGCAGCAGTCCCCGTGACCTGCTGATCGCCACGTCACACCCCCCTGTCGGGGAGGTCGGCGAGGTCGGCGATCCAGCCCGGGGGGAGGAACCCGTCCAGGTAGGCCTCGACGTCCTCCAGGAGCGCCTCGTAGGAGGCGCCGAGCGCGGCCTCGAGCGCCACCAACTGGCTGCGGCGGGCCCGCCGGGCGCGGCTGCCGCGCAGGTCACCGTGGACCCAGTCCGCCCGCTTCACGACGACACCCCCGGACCGGGCACAGCGTCGACGACGAGCGACAGGACACCGGTGTACGCCGTGACGATCGCGGCTTCCTCGCGGGTCATGACGGAGCCACCGTGCTGGTCGTGCCGGCCGCACCCGTGTACTTGTACGCGCCGCCCTGCACGAACGCCTTCCCCTGCCCGCCGGGCGCGGAGTAGCGGGTCACGGACTGGGTGTCCCACACCGCCGCGCTGCCGGTGCCGGTGTTGAACAGCGTGTCGGGCCCGTAGCGGGTGACGGCGCCGTTGGTCTCCAGCAGCCCCTGCGTGGCGCCCTGCATCGAGCAGGCGGCGAGCTGCACCGCGCGCCCGTAGTCCACGACCAGACCGTACAGCGGCCCGTTGGTGCCGCCTCCGGCGTCGTCCTTCGCGACGTGGGTGGCGCACGCGGACATCAGCACCGGCACATGCCTCGCCCCCGCCGCCCCGCCGACGTGGAAGCCTTTCTGCACGTCACGCCGCGCATAGCACCCCGTCAACGTGATGGCGTGCGCGTCACTCGCGCCGCCGCAGAACATCGCGAACCCGGCCATGTCGTTACGGTCCGTACTGCAATTCGCGAACTGTAAAGACCCGTTGGTGCCGGTGGCCTGGAACCCGTGGGCGTCGTTGAACACCGACATGCAGTCAGTCAGTTTCACGTCCGACGGGTTCGTGAGCACGAACCCGCACCCTGCGTTCGCCACGGCCAGGCAACGGGTGAACAGCGAATCGGTCACCTCGAGGACGAACGCCCCCGATCCGCGGCAGGTGTTCGCGGACACGTCGACCGCGACGACCGCGGCGGCCTCGAGGGCCAGGAGACCGGCACCGGTCAGGTTGTACAGGCCGACCCGCTCCAGCAGCGTGTCGTGGACACCGCCGCCGATCTCGACGCCGTCGACGGCGACCCCGGACGGGCCGGTCGCGTTGACGCCGTCGACGAGCAGATCCTGGATACGGCACCCGTTCGCCTCCACCCGGACCACCGCGTCGCCGGTGAACGACCCGAAGAACGGTTTCACGTAGTTCGACTGCGGCGTGTCGTAGGCCCAGCGTGGCGCCCACACGCCCCTCAGGGTGACGTTGGGGGTGGCGAGGACGAGCGGCGCCGAGACGCGGTGTTTGCGGGGCAGGACGACGGTGTCGCCCGGTGCGGCCAGGGTGAGCGCGGACTGGATCACCGTGTAGTCGTCGGTGACACCGTCACCGGCCGCGCCGAGCGCGGTCACGTCATAGACGGTCATGGGGTCTCCCGGTCGGGGTGGGTTCGGGGTGGGTGCCGAACTCGGTGGGGTAGCCGTACGGGTCGTACAGGGTGCGTGCGGTGAGGATGCCGCGGAACTCCTCCTCGAGCCGGGCGGCGTGTGAGGGGCGGGTGGCGTGCGCGGCGATGTCGACGGTGCGGAGGGTCCCGCGGTGCCGGCCGGGGGTTTCGGACCAGGCGAGGTGCGCGGCCAGGAGCAGCCCGCCGCCGAGCACGGCGCAGGCCAGTACCCACACGGTGAGCTGTCCTGCGCTGATGGCGGTCACGGTCGCCGCCCGGGGCGGGAGCGGCGGGTGACGCGGGCAGGTGGCCGCCCGCGCGGCGGTTCGGGTGACCGGCCGGAGCGCAGACGCGGCCAGGCGATCAGCATGGCGTCTCGTTCGGCGGGGCGGGTGCCGCCCCAGATCCCGTCGAGGCGTTCACCGCGGCGCAGCACGTCGCGGAGACACACCGCCCGGACGGGGCAGACACCGCAGACCGCGAGCGCGTCGAGCGACGATCCCTTCGGGTCGGGGAAGAACATCTCCGGGTCGTGGCTACGGCAGCGGGCCTTCCGACGCCACTCGGGGTCCGCCGCAGCGGACCAGGCGGCGCGGAACCGGTCGTCGAACAGGACGGCGCGGACCTCGACGGCGGTGGGGGTTCTCCGTTGACTCACGTCCCCTCCTCAATGGCAGCGTCGATATCGGTGTCGGTGTCGGTGTCGGTGTCGGTGGTGTCGGTGTCGGTGGTGTCGGTGTTGAAGGCCTTGCCGCGCTCCCCGAACAGAACCTGCAGGGCGGCGGCGTCCACGGTGGACACCTTCCCCGCGCGTTTCGCGGCGATCAGCTGCGCCCACAACTCGGTCAGGTTCGCCTGGTTGAGCGCCTCCCCGATGCGGTCCTGCATGTCGGCGAGCCACGCGGGGTCGGTGACAGGTTCGGGGGCCGGCTTCTCGACGCGGGCCCTCGGCTGGCGTTTGTTCGCGCGGGTCGGGGACTGGCCGCCCTGATCGGGGTCGGGGTCACCGGTGGGGACGACGAGCGCCTGGAGGAACAGGATCCGCAACGCGACGGACATGGCCTTCGCGGTGCCCTTGTCCTGCAGGTCCATGCCCTCACCGGCGGACATGACCGTGAGGGTGTCGCCGCGGGGGCCGACGATGGTGTAGGTGACGATGGCGGTGCATTCGCGGGCGGGTTTCCCGCCGCTGGTGGAGATGTCGCGGTGCGCGATGTGGATGTGGGTGGGGAGCACCAGGACCCCGTGCTGGCGGAGGATGGGGCCGACGGCGTCGATGACCTGGTCGACGCCACGGAACTTGTACCGGAACTCGGCGTTGAACCCGCCCTTGTCGATGGTGACGACGTCGGCCATGACACGCCGCCACGCCTCGTGCACGGGCGGAGCATCCCCGGGGTCGAACTGATGTGCGACGGACTCGGTCACGTCAGTCATCTCACTTCTCCGCCCAAGAGCAGCCGGGGACGTGACGCCCGGAGCCGCGGTCACATCCGATCGCCGAGCAGCCGACGAACGCCTCGTCGTGCTCGGGACCGTCGAACTCCAGCACGGTCCGCTCGGCGTCGGTCAACTGCTGGTACAGGTCGTCGTACTCGCGGCACAGGCCCGGGATCTGCTCGGGGTGGTCGACGTCGGTCATGTCGATCAGGAGTTGCCGGCACCGGTTCAGCGCCTCGCCGCTCATGGTGTGTCTCCGTCCGGGAGGGGGGGCAGCAGGGGAACCGACAACCACGACCCGGCCCGGTCCCTGCGCGCCCGGGCCACCGCCGCCACATTCAGGAAATCCCGGTACACCACCTGGCCGCACTCGACCCGGTGCACGTCATAGCCGTCCGGCCGCAGATGCACCACCAGACCACCCCGGATACGGAACGACCCCAGATCGAGCACATCCCCGCCCGCACCCAGGATCCACTCCGCGTGCCGGTACGCGGCCAGCTGCAACGCCACGTCCGGCCACGGCCGGTCGTCCTCGTCACCGGTCTTGTAGTCGATGACCTGCACCCCCATGCCGGGGATGATCGACAGGTCGTCCAGGGTGCCGCCGTACCGCTGCGTGCGGGAACCGACCGTGGCCTCCCAGAACAGTGGACGGGGCCGCCACTCCGCCCGGTAGGCACGGTAGGCACGCTCGAACCCGGCCAGATCCTCCGGCCAGACGTGCCGGTCGCCGCGGGCGATGGCCGCGTGGACACGGGTACCGCGGTCCCGTTTGGTGCGCCACTTGCGTTGTGGTTCGCCGGCGAGCGTCTCCACCATCGCCAGGCGGGTGCCGTCGCGGAGGAGTTCGACCTCGTCGTCGTGGTCGGCGACGTGTTCGGCGACGGCGACGGCGGCGGCGCGCGTGAGGTCGGGTGGCCAGCCGCCGCGGATGAGTTCGGTGACCGAGTCGACCTTGTGGCCGTCGATCTTGTAGTAATGGCCGCTACCCGCGTTGACACGCTGGAGGGTCACTTTCCCTCCCCGGCTCGACGCTTCCTGATCCGCTCGGCAGAGCCGGCCCTGCACGCGTCGCACCTGCAGCCATTGCTGTAGCCCCGGGCACCATGCACGGTCAGCCCGGACGGCAACCCCATCAACGACAGCCTCGTGCGTTCCCGCCGGCGACGCCTCGCGTAGTCCCGGGCCGCCGCTCTGCATCGTTCGCAGCGGCATCCGCCATTGGAGTACCTCGAGTAGTTCCCGTGCTCAGCGACCATGGTCACTGCTCGGCGTAGGCGGCGAGCGCGGCCGACACCAGCTGCGCCAACGGACCGCCCGGGCCAGCCAGTATCGACCATACGGCGGGGCGGGTCTGCTGCCACTCCACCAGCACCGCCGCACGCGCCCGCGAAAAACCCTCCGCCCCGCCCGACGCCGCCGCGGCCAGATCATCGAGCTCGGCCAGGAACAGTTCCCCCGTCGCCGCCGTCAGCGCCTGCAACGAGGGGAAGTACCGGTAGATACCGGTCGGGGCGATTCCCAGCCTTTCACCGATGCGGCGCACGGAGACGGTGCCGCCTTCGGCGACCTGGATGGCCGCGGTGCAGAGGATGTCGTTGATGATCGCGTTGCGGTAGGTCTGCTGGTTCCGGGAGAGGCGTTGGCTCATTGCTGCTCCGTGGGTGGTTTCGGTGGGCGGGGCGGCGGCGGAGGCCGTGTATCCCTGCCGCGTCCGGGTGGGCCGGTCTGGTTACCGGGCGGGTGCTTGGGGGGGCGTGGGGGTTTCGACTGCGGTCCTGCCATCAGGGGTTGATGAGGTGGGTGTAGAGGTCGATGGCGGACTGCTGGAGGGTGTCGACGGTGGGTGCGAGTTTGGCCCGCGCGGCGTCCCCCACGGCGTCCCCCACGGCGTCCCCCACGGCGGCCCACGCGGCGTCCCCCACGGCGTCCCGCGCGGCGGCCCACGCGGCGGCCCGCGCGGCGTCCCGCACGGCGTCCCGCACGGCGGCCCACACGGCGTCCCCCACGGCGTCCCCCACGGCGTCCCCCGCGGCGTCCCGCGCGGCGGCCCACACGGCGTCCCCCACGGCGTCCCCCGCGGCGGCCCGCGCGGCGGCCCCCACGGCGTCCCCCACGGCGTCCCCCACGGCGTCCCCCACGGCGTCCCGCGCGGCGGCCCCCGCGGCGGCCCCCGCGGCGGCCCGCGCGGCGGCCCGCGCGGCGTCCGCGGCCGCACGCGCCTCCTCCAACACCACCAACACCTCCACCGAACCCGCATCCGCACGCCCGGACACCTCACGCAACGCCACCGCGTGCGGCGCCAGCGCCGGCACCAGGTCCAGCCACACCGGAACGAA
>WNGK01000633.1_pt1 | contig 36963 bp, 31 predicted proteins | sample 5400601 | NCBI WGS metagenome assembly WNGK01 (sample SAMN13153376, study PRJNA577476) | soil metagenome | isolation source: 60 cm soil or saprolite under Garry oak tree replicate 1 | place: USA:California | collected 2016-06-15 | reverse complement strand
CACTCGCTATTGGAAGGCGATCAACAGGACCTGCCTCGAACTTGGCGTCTCGATTCTCGGCGGTCATACTGGCCGCTTCGAAGGATGCGATTATTCCATAATTGGGGGAGCCACAATGTGGACAATGTGTCGGAAAAATGAGTTCCTGACTTCCGGCATGGCCCGAGACGGCGACGATCTGATCCTCACGAGGAGCGCCGCCTATGGAGCTACGTCAGTGCTTACCAGAGCCTTCCCTCAAACAGTCCGCAGACATCTCGGACCATCCATTTTTGACAGGGCTTGGAAATACTTGCAAGGAGCGAATACAGTCAATGATTCTCTGTCAGCAGTCAAGGCAGGAATACACCAGCATGGTGTTACAGCCATCCATGATGTAACGGAAGGTGGAAGTCTAGCAGCGATCGACGAAATGGCTCGAGCGTCAAAGCTGGGAGGCACAGTGGATCTGGAAAGCATACCCATCTCCGAAGAGACGGAACTAATCTGCAAGCTATTCCGTCTGGATCCTTTGACCTCCCTCGGCGAGGGCAGCCTGCTCATCGCGTGTAGACCAAATCGAACAAGACAGGTTATTGAGAACCTTCAGTCGATCGGTACAAAGGCCACGGTAATCGGACAATTGTCTTCCGGGACTCGAGGCATTTTCGGAGTCTCTAGTCGGGGCCGGTTCAGGATTCGTTATCCCGATCGAGACCCGTACTGGAACGCGTACTGGCGGGCCCTGAGAAAAGGCTGGTCCTGAATGATGAACCGGTGTACAGTCAGAATTCTACTTTGAGCTGCTCGTTATCGTGAGAATAGATGTACACAGGATTCTCGATTCTTCGCAGCGTGTCAATGGATTCTAGGCCCTGTGAACCGCTGTATATCATACCGGTTATGTTTCGCTTCTCAATGTTTTCTGGAAGAGGGGCTGCGTCACCAGCGTAGGCGTAGACAATGTTTCTCCCCTTCCACTTCACGACAAAAGACTGGTGGCCAATAGTGTGTCCAGGTGTAGGCAGAACTTCCACTCCATCTTCAATCTCGTATTTTCCGCGCACCGGCAGATAGTCCCCTTCAACGTCGAAGAAGGGTCGCAAGTAGCTGACTCGCATGAACCGGTCAGGGAAGTAGGCATACCTGATTTCGTCCATTTGAACCAGGAACTTGCTATTCGGGAACAGTAGGTTGTTACCGCAATGGTCGAAATGTAGATGGGTGTTTACGACCATGGTAATGTCCTCGGGACGCAAACCGTTCTTCTTGAGAGAATTGCCGAGCTCTTCCTCACGGGTTCTGATCACGTCGTGGAACTTTTGATAGTTGGGCGGGAGGTTTCCGACCCCCGTGTCAACTATTATGTTCTCTTTCTCAGTCCGAACGAGCAGTGGCTTCAGAGCCGCTTTGTACTTTGTGCCTTGATATTTTCCGAATACGAGAAAGCTCTTGTCCAGTGTAAAGTAGCCGTCGGTGAGCAGTTTTACATCGATGACAGCCAACTAGATTTCGTCTGAACGGCATTCTTGGGGGCTATAAGTTATCCCGGGACGGAGCGCGTTTTGAGACGAGCGCTGAGAAGTTATCAAGGTCTATTTGGCCGCGTTCAACCAATACCGGCCGGGGAACGTGGCGCAAGTGATACCGCTCTGGACGCCTTCAGAGGATAGAATCCGCGAAGCGAATCTCACCAAGTTCCTTGCGTTCGTCAATCAAAAGTACCCGCTCAAGATCAAATCCTATCCTGAGCTGCATAGATGGTCGGTTGACAAGGTCTCCGATTTCTGGTCAGCAATCTGGGACTACACTGGAATCGTCTGCTCCCGTCGGTTTGATACGGTTGTAGATGACCTTGCCAAGTTTCCTGGAGCCAAGTGGTTTTCGGGAGCTCGGTTGAATTTTGCCGAGAACCTTCTCAGACAGAGAGATGAGACAATTGCCCTGGTCTCAAGAACCGAAGAGGGTCGCTTGTCACAGACAAGCTATTCTGACCTTTTCCAAAGAGTGGGAAGCCTAGGAAATTACCTCCGTAAGATGGGGATTGTTCCTGGAGACCGAGTGGCGGGCTACATGCCAAACATTGAGGAAACGGCAATCGCGATGCTTGCAGCCTCCAGCGTCGGTGCCGTCTGGGCCTGTTGCGGCGCGGAGCTGGGTTCTGGAGCAGTATTGGATCGTCTCGGTCAGGTCGAACCGAAGGTACTGTTCGCCGCCGACGGGTACACCTACAAAGGTAAGAAGTTCAACATCCTTCCCAACGTCGAGAAGGTTGTCGACGGAGTTCCTTCAATCAAGAAAGTCGTCTTGACATCACATATTGCAGCTGAAGCGAAGGCGGGACATCTCTCTAGATCAGTTGCGTTCGATGACCTCACCAGATCGGAATTAGGCGAGGCTCGATTCGAGCAGTTGCCACCCGATCACCCGGTCTACATCATGTTCACCTCGGGCACAACTGGGAAGCCCAAGTGTATGGTGCAGGGGGCGGCCGGGGTCTTGGTAAATCAGCTGAAGGAGACTATGTTACATGCGGATCTCAAGAAGACCGACTGCGTAACATACATTGCCTCGCCAAGCTGGATGATGTGGAACTGGTTGATGAGCTGCCTGGCGGCAGGGGCCAGGATTGTTCTGCACGATGGAAACCCTCTCTACCCCGACTGGGGAGCCATGTGGAATCTTATCCAGGAGGACAAGATATCGATCTTTGGTTGTAGCGCTAGCTACATCAATTATCTAAGAAGCATCGGTGCGAAGCCGGCAAGTACGTACGATCTCTCATCCCTCCGAGAGATTTCTCAGACCGGCTCACCACTCTCCGCAGACGGGTTTGAGTGGGTTTACCGAGAAGTCAAACCGAATTTGCATCTGAATTCTATTTCAGGAGGGACTGACATCAACGGCTGTTTTGCCGGAGGAGTGCCGACCCTTCCAGTTTACGCCGGAGAGCTGCAGGGTCCGGGGCTTGGAATGAAGATCAACGTCTACAATGAAGATGGGAGGCCAGTTGTTGACGTAATGGGCGAGCTGGTCTGTGAGGCCCCGGCTCCGTCCATGCCCCTCCGCTTTTGGAACGATCCCGGAGACCTGAGATATCGAGAAGCTTACTTCGAATACTACAAGCCGAAAGGGAAGAACGTTTGGAGACATGGAGACTATGTGATAATTCATAGCAAAACGGGTGGACTAACCTTCTATGGTAGATCCGACGCGGTGATAAAAGTCTCAGGAGTTCGCGTTGGCACTTCCGAGATCTATAATGTGGTCGAGAAGATGCCTGAGATCGCGGACAGTCTCGCGGTAGGCCAGAATCTGGGGGAAGACCAGAGAATCATTCTTTTCGTCAAAATGGCTCCTAGGCAGCGGCTGTCAGAGGATCTGAAGGAGAAGATCAGGAAGGCCCTCCGTGCGGAGGCCTCGCCTAAACATGTTCCCTCGTTGATTCTTGAGGTTCCCGATATTCCTTACACTCTGAACATGAAAAAGGTGGAGACAGCGGTCGCTAATATTGTGAATAACAGGCCCGTGACCAACCGGGATGCTCTTGCAAACCCCGAATCTCTCCATTTCTATACAGAAATCCTCCCATTGATCCATAGCCAATGACGGATCTCAGAGGGTCTTCGTCGGACCCGTCGTCAGTTTACTAGGCATAGCCTGTCACCGGCCTTGACCAGGTCTCCATCTTTGACATAGAGTTCCTTCACAGTTCCTTTCTTGGGTGAGGCGATCTCATTCTGCATCTTCATCGCTTCTAACACCATTAGAGATTCCCCCTCTTCGACCTCCGAATCCACGGACGTTTTCACCGATGCTATCTTGCCTGCCATAGGCGAATTCACAAGAGCAGGTCCATCGACAATGGTTGACTCGCTAGTAGCGTCGGACCCTGAATCTTCTTCAAGATTGACGGTGAGCGGCTTCCCATTCACTTCCACGAAATTCACGCGTTGACCTTCGTGTCCTCGCACGGATACACTGATTACTCTACCTCCGACTCGCACGAAGAGAGTCGGTGATTGGGCTGAAGGTTGGCGTAATATATCAAGGGCTATCGTCTTTTCATCGACGGGAATAGTCCACGATGGGTCCTCGCCTGTTATGACTCCTACTCGATACTTCTTTCCCTCGACGGCGAGTAGTGTCATTAGAGTCCCTCCACGTACAGCGCCTGCTTGCCCACTTTTGGGTCTTCAAGACTAGTTCGCCAACGGCTTCGTCGATCTATCGTCTGAAGGTTCACGGTTGGGGTTGTAACCATTGTTCGCTTGATGGCGAGGAAGATTGCTGCAATCTCGTCAGGTGTTGTTTCCGCCTGCGGCTTCCAGCCGGAAAGCATGCTATCCAAGAACTGGGCATGATAATCGCCCTTGACGAATTTCCTATCCTCCAGTATAGTTCGGTGAACCGGGATAGTGGTCTTTATTCCGTCTACAATCATTTCGGTCAGAGCGACCTTCATCCTTCCGATCACCTCGGTTCGACTTAGACCTTGAACTGCTAACTTGGCGACCAATGAGTCATAGTATTCTGGTACGAAAGCTCCGTCGTAAAGTGCGCTGTCAACCCTGACTCCTGGACCTCCCGGCGGTACAAACCTGTCGACTCTGCCTGGAGACGGTATGAATCCGCGGGTTGGGTCTTCAGCGTTTATTCTACAGTTCAATGCAGCACCATTGAACTCGATCTCATCTTGGGAGAGATCCAATCGATGTTCGCTTGCCATCATTAGCTGTTTTTCGACAATGTCTATTCCGGTTACCATTTCGCTTATGAGATGCTCAACTTGGATCCGCTTGTTGGTTTCAAGATAGTGGAATTTGCCATCCCTTGACATGACGAATTCAACCGTGCCCGCGTTCTGATAACCGGTGGCACGGGTCACTTTGAGCGCCAGGGAGACGAGTCGTTTTCGTTTTTCGGTGTCTAGAGCCGGGGACGGAGTCTCTTCTAGAATCTTCTGGTATCTGCGTTGTAGAGAGCATTCGCGCTCGCCGAGGTGAACTACTCTGCCTCGGGGTCCCGCTAGAATCTGGACTTCGATGTGCCGTGGCTCTTGGAGGAATTTCTCCACATAGAGTTCCGGGTGTCCGAATCCCGTGTTCGCTTCTGAACGAGCCGTCTCGAAACCTCTCTTGAGTTCCGTTGCGGTTCGAGCGATCCTCATTCCACGGCCGCCCCCTCCAAATGCGGCCTTCAGAAGAACGGGGAATCCGATCCTTCGAGCCTCTGTCAGTGCTTCCTCGGCGGATTGGACTTCACTGTTAGCGCCCTGGACAACCGGGACTCCTGCAGCTTTCGCGAGCCTCTTGGATTCGAACTTGTTAGCTACGCTGCCAAGGACCTTGCTGCTTGGACCTACGAACACAAACCCGGACTCTTCGCAGGCACGAGCGAAGTCTACGTTCTCTGCGAGAAACCCATATCCAGGATGAACTGCTTCGACTCTGGATTTTTTGGCCGCTTCTACGATCTTCTCTATGTTCAGATAGCTTTCAGCAGGCGGATCAGAACCTATCCGATAAGCTTCGTCCGAGCTCGTGACGTGTTTGGATTCTAAATCCGGGTCCGAGTAGATCGCGACGGTCTTTATTCCGAGTCGCTTACATGTCCGGATTATTCTGACGGCGATCTCGCCGCGGTTCGCGATCAGGATTTTCCTGAACATTTACGGGCCGTCTAGAGGGGAATGTTTCCGTGTTTCCGAGGCGGGCGTGCTTCTCTTTTGGTCTTGAGGGCTTCTAGATAATTGATGAGGACCTCTCGGGTCTTGCTGGGTTCTATAACGTCGTCAATGTATCCTCGTTCTGCTGCGATGTAGGGGTTCGCGAATTTTTCTCTGTATGAGCTTACGAGTTCTTTTGTTTTAGCCTCCGGGTTACGGGCTTTTTCTAGTTCCTCGCGGAAGATGATGTTGATCGCCCCTTCAGGTCCCATCACAGCGATCTCCGCCGAAGGCCAGGCTAGGTTGAGATCAGCTCGGATGTGCTTGCTGCCTAAGACATCGTACGCTCCGCCGTACGCCTTTCGAATGATGATGGTGAGTTTCGGCACGGTCGCCTCGCAGTAGGCGTAGAGAAGTTTGGAACCGTGCCGAATTATGCCCTCGTGTTCCTGATCGATGCCTGGGAGGAACCCGGGAACATCTACGAGAGTCAGAATGGGGATGTTGAAAGCGTCGCAGAATCGGACGAAGCGGGCACCTTTGACTGAGGAGTTAATGTCTATGACTCCAGCGTTGAATTTGGGCTGGTTTGCTACTACTCCAAATGAGTGGCCGTTTATCCTTGCAAAGGCAGTGATCATGTTGGCCGCCCAGAGGGACTGAACCTCCAATAGCTCTCCTCCGTCGACTATCCTCGTGATAATGTCCCTCATATCGTAGGGCTTGTTGTAGTCCTCAGGTAGGATCGTGTTAAGATCCTCTTTCTTCCCAGTTGGTGGTCGAGCTGGAACTTCTGGTGGGTCTTCGGTGTTGTTTGATGGAATGTAACTCAGAAGTTTCCGGATCTGTTGAAGACACTCTTTCTCGTCTCGTGCGAAGAAATGGGCGACGCCGCTGGTTGTGTTGTGGACTTTGGCTCCTCCGAGCTCTTCGAAGCTGACGGTCTGGTTGAGGACTGCTTTGATCACATCGGGACCGGTGATGAACATGTAGCTGGTCTTGTCAACCATGAAAGTGAAGTCTGTCATCGCCGGGGAGTACACGGCTCCGCCCGCACACGGACCCATTATCGCTGAGATCTGAGGAATCACGCCGGAAGCGAGAACGTTTCGAAAGAATATTTCTGCATATCCTCCAAGGCTGACAACCCCTTCCTGTATCCTGGCGCCTCCCGAGTCGTTTAGTCCGATGACTGGGACTCCAGTCTTGAGTGCCATGTCCATTATCTTGGTGACCTTTCGCGCGAACATCTCGCCCAATGAGCCGCCGAATGTTGTGAAGTCGTGAGAGAAGAGGTAGACGAGTCGTCCATCTATTCTGCCATGTCCGGTGACTACACCATCTCCTAGAATCTTCTTCTCAGCCATTCCGAAGTCCGTAGTCTGGTGGACCACAAAGCGGTCGATTTCTACGAAAGTGCCGGGGTCAACAAGGGCATCGATCCGTTCTCGTGCGGTCATCTTTCCCCGAGAATGTTGAGACTCTATCTTCTCGGGTCCGCCGCCGAGCTTAGCCTGTTCTCCCTTCTTCTTGAGCTCATCGAGCCGCTGAGACATGCTCATTGGTTCGAGGAGTGCGAAGCCGATTCCTTGTATAAAAGCAGGGGACGGTTCTAGTCGTCGAGAAGAGTCAGCGAGCCTTCGTTCACTTTCCGAATTCTGTGATCGTCGGTCTCGATCAAAAGACTACCCTCTTCGTCTATCGCTCGACTGATGCCCGTTACAGTTTCCTTTGGGAGGTTGACTTGAACCCTCAGCGGTCGGTGAATGCAGTTGCGCCACCAGTTTTCAATGATCTTGGAAGGACGATCCAAGTCGTGGTATGATGAGCTCAGTTGGTCAAGAATGACATTCAGAATCGCGCGGAGATCGTATTGTTTGCCAGTTACGAGTCCAACAGATGTCGCAACAGCAGGAAGTTGCGCTTTGCCTTGGTTGATGTTCAATCCGATTCCGAGGATGGCAAAGGAGACCCTAGCGCCCTGGGTCTTCGATTCAATGAGAATTCCGCCAAGCTTGAAGTTCCCAAGGACAAGGTCGTTGGGCCACTTCAGTTTGACCTCTAGCCCTGTCGCGTCTTCCAAAGCCGTTCTCGTTACAACCGCAGCCAGAAATTGCAACAAAGGTAGTCTGGGACCTGATACCTTGGGTCTCAGGATTATGGAGAACCATAGTCCGCCATTGAGAGACTTCCATTTGTTTCGTCCCCTTCCTCTTCCTTTCGTCTGCACATCAGCCACCACTGTTGTCCATTCAGGAGCACCTTGTTGAGCCAGCTGGTAGGCTGTCGTGTTGGTTGATTGTAGTCTTTTGTAGTGAAGTATCTTCAGAGGAGCATCCATACTCCCCGTCGAAGAAATTACAGTTTAAGCGTTAGCTGGTCACGGAGAGTGGCTGTAGCCAGTCGGAGAAGGGTCTCCAGGCTGTGTAGATGTTGTCGGCAAAATTCAAGGTCCGCATTTCAACTTTCAAAGCCCCATTGTTATCTTGGTCACGAAATTCGAGGACTAGGTCTGCAAATCTCTTTACTGTTTCAACAACTGAACGATCGTGAATGTCCTCTTTTATGACAAGTATCGCAGTTCTCTTCTTCAGCTTGACTCTTGAGGCTAGCTGGCAGAAGAAGGAATAGAAGCTCTCTGGAGAGTTGATACTCCGAATAACATTGTCCAAGAAATCGCCGACGATGACCTTGCTCTCGTTCTCCTGAACGCACTTCTCAATGAAGAGATTTACTTCCAAAAGATTGTCTGGAGAGATGATCTCGACATGTGAGGATGGGTGGGCCATTGAGCTTCCACCAACAAATGTTACCCATCCTATTCGGTTGGATTGCCCTTTGCAGATTTCTTCTGGAGCGGTTGGTCCCAGAACCAACAAGGGGGGTGGGCTGTCGGAAGGCAGGGCGTCCTGGAGAATTGTACGAAGGGTTTCCCTAACGCTGACATTTCCGCGGACACAGGCTATGACAAGCCTGTGCCTGTCGAGTTGGCTGTCGTGCCAGCCTGACTCATTCTCATTCCTCGGCACTTTCTCTTCTTGAGGGTGATTCTCTCTTCGTGTAGCCATGCGAGTCTTCCCGTAGGAAGCTACCTTTTTTAGGTAAATGGATATAAGCTTTCCCGTTTTTCTACGGAAAAAGGTAGATTACGCCAAGAAGGCTAATCCGGGGAAGAGGGCCGGCCCATCATGCTGGGACCCTGAGGTCCCTGAGTTGTAGGTCGAGCGTCCAGCTGGCTCATTATCAAGAGCAAGCTCCTGACTTCGTCTATGCTGCGCAGATTCTTGGTCAGCTGGTTTCGATACTCTTCGCGAGTAGCCTTGTACTCCTGTTCAGGCATGTCTCCAGACATGAAGCGACTCTCGAGAGCTAAAAGATTCTGAGGTGCTGTGGTGACCTGATCCCTAAGGTCTCGGACTCTCTGAGTGAGCGTTTCTCCTAGCTGCGACATCTTATCGGCCATAGACCGATTTGCTCTGCCTAGCTCTTCTCTCAACATTGCTAGTCTCTGACGGAAGCTGCTGATGTCCGCCATCACCTTGTCTATGCTTACCTCGCTCATCTCATCTGCCCCTAAAGTTGAGCCTTAGGGGTCCCGAGGCCCCATTATGGGTGATGTAACTCTGAGGATTTGGAGACAGTTACCGGACTAGAACGGAGACTTGCTAATGCTTCTCGTCTGTCTTCGAGGAGGACGAGCCGCTGGTTGAGCTTGTTCCCGATGTCCCGCTTGGCTGTGAGCCCATTTCGGCTTCAAGCGGCGCTGGCGGTGGGGTTGTGAGCATAGTCCATCCTATCCATCCGGTTATGCCCAAAACCCCTAGAACTGCCAATACTACCGGGGCTCCCAGCACCCACGGTCTCCAAGCGGAGTTTGTTAGTGCTACAATATACCCGATGAAAACTAGGACTGAGATAACGAAGATGAGTCCGCCATAGGACTGGTCTTTGTTCACTTTCAGATCATCCTTTGCGTTTGTGCGCACAATGTCTGTATATAAATCCAATACCTTGGAGGATTCTTTCTAGTTCTTCTTGTAGCCCGGTCGTTGAGACAACAGCTTGGGATAGGTAAGCGCTCTGGACGGATATCCCTGGGTCTCCAACCTTATTCTTGAAACGAGTTCTTGCAGAGATGTCTTGATCTCCTTCCCTTCCTCTCTGGCCCGTACTGACAATTTTTCCGATTTGAGTTCTCTCTCACCAAAGACAATGATGTATGGGACCCAGCTCAATTCTGCATCTCTGATTCTGCTCTGAAGAGTGTCGTCCCGATCATCTAGGTCGGCTCTGATCCCGGCCTCCTCAAGCTTCTCGAGTATGGTCATTCCGTCCTTCACCAATTGTTTCGAGAGAGGGATTACTCTAGCATGGACTGGCGATACCCAGACAGGAAGCATCGGCTTCTTCCCCTGTCTCTCCATCCGAACGGCCGAATCCAGAAGTGCGAACAGGTATCTCTCTAATCCACCGATGACGGCGGTGTGGATGATTACAGGGTACTCTCTCTCTCCTTTCTCGTTGGCGTAGTGTATGTCGAATCTCTGCGCGTTTCCTACGTCAATCTGGAATGTGCCGATCTCTCTCGGTCTGTCGAGATCGTCGATTATGTTGTACTCGACGTTCAGGACCCAGTAGTAGTGGCCTTCGGGGACGAAGTTGAGGAGGAGCGGCTTCTTCTCCACCCGCGCCATCTCGACGAAGAGGTCCTTGTTCTGCTGGAAGAACGATCGCGTAGTATTGTATATGGAGACGTATTCTCGGTGAATCTTACGAATCTCTTCGTAGATTCTATCGTGCACCTTTCTCCCCACATCGATGGCTTCGCTCAAACTCTTCAGATAGATGTGGAGATCCGGCATCAGGAATTTTCGGAGCCGGAAGGATAGGAGTAGCTCTCCGCTCTGTTCCATCCGGTAGCTGTCTGCGACTTCGAAGGTGCCGAATGGAAGGGTTCGGTAGCTGAGGGTCCAGTCCTTCACCATAGAGAATTGCTGGAAACAGGCCGCGTACCTGAGTACGAAGGTTCGCTCGTCAACGTCGAGCTCGTAGGCTCTTGAGCCGAAGAGCTGGAGATGTTCCTTGATCGGCCTGACATTGACGTCGAACATGTTGGTCCCTCGAACGTTGAGGATTGGAATGCCGATTCGTCTGATGACCTGGTTCGCGTAGTCGGAGAGTAGCTGGATTATCATATCTGACTCGGGTCCAAAACGCATCTGGCCAAGATCAGCGTATGATTCCCATTCTAGTCCGAACCGTCTCGCGTATTCGAGATAGCGTGGTTCTCCGCCAGTTAGGCCCTTCTTGAGTGCCTCCTTCTCTACAAGCGACTCGAACTCTTTCATTCCGGGTCCGTACTGGAATGTCTCGGGCGAGTGAAGCTCTCCTTTCTCATCCATGACCATGTACTCGCTCTTGATCGGTGCCGAAACTTGGCGAGTCTGCTGCTGTGAAGTGACGGTTCGCGACAGTTCAGAGAGTGGGTGGCCCTTGGCCGATATCGTGAAACTCTTGTACCATCCGAAAGGTGCCCTACTAACCTCGTAGCCTTTCTCAAGCAACTTGCTTTGGAGAATCTTCAGTGTCGCGATTGCTGGTTCCCGACCAGCCAAGTCGTTGGACAAATGGGCGTACGGATAGATCATGACGCGGTTTGTCTTGAGCCAGCCGAGAACTTCTTCGATTGACGCGGCCGCGTTGGATGCGGTGTTCTCGGGAGATACCTCGTCTCCTTTCTCTACGGTGGTGAATACGACGAGGCCGTCTTGAAGGACGCCCTTCTTGGCGTGATCTGCTAAGGTCTCGGGCTCCTTGACAGCCTTCTCCTTTGACTCATACTCGAACTTGTCAGCGTGAATCAGTAAGAGTCTCAGGGTTTCATCCTCCATCTCTCGACCTGCTTGTCCTTCTTCGTCTTCTTCTTCATTTCCTTGTAGTGATTCTTGCAAAGGTAACCTCTACCCGAGGTAGATACTCGAAGGCCAGCTCTCGAAATATCGTCCGGAGAGACAGACCTAATGGCGTCTCCTCCGCAACCGACGACCGAGCACTTGATTCCTTTGCCGACCTTGCCCAAGGCGAAACCCGGCAACGGTGCTTTGTTAGCCCTAATAGAAAGTTTCCATGACTTCTCTGTCTCACTTGATCTAACGCTGTGATTCACGTTGAAGAGCTTCTGTTGGTTAAAGGGTCAAATGGCCGTGTTGTTGAAACGAGTCGATCCGGGAACAAGGTGAGCGGGCTGTGCGCTGAATGACTCGCCTTTACATTTGGCCCATTCTTGTCGCTACGGGGATTTTCCTTACTATCGAGTCTGGTCTGGTTTGGACCGAGATGTTTTTCAGTCCCGGTGGAGAAATCGACTCATTCTACGGCTTACCCTTCCTTGGATAGAGGGTCGTGAGCTAGTTTGCAGTCCGCTTCATCCCGAGGCGTGTCAGTCACCGATCTTCCTTACCCAATTCGACTGGTTCGTGTTTGCGGTTGACGTTTTGTTTTATGTCTGTGTTGGCTACGGAATACTTTTCTTCTACACCAAATATCGTGGAAAGAGGCCGGCTGAAGCTCCGATCCAGCCCTAAATTCCATGTCGAGTCTGGACACAAGCTTGGGGATGTGGAAGGCATAAGATATCGACGCGATCGAAGAGTAGGGACCGTCCATCATGCTGTCAAGAATCCAGTATTTGGTAGAAGGAATCTTCCAGTCCTCCTCTAGACTTTTTCATAGAGCAGGGCTTTCACCAAACTCTCTAACTGCTCTTGGATTCCTGCTTTGGATCGGCGCCTCGATCTTGTACTGGGGAGGGTTGTCTGGCTGGGAATGGGGAGCTACTATCATAATTCTAGTCGTAGCTGGCTACTTTGACGCTGTTGATGGAGCAATGGCGCGAAAATATGCGAAGGTTTCGAAATTCGGAGGGGTTCTCGACAGCGTGCTTGACCGGTTGGGAGAAATCGCAGTCTATGCCGGGCTCGCGGCTGGGGCTCTGATATCGTTCTGGCTTGCCCTGTGGGCTATGTCGGCAGCCTTGATGGTCAGTTATGTTAGGGCACGCGTCGCAGCTGAGGGCGTGACACTCAAGGGAATAGGGATCGCTGAACGACCCGAAAGACTCCTGATACTTGCCTTCGCGACCTTGCTCTGGCCACTATCTCATGGGTTTCTTTTCTGGGGGGTCTTGCTGATCGCAATACTGTCTTCGATTACTGTCCTCGACAGAGTCTATAGAGCCTCTAGGGCACTATCGCGATAGCGGGCTAAAGAGTTAGAATCCGCGTCTTTCTTCCGCGGAGCGGACCTTTGAGACTCCGAAGTGGACTGCACAGGAGACGCACAGGTTCTTCATGACTCGCTGACGAGCAATGTACGCCCCCTTTGACCGTAGCTCCTTGGCTAACGTCGGCTCGACAAGGGACACCCAAGAAGTAACTCGCTTCATCTTGTCCCTGGGAGATAACATCCCACAGTTTGAGCATTGTACGAGTTCGCTTCGGCCTTTTCCGCCCTTGCTGCGTCCTCGAGATCTTCTTTTCTTCGGCATCTCTCTACGTTTCCAAGATTAAGAGTGGGGTCTTCACTATTAACCTCTTGCTGCGGGGTCAGGCTCCGGCGCAATAGCACCTTGGACATCGCAGTATGCGGTAACCCGACTATCGACGAACTGGTCCATAACCGTAAGGTCCGCGTGTCGCCCGGAGGAACCGCACTGTTTGCGTCATGTGCAGCAGGCTACCTTGGGGCAAGAGTTGGTATTCTTGGCAATATTGGCGAAGACTACTCTCTAAGTATCCTGAGACGTCTCAGGACCCTGCATATAGACGTCCGATTTCTAAGAAAGACTGCGGGACATTCCACAAGATTCCAGATAACTGGAAATCGTGGATCTCGAAGGCTCCGCCTGCTTGAGCCGGGTACCAAAATAGAGGCACCCAGGAGTACCGGCCATTTTCGGGCCGTCCACTTGGGGCCAGTCTTCAACGAAATACCGAGTTCTCTCATCACTACGCTTCGAAGAAGGTGCGAGTTTCTCTCCGCAGATCTTCAAGGATTTACACGTACCGTATCTGTTAACGGAGCAATCCGGACGGTTCCGCGGAGCTTAAGTCGATTAATTGGCCAATGCAATATGGTCCAAGCCTCAATCGAGGAAGCACGCTCTCAGACACGATCTCGTGACCCGAGAGTCATCTTGAACCGATTTCTCAGAATGCAAGCCGAGTATGCAATTGTCACTATGGCCGAAAAGGGATCCTGGCTAGGCTCGCAACGTGACGGCATTTGTTTCGTCCCTCCTTTTTCAGATCGCAGCATTCGAGATTCAACCGGCGCTGGAGATGTTTTTGCCGGGTCCTGGCTGAGTACCTATCTGAAGACGAACGACCCAGTCTGGGCGTCCGCTGTCGGCTCAGCATTCGCTTCGATGGCCTCTCGAAAAACGGGACTCGCTAAGTTCAGTATATCACGAACTGAGCTATTCCGGCGTTCTGTTTGGGTCTACAATCATATCGAGGCGTCGCCTGTCTACTAGTATCTGCGGGCGTTTTTCAGCACATTACGACCTAGAGGTGAGCGATCGAGTAGATTCAACCTAGGACACTTGATCTATCGCAGTTGGTTCTGTTTTCGAGCAGGCTACGGCGCATATGTTTCGCCCCGCGATTTGTACTAATCATTTAAGTCACTAATGCCTCCTAGAATCCAATTACCGAAATCGATTAATCCTGAGGGAAAGAAGACGAATCAACGATGTCCTCAATGTGGGGAAGAACTCATTATTGACGTGCGCAACTTCTGGCTCTTGCCCAAAATTTGGACGGACTATGTATGTCTAAGGTGTGGCAAACGATACGGCGTATCGGAGCTAGTGAAAGCCATTCGCGCAAAACAACCCACCTAAGCGACAAGTTCACGATAGGCGATGAAGATGCGCCAAGGACGGCGCAATCTGTAATCGGTAGCGAGATGAACTGAGGCGCGGCCTCAATTGGGTAATAGACCCAAACGCGCGGGCTCGCGCTTCGTCGTTCTAATATGATCTTGCAAAGACTACTTCTCTCGAGTTCCGAGCGCCACAATAGACACACAGTCCTCTGGCGGATTCCTTGAAGGGGACGATTCTGACGGTTGCTCCTGTCTCGAGTTTGATTCTTTCTTCGCAGTCGTTGTCTTCGGAGAGGAAGGCTTTGACGAACCCGCCTGTGGTTTCTATGATGTGCGCGAATTCCTTCATGTTATTCGCAGTAGTAGTAAGCTTGGCTTGGGCTTCCTTGGCCTTGTGGAGTAGCGCTTGTTGAATCTCACTTAGTGTGTTGACGATCTGTGTGACCGAGTCTGCTTGAGGTACTGCGGTCTTTTTTCCGGTATCGCGTCTTACGAGTGTGATCTGTTTCGATTCCATGTCTCGGGGTCCTATCTCAATCCTGAGCGGCACTCCTTTCATCTCCCATTCGTGATATTTCCAGCCGGGAGTATACTGTTCCCGATCGTCAATGTAGGTTCGGACGGATTGCTTCCCGAGCCCCTCGGCGATATGACGAGCCGTTTCTAGGATGACTGTCTTGTCGGATTCCTTGTAGTGAATCGGGACGAACACGACCTGCGTAGGCGCTACTCGAGGGGGGAGGACTAGTCCCTTGTCGTCTCCGTGGGCCATGATCATTGCTCCTATGAGTCTCCAGCTAATTCCCCATGAGGTCGTCCAGGCGAAGTGTTCCTTCTCGTCCTTGCCTAGGTATTTGATCTCGAAGGGTTTGGAGAAATTCTGTCCCAAGTGGTGGCTGGTTCCCATCTGAATCGCTTTTCCGTCAGGCATCATCGCTTCTAGAGTCGTCGTGTAGACTGCGCCTTTGAACTTCTCGCGCTCCGTCTTTTTACCTACCAAGACGGGTATTGCGATCTGGTCTTCGACGAGTTGTCTATAGATTTCAAGAATCGTCATAACTTCCCTCTCTGCTTCCTCCTCAGTTCCGTGGACCGTATGTCCCTCTTGCCAGAGAAACTCGCTAGTACGGATGAACGGTTTGGTCGAAGTAATCTCGGCGCGTAAGACGCTGTTCCAGACGTTAATGAGGACCGGTAGGTCCCGCCAGCTCTTGACCCATCTGCTGTACGCCTCGTTGATTATTGTCTCAGAGGTGGGCCTGATTGCGAGTCGCTCGCCGAGTTCATTGTCGCCTGAATGGGTGACCCAGAAGACCTCCGGAGTGAAGCCCTCGAAATGTTCGGCCTCTCTCTTCAGCAGCCGTTCAGGTATGAGTAGAGGGAAGTATGCGTTCCGGTGCCCGATCTCCTTGATCCTCTTGTCGAAGTGTTCTTTGATGCTCTCCCAGATGGAAAACCCGTGAGGCATCAGGACCATGAATCCCTTAGCGCTCGAATAGTCGGCCAGCTGAGCCTTGGTAACGACCTGAGTGTACCATTCCGAGAGATCAGCGGCCTTCTTTACAGTGATACCGAGATCCTTGGCGCTCATTGTAATATCCGTCCGGCTTGTTGCTCGGGAAAAGGTCTAGAGCGGTAGAGGTGAATCTGGAAGAAGTTCACCCAATTTGATCCGTCCTTAACGCGATATCGTCCTAGATACGATATTTAGCTTTTCTTTTCCTGACAATCACGCAGGTCTAGGATTGATCACTCTGAGACAGGTTTTCCTTCTCGTTTGTGTTCGTAGAGGACTACTGATGAGACGGTGCTTCTGACTCCGTTGATCTTGAGGACTTCGTCTTTGAGGACGTTGCGGAAGGCTAGGATGCTCTCGACTTTTAGCATGCAGACGATGTCGTATTCGCCTGTTACTTCGTAGACGTCGGTAACTTCGGGTAGTTTGACGAGGCTCTGGGTTACGTTTTCGAGTTCTTTGGATTCAACGAACAGGTTTAGGAAGACTCGTACCTCTTTGGGCATCGTTGGTTACCTTGAAGCGACTCGTTGAAGATCAAGAGTCATGGCTTTTAAGAAAATACGGTTGTTCTGTCCTAAGACAACTTAGTCATCGGTTCTGACTGATCCTTCGTGCTCGTTTTCCTTGGGGCTCCTGCTCGTTCCCAGCCCCTTCCAAGACACGTTTCTAGGTTCAAAACAGCCTTAGAACGGGAAAATCGTTGGGAATTGGGATAATTCTGAAATGGGACCCCCCTCCCCCGGGGGGCTTGGATGAATGGGAGACTCAGAAAGCTTGACTTAGTGTAGCAACAACCGTCGCTAGATGTTCTAGCCTAAGATTCGTTCGATTTGAGCTTCAGTTTCTTTGGCAAGTATTCGTCCACGATGTAGGTTAATCCGTATCTGCTGAAGGCTTCTTGCTCCGACTTCTTCCGGACTTTTCTGAAAGTGTCGATCTCTCTCTGCCAGAGTCCCCCAGCATAACGGGGATCCTTCTCAAGCTCATTCAATCGTTTGAGATCCAGATCCGTCAAAGGGTCACTGGGCAACTTGTAGTCCACGATGTCCGTGGCCCAGACTCCGCCCCAAATCGCGTCCGGAGTATTCAGCTCTCTAAGATGCGCCGCGTTTGCGGACCCGGAAATAATGACCATGGCGATGTGCATTCCCCAAGGGTCGCCGTCGGTGAATATGTAGACTGGGAGATCCAGCTCCTGATTCAATCGTCTCAACAAGAAGCGCGTTGCTCGCGGCGCTTGGCCTGCGGTATGAATGAGCACTGCGTTAAACCGCTGGTGGACCCGCTCCTCAATGAACCTCGTAAAGAGTCCGCCTTTCTCAATCGCGATCACCTTGTCCACTTTCTTCTTGTCTGGCCTGATGAATTCTGAGGTTGTAAGAGCGGGTCCGATCATGACTCCGTCCGGGTGCGAGGAAAGATTCAGCGTCCGCCCCTCATATCCCGGCACTGTATACTCGACAGTTAGGTCCCCGAAAATGGCACTCCGTTCTTCAGGAAAGACGTTGAAGTCTTCTCTCGAGTACCCGGTAACCGTTTCTAAGTCTGTGATTAGATTGTCGCTTTCTTGCTGGTCCTGAAAGTCCATTTCGTAGGCCTGGGCCGAGTAGAACACGTCTCGCAAGGTACTAGTCTTGTTCTGCCCTGTTAGCTCGTCCGTGAACATTGCAGTCCACAACAACTGTGTAAACGGGCGGATGTGTCGGACGTTACGAGCACTGCGCTTCACGCTTCTGTTTCCAAGAATGTACTGGCGGGTCTTCTTGTCGTAGAGGATGTTGGCAATTGACCTGCTCGGCATCTTGACAGTCGGGAACTCCTTCTTCGCCAGCTGCTCATACACCTCGCCGCCTAGATGCTCGAGGGAGGAGAGGACCTCCTTCTTCCTCTCCTTCATGACCCCCTTACTGGGTCTGGTCTTCTTCTCCTTCTGTTTCTTCGGCACCATATCTTATCAGACCCTTGAGCAGTGGTTTAATGTCAGGCTCCTTCTTAGCCCTAGACAATTTCGTAGAGAACTGCGCCACCTTCGGAAGATACTTCTCGAAAACATCGACCCTCCTCTTCTCCTGCGCAAGGTGCTCCCTACGGCTGAGATAGATCCGAAGATTCCTCGACGCTTCCCTGATTGCGTTGAGAATCTCGTGTTCAACCTCCGGACGGTCAGCGATGAACTCCTTACCGACAGTCTTGTATGGAATCTTCGTGCTGCACACATGAACAAAAATCGCAAGCGGTGTCTCTCCAGGAATGACCCTGTAACCGCGCCAGTCTATCTGGTCAAGGACCTTCCACGAAACATCACTCGCCTCATCGAACAGTAGAGGAATCTTGTTCGCAAACCGGAAGAGCAGAATCTTCCCCTGCGTCTCAATCTGCTTCCCGCTAGCAACGCCAACCTCTATGATGAATGGGAAACCCGAGTACGTAGCGGGTTTACGCTGAAGAGTCGCGATGAATGCGGATCCATTCTGAACATCCTCATCAGTTATCCCTAGCTCCTTCTTGATTCCCGTAGCCAGCAGTTCCGCCCCTAGAGGGGAGAGGCTTGTAGGATCTGGAGAAAGAAAGTGCTCATAGCTTTTCATTGCATTGACCAACTTTACGATGTCCGCCGCAGACAGGTTCTTCGGATCTCTTCTTTCGGCCTCTTTCTTGCTCAATTTGCGTTTCCGTTTGCCGGGCCTTTCCTCTACCTGGAAACCCGCATATTCCAGAAAGTTTCTAGCTGTCGTGTCTCCGATTCGTTGGAAAGATTTGCGTAAGAATTCCGGTAGCGTCTTGGCCGTGGTAAGCTTCAGCATGCGTTGAACAGTCTCTACGTCGACTCCGTAGGGGTGCGGAGACGTTTCCGTAGGTGCAGGTGGCACTACCGTGGTCCCTCGGGTGAAGTGGTATAGTCGTCCGCGTGGATCTACAAACGTGAGATTGGCGTAGGGGACGATGATGGCTGTTTGCTTGAAGTATTCGAGGATCCTCGGCATTGCTCGGGAATAGTCCGCTTCAGTTTTGAATTCGATGATGGTCCCTTTCCAGTGAGAACTGTTTGGGCGAGTCTTCTTCTTCAGCACAATCGGCTTGTTGTGCTGAATGTCTGTCTGCAGGCCAATCTCAGTGATTTTCTGCTTGGGATTCGTACTGGAGCTGATCTGGGCCTCGCCATGAGTGGTTATCTGCCCGTACAACAATGCCATCTTCCCGCCGAGCCCAAAGGTGCCCCGGGTCTGACGCAGTTTGTATTTCGAACCGTACAGCACTTGGCCGAACGCCGAAGGTATGACCTCACCAGGAACGCCTATTCCATTATCCTCAATACGCAGGACATAGGTCCCGGGTCCATCCAGCGGCCCGGATTCATGTAACAGCCGAACGTAGATGTCGGGAGGAATGCCACCTGTTTCGCAAGCGTCTAGAGAGTTCTCGACAAGTTCTCTTATCGTGGAATAGATTGAACGCGAAGGGCTTGTGAATCCTGCGATGTCTCGGTTCCGGTAGAAGAAGTCGGCCGCGCTTATTTCTTGGAAGACCTCGGCTACTGTCATGCCTTTGGCCTAGGGTTTGCTGCGGCCTTCACGCTTTTTTCTTGGCTGGCTCTGACCCTTCCCACAGTCCTAGAGCTTTCTCCTTCTTGACTTTCTTTCTCCGTTTCTTAAGAATCTTATACACGGTCCCATGTTGGCGGCCCTCGATCAGTTTCTCCAACGCGTCTTTCGCCATCGACACGGCTTCGAAAGTCCCGATGATCGAGATTGTGTGCCCACTAACTGAGATCAAGGTCCCGGTCAATTCCTCGATGTTTCGTCGAGCTCTTCCCTCCTTGCCAATGATTCGGCCGTCGACTCGACGGATTTCGGCCTCGTTCTTTCCAAAGTAGTCGTGGAGGTCGACTATTTCGAAAGTGTAGTCGTCGTTGAACAGAGAGAAGGCTCTCGGTGGTGAGAATCCTCGGCCTATTGCGAGAACCATGTCTTTTGCTCGCAGTGCATAGGATGGATCCGGGGAATCGGGCTTGACTCCGATATCGACCGATCCTGATTCACTGTCAATCTTCAGATCGACGAACAGCTTCTGTTCGATCGTCGACTTCACCGATCCTTTCGGGCCAACGAGTACGCCGATCCTCTCTTTCGGTATCATAGCGTTCATTCTTGTTTCTGCCATCATTCTATCTCCGGGAACACCTTTTCGAACGGACGGGTTTTGACTCCTAGTCCGGTGAAGTAGTGGTTCAAGTTTTCTACGTCCCTCTTCAAGAACAACTTCGCTTCTGGATGTTCCATCGTAACTGCTTGTGCAAAATCTATGAAGACTGGGTATCCGTCTGGAACGAGGATATTGTACTCGCTTAGATCCCCATGAACCAGCTTCACCTTGTCGTGGAGGTCCTTCAGCATTTCCAGGGTCTTCTTGTACCAGCCAGCGGGCGCTTCAAGCGGAACCTCCCGCAGATGCGGGGCAGACTCTCTGTCCTTTCCGATGAATTCTAAGAGGATGACGTTTTTTTCAACATATATGGGTGCGGGCACCGTGATGGCCTGACCAGCTAGCTCCAGGTTCTTGTACTCTTTCAGAGCCCACATGTCAACAAGGGATCTTGTGTCGTGAGGGATGTCCTTGAATCTCGGATCTCCCTGGATGTACTTCAATCTGCCCTGTCTGAAAATATTGGAGGATGTCAGGAATATCTTGACTGCTACCTCCTTGCCTTGCGGGTCGAGTCCGTGATAGACCCGGCTCTCCTTACCTGCCTTGAGGACACCCGTTATTTCTTTCAGCTTTCCGATGTTGAGAATCTTTAGGATTGTCAGAAGTGTCCGCTTGTCAAAGACTTCTTCGAGAGTCTCCAAGTCCTCGCTTGACTTTATCCTGAACCGTCGCTCCCTGTCGTATCTCTCCTCACGCCTCTTGAGCTTCTCGTCGACTTTGTCAGACAGTGATTTTCACACAACCGGGCGCTCAGGTATAACATAGGGCCCGCAGATGAAATAGATGGCCGACCCCGTACAGACGATTGTGAAGTTGCTTTTCTTTACCCGCAATGAACAAACTAATCCTTCCCAGAAAGTTCACCAAGTGTCAAGATGTCGGCTGAGGTACCGTGAGACCAAGGTAGAGCTTGCCAAGTTCCGGATGTTCAAGTAAGGACTTGGCTGGTCCCTCGAAAACTGTTGTCCCATTCACCAGCAAATACGCTGAGTGCCCGATTTGGAGGGCTCTTGTTGCGTTTTGCTCCACGAGCAGAATGGTGATGCCAGAGTCCTGCGCAAGGTAAGTTATCGTGTTCAGCACTTCTGTAGCCAAGAGCGGCGATAGATTGGCTGTCGGTTCGTCGAACATTATTGTATTTGGCTTCCGTAACAAAGCCATGCTCATTGCGACCATCTGTCTCTCTCCCCCGCTCAAATGGGATACCTTTGTTTTCATGTATGATGTTAGCCGTGGGAAGATTTCGAGTGCTCTATTTTTTCTCTCCGAGAAATCTTCGCTTCCCACCGTGTATCCGGCCATTTTGAAATTCTCATCAACGGTCAGTTGCGTGAAGGTGCTCTCAGTCTGGGGTAGATAGGCGATTCCCAGCCGGGCGATTTCGTGCGGTGCAAGATTCGAGACTATCTTTCCATCGAGAGTGACTTGGCCCTTGTAGATGTTGGTGAGTCCTGCGATAGTTTTGAGAAGCGTGCTTTTTCCCGACCCATTCGGGCCCACTATGACGGTTATGCGGTTCGGTTGAGCCTTTAAGGAGACTCCGCTGAGGATCTGGAGTTTTCCATAACCTGCTGACACGTCGTCGACACTGAGGAAGGCTAACCACCAAGATACGCTTCGATGACTCTCTTATCTTTCATCACTTCATCGGGAGCTCCTGACGTGATCACGCGTCCCAAGGCCATGGCGAACATATTGTCAACATACCTGAGGGCGATGTCGAGTCTATGTTCTACAATGAAGAATGTGAGGCCGAGTTCTTCCCTTAATTTCAATATACGGGAGAATATTTCATGTGCTAGGGTCGGATTTACGCCGGAGACCGGTTCGTCTAATAGCAAGACTGTCGCATCTGACATTAGCGCCCTTCCAATTTCAACGAGTTTCATCTGTCCGCCGCTTAGGAGATAGGATGGCTGGTTCCATATTCTGGAAAGACCAAGCAGGTTAAGAATCCTGGATGCCTTCTGGACTGCTTGTTTCTCGCTCCTCTCCCAAATCGGGGTGCCTATCTCGCGCCATGATCTGAAGCCAGAGGGAAGTACGGACTTGAAGAACCTCTCTCCGGGGTTGTTCCGTGCTGCTACCAGGAGATTCTCGAGCACAGTTAGTTTCCAAAACAGGGCTGGAACTTGGAAGGTTCTAGCCAATCCCAAGGTGTAAAGCTCGTACGGAGGGAGACCTGTGGTCTCTTTCCCTCGGAAGAGTACTCGTCCAGAGTCCGGCTTGTAGAGGCCGCTGATAACGTTGATGAGTGTGGTTTTTCCAGAGCCATTTGGACCGATAAGAATGCTTATGCTTCGCTCATCGATCTCGAGCGAGACTCCATCAAGAGCATGTAGGCTGCCAAATGATTTTCGTATTGCCGCTACGGATAAGATGCCCGTTGCCATTGAAAACTAGCTAAAAAAAGAAAAAGGGGGAGTTGGCGGATTAGCCTTTCCGCCCTAGTAGGGGTTGAAGTGGTCGAGGGTACCTGCTGTGTTGGGCGTGGGGTCTGCCGTCCATTCGCCTGCATAGGCCCACGTGTAAGCGCTACCGCTTGCCACAACTTTCCATACTTGGTATATGGTTGCTACTCTGTCTCCGTTCGAGTCGAGACCATTCCAGCCTGTCACACCGTAGTAGTTCGCAGCGACCGTGGGCATGATGGCTTGTATCTTTGTACCACTGTATTCTCCAGCGCTAACTGTGGCAAGAGCGCCGAGCCACATGTCGTCGTAGGTGCCTCTGCAATAGTTGTCGCAGACGTTGTTGTTTGATATGCTGGGGAATACTGCGTCGAGTGCATACGCCTTGGTATTGTTGAGGAAGCCGTAAATTGTAGACGGGAGGCGGTTGTTGGCAAAGTATCCGCTAGAGGTGACGTTGTTTGATATTACGGTGTCTTGAGACTGGCCGTCGGTCCCTGTCCAAATAGAGGTCGTGCCCGTCAGATTTTGGCCAGTTTTATCGGTGCATCCTGGCACAGCACCTGACCCAGAGTTGCATCCTGGTATGTGTCCTTTGAGGAGGTTCTGGTGTTGCGAGTTGATCTGGTAGATCATTTGTGTGAATTCTTCGAAGGCGACCGAGTCGATCGCTACCTTGTTGATGTAGCTCGTTGTGCCGACCGTGGCGTTAAGTGCTGAATAGGCGTTAGACAATGCTGTTACAGTCGTTGTGAAGTCGGTGGTCTTCGGATCGTACTGGATTATGCAGACAGTATCTGAAGCTATGCAGCCATTTGAATCGACCATTCCGGCCTTGTTCGTCAGTAGGTAGTTGAAATTGTAGGCAGTCGCGTTTGCGAGTGCGTCTCCATAGGTGTCATGTCGCTGTACAACGATCAGCTTCGAGGCTCCTTCTGCTTGGATCATTCTTGCGTCGGCCATTCCTTGCCATCTGTCGTCGGGTGCTGTTCGGAAGTAGTATTTTGACGAGGATTCGGGGATTGCGAGCGCGGCGGAGGTCGAGGAGGGACTGATCACTACTATGTGGTTCGAATCTGCGTATGTAATCAGGTTCTGGAGGGCTCCACTGTTCAATGGCCCGACTACAACTTGTACGCCTGCGGCAGCAAAGGTTTGAAGATTGGTGAGCGCGATTGAACTGTCAAGCTGGTAGTCACTTATAGATACGCCGAATTTCAGATTGCACCCAGCGTTTGACAGGTAGGTATTGATGTCGGTTATTGCTTGTTGAGCCGCGTAGGCAGCTCTAACGCCTTGCGATTTTAGGTCACTGGTCTTGTCGGTCAGCAATCCTATCTGTAATGTGCGAGCCGAGGCGCAGAGTCCGCTGTTGAACTGTCCTCCGGCGAGTAGTGAAGCATAGGTAATACCTGCACCGACTCCAACACCAACAATCAGTAGAATCAGAGCGAGGGCCCTTGAAACCATCTTCTTGCCTGGGGGTGACATGGGTTGAGATTGCGGTTGAGATTGCATTTTGTTTCAAAAAGGTCGAGGTCGCAGTTGCCGATATAAGCCATATTAGAGTTTGAGACATGTTTGAAAGTTCCAAAGTCAATGCTCTCTCCTCCAACCGCTCCATCGCGACGGACCAGGAAGCTAATCCTCGTTCTTGTAGTACTTGCGATCGCAGTTCTCTTCAGCTTGGGAGTGATCGTTGTCTACGTTGTAAGACCGATTATCCCTCCATACCTGTTGGACACAGTTGTCTACGCTTCCCTCTTCGGACTCATGGCGATCGGGCTCACTCTGACCTATCTGACGACAAAAGTGCCGAATTTCGCCTATGGCTCCTTCGTGACAATCGGAATCTACACATCCTTCTCACTACTCCGCGTCAATCACATCAATCCCTACCTTTCTGCTCCCCTTGCCTTCGTACTCGGAGGGGTCGGCTCGGTCGCTATGTATCTCGGGATTCTTCGAGTGCTGGCCAGGAGGGGCTCATCGTTGGTCGCACTAATGATTTCTACTCTCGCGATAGACATCGCCTTCATAGGAATATTCGGGATCTACTCAGACTACCTAACGTCCCTCTACCGAATCATCGACAGCAAGTATTTCATTGCCCTCAGCGCAACCCCTGGAACCGACTTCACTCTGTCAGGCCTACCCGGTCTGCTCTACGTCGCTCCCATCTCTCTCGCCGCAATAACAGCGGCATTATTCTTGCTTCTAACAAAGACACGATTTGGAATAGCGATGAGGGCATCGGTGGAGAATCCAAGCCTAGCTCGTATTCTTGGCATCGATGTTGAGCGAACGTATGTTTTCGCATGGTGGTTGGCAGGAGGGTTCGCTGCGCTGTCAGGTTCATACTATTCACTGTGGCTCCCTGGAGGAACATCTGCGGGCTCAAATTTGATCGTGGAGATCTTTGCGGCCAGCGTGCTTGGAGGTTTAGCCAGCATATACGGAGCCGCGCTTGGAGGGCTCATTGTTGGAGCTAGCGAAATACTCCTCACTCAAGAAGGTGCCCAACTGTTCGGATCATGGGTGCAGATCTACCAAAAGGGGGTTCCACTCGTCCTCATGGTCGTAACCCTGCTCCTGTTTCCTCAAGGTCTCGTCTCCGTACGATGGAGAAGGAACCTAGGCTCAACGGCCCAAGCCTTTCGACGCACCATTATTTGGCTCGGGCGCATACTTCGTAGTAGCGGAGGGAAATAGATGGACGTTCCAATGTTCGTTTTGTTCGGCATTGACATAATCCGTTTCCTAGTTGACCTTGGAACTGCCTACGCACTCTACCTTGCGGTTTCTCTCACACTTAATCTTGAGGCGGGATTCTCAGGAGTTCCAAACTTTGGAAAAGTCATGTTCGTCGCAGCGGGGGCAGCTGCCGCCGGATCCGTTTCGGGACGAGTTGCCGCGATAGTTCTCGGCATCAATACTCACAGAGACTACAACGGCTTCATCGCTACAATAATCCCCAGCATAAACACTGCACTTACCCAAAACATCGTCCTCTCGGTGGAACTCCTTACTCTAGGAGTACTGTTGGCTGCCGTAGTAGGTGCAGTGCTTGGATTCGTCGCCTCCTTCCCAGCAATCAGACTGAGGGAAGACTATCTTGGCATGCTTCTTTTAGCGTCTGCTCAACTGTTCCAGATCTTCCTCGGAGGTTACCAGCCTCTAATCGGAGCCAGTCAGGGTATCGAAGTACCAGATGTCTTTGCTTGGGCAGAAACGGGAATCGGGGTGAGAGATGTTGTCGTGCTGGCTCTGGTCGGTGCGTTTGCGCTACTAGTCTATCTTTACGTAGAGAGGGTTGCTCGGTCTCCCCTTGGACGGACCCTTAGAGCTGTTCGAGACAACGAGGTGGCGGCCAGGGCGCTTGGAAAGGATGATGCTGCTGTCAGAAGGAACGTGATAATAGTCGCTTCTGCGATCAGTGCCATGGCCGGCGCTCTTCTAACCTTCTACGTCGGCGCAGTGAACGCGGAAACTTGGACTCGAATAACTTGGACCTTCTGGATATGGGTGATGGTTATCATTGGCGGAGCTGCAAACAATGCTGGCGTTGCCCTGGGAGCATTTTCCTTCACCTTCCTGTTCAAGGTTGTCGACCAGGTGAAGTTCTACTTCCAAGGTTACATTCCATTCGACGTTAATTGGCTCGAATATCTGATGTTCGCTTCATTACTCATCATAATACTAGCCTTTAGGCCTGGAGGAATCCTCCCGGAGAAATCGTCAGCAACTCTCCCGTGGAGAACGATTGCGCAAATCGTGCAGTCCGAGTCAAGGAGTATTGATCTAACTTCCAAGCCGAGCGAAACTCCGGAAAAGGAAAGGATCGAACAAACAGACAAGCCCGGATAAACTAGTCCTGGATAGCCGCTCTTGGCTCGACCTTCGAGGTCTAGCTAGTTACACAAGTGTCAAGATTCAAGTCTGAAGGGCTTTCCCTGAGTAAGGACTCTCTCCGGTACCCGGCTCCTCCATTTGCTCAGCCATTCAAGATCCTCTTTGGCTTCCCTGAGATCGTCTGGCAGCATTTGAGGGATCTCGTCCGAGATAGGGTACCAGCGATTGCACTCTGTGCAAACCAGTAAGCCTTCGGTGATCTCCTCTTTCTCTTCGAACACGAGAAGTTCGAGCGGATAGTGCTTGTCCATAGGACAGGCAAGTATGTCAAGGAGACGTCTCTTCAATCGTCGTCTAAGGTTTTGGACCCCTTTGATCGTAAGATAAGGTTTGACCGTGTCTAGTTCTAATTCAGCGTAACGAGGGTTTTCGACCGGCCCGATCTAAGTGCGGCATCACATACACGAATTGCTTTTAGCGCGTCCTCCCCTGAGGGAGCTTCTTTGGTGTCTCGAAGAATTGTTGTCATGAAGTTTTCAAGTTCGACCTTGAGTGGCTCAGCCCAGGGAGTATAGGGCTTGACAAGTCGTTCGGAATTCTCAACCGTGATTTCTTGGGTGATATAGTCTAGGTTTATCGTCGCATCGCTGCCTGTGATGATCAGGGTTCGGACCTTGCGGGGGGTGAGCCAGTTCGCGTCAATGAAGCCTGTTGTACCACCATCGAAACGCAGCATCATCTCTGCATAGTCCTCGTACGCACGCGTCCGCAGAGATCCTGTCTGGGCGAAGATAGCCGAGACTTCTTCTTCCAGCAGATATCGCATCGCGTCAATATCGTGAATCGCTGTGTCCTTGACAACGCCAACATCTCCTATCCGTATAGGCCATCTGGCGACCCTGCGGCCAGTCGCTATGATTACATCTCCCACAGCTTGCTGGCGCAACATCTTCTTTACGGCTCGGACTCCAGGATTGAATCGTTCTATGAACCCGACCAGCAGCTTCACACCCGCCTTCCTCGCCGACTTGACAAGTTTCTCTGCTGAGCGTTCTTCTCCGGTCATCGGTTTTTCTACTAGAAGATGCTTGCCGGCATCAATTGCCAATGATCCAACTCTCAGATGAGTTTTCGTCGGGGTGCAGACCGTGACTGCGTCGAGTGTAGGAAGTCGGAGGAACTTGTTCAGGTCAGTGTGCCATTGGACACCGTATTTGTTGCCGATCTCCTTCGCCCGCTTCTCGTCCTTCTCGCAAACGGCGACTAGATCTGCCATTCGGCTCTGGTGAAGAACCCGGACCTGGTTTTCTCCCCAGAAGCCTGTGCCAATAACCCCTACGCCGACGCGTTTCAACCGTCGAGAGTGCCTCTTCCTATAGTCGTATAGAAGAGGCCGGCCCTCTCAACATTTGAAGCTTCCAGAACTCTAGTCAGATCACAGATCGCCCCCGGCCGATTCATTTCGGCTGCAAGTTGATCCGGATCAAGCTCGGAGGCGGATGATTTCGGAAGTGCAACTACGGTGCAGTTCGCCTTCGCGACTGCTCGCAGGAGGCTACTCTCAACCCGAGCACGGTCCCCGACCATCTTTGCCCAGGGCTGTGACCCAGTCTCTCCAGGGTAAAGTGATACTCGTGCGCCTCTTTTCCGAAGCGATTCGATAATTGGTGGCGACTCAGGTTTAGACCAGGGATTCTTGAGTAGTCCATCTGTTCCGATAATTGCAACCCTCGATCTCCTGAAGGGATATCCGCAGTGGCCAAGCGCTCTCCTTATCATTTCCACAATCTGAAATTGGTACTCTGCGTTTACGGAGTGAGCTGCTCGAACGAGCCTTGGCCCGTTCCTTCGTTGCGAACTCGACAGGGCGATGCTTGTTCCGATCGATTCTCGTTCAAGGATCGGGCTCGATTGTTCTTTGGGGGTAATCCAAGTATCTCTACAGAGCTCTAGCACTTCATCATAATTGATTCCATGTGCTTCTGACATCTTTGCGAGTTCCAGTTCAAGCGCTCTGGCCACTTCTCGACTGACGGCGGAGTAGAGGCCTGATGCTTCCGCGACCTCCACTGTCGAAGTTAGGCTTAGTGTTGGAAAGACTCGAAGGAGTTTCTCTTGGAAAACGGTTGAGAGCGCGCCATCGAATCCCGCCAGTACTTTCCGTTTTTCCTTGAACTCTCGGATTCTCTCGCCCGCCCAGAATAAGGGGATGTAGTAGAGGTTCATGTCAACTCCGATCTTTAGTCCCCCGTGTTTTTCTATCGTTGACTTTACGACGGAGGATGTGTAGCGAGGTTTGCAAAGACCCGCGAAGGCCATACTGGTTCCGGTTGCGAGTCCTGAGGCTAGGTTCCGTACGGTCATCTCAAGAGCGTTGGTTTGCTCGGCGCTGGAGACGTGGGTCGTCAGGATCAGAGTCTTAACTTGGGATAGGGGTAGTCGATGGTAGTCCGGTGTTATCTGGATTTTCCCTGATTTCTTGAAGATCCCAAGGAGCCAGAGAGCCTCTTCTAAGCCCGGCCGGTTCGCGTGTGTTCTACCGTCGTCCCCGAAGGGTCCTACAAGATAGTTGGAAATGCCAGCTTCAGCATAGAGGACGGAGAGGAGAAGGGCTTCCGGATTATCCCCGACAATTGCAACGGAATGATTTTCTTCCATGGATCCTTCCGCCGGTTTAGCAACTCTAGTGGGGACCCTCGGGGTTGTTCGAGATCTGCTTAACGGATTGTATCTGATCTGTTGAAAGATTTCTAGGTTGGAAGCGACACGGTTGCTTGCGTTAGGCGCAAGATCTGTCAGTGCTTACCATGAATATTCGAGTCCCAGGTTAATTGACTCTCCCCGATCTAGGAATGTTTTCAATCTCTTATCTACCAAGGACTGTCCTACAGAAAATGATCTGGGGTTTGTTAGCATGAAGGTTTGGATCGACGTTCTAACCCCGAAACATGCGCTCTTCTTCGAGCCACTCTATCGAGACCTCGCCCGAGACGAGCACCAGCTGCTACTAACAACGAGGATCTATCGTGAGGCTCAAGAAGCGCTAGAGCTGAAACGGTTACGATTCCGTGTTGTCGGTGAGCATGGAGGCGCTTCCCGATACGGCAAACTCTTGGCTAGCGGGCGCAGAGTGGTGAAGCTTGCTCAGCTGATTGAGAGCTGGCGGCCTGATACAGCGGTCTCGTTCTCCTCTCCCGAGGCGGCGAGAGTTGCTTTCGGGCTTGGAGTTCCACACGTTGCAGTGAGCGATTCTCCTCATTCCTGGCTCGTTGCGCGACTCAGTATTCCTCTCTCGCGATACGTCTGCTCGCCCTGGATAATTCGTAGAAAGGTCTGGCTTTCCTTCGGAGCATGGCCTGACGGCATTTTTCCGTATAGGGCATTGGACGCTGCCGCTTGGCTGAAGCGACACAAGCCGAATCCCGCAGTGCTCAAACAGCTCTCACTGAAAAGGGACAAGCCAATCATCCTGTTACGGACTGAAGAATCGTTCGCCTCATATCTGGAGGGAAAGGCTAGTGACAAAGCGCCCGTTATCGGGCCGATCACAGAAGAACTCTTGAGACGGAAGTTCGATGCTCAGATCGTCATTTCGACAAGGTACGGACGGCAGGCGCCAGTTCTAAGAGATAAGTTCGGAAGCAGAGTCCGAGTTGTCGATCATATTATCGACGCGACGAGCCTCCTCTACTACTCGACTTTCTTCATCGGTTCCGGAGGTACGATGACCGTCGAAGCAGCCCTACTAGGCCGCCCGGCCATATCCTGCTTCCCCGGGGAGAAACCCCTCTACATCAAGTATCTAGAGAAGAAGGGTCTGGTCAAAACAATTCAGTCACCCAGACATATTGCGCTCGTGGCCGGCAGGACTCTGGCCTCTGATGAAGAGCGAGAGAGGCAGGAGAGGCGAGGCAAGAAGTTGCTCGCTCAGATGGAGGATCCGATCAAAGTGATTTCTGGAGTCGTCAGGAAGTCTTGGAGGAAGACTGAGAACTAACTCGGCCAACGCCAGTTCCAAGAAAGTTGGCATTTTTCGCCCAAAATAAGCTTGGATCAGAGTTCTGGGAGGGGAGTTCCATACGGTGCCCAGTTCACGCTTCAAACATCCCGTAAATGCCCCAGTTGAAAACCGCTAATCGGCCGATTCTGTGCGAAAAACCGATAATCTCGCCCAGAAACGTTTCAGACAGCGAATGACCCCTTCCAAAGATTTACAAAAAAAATTTTTCCCACGACGCAGAGCTGCCTTCTCTTCGAGCCTCCGGAAGAAGCTTGTAGCATTGTCTCTGAGGGATGGGCTTTCTAGTTAGTTTCCGATTGTTTCGTCAAGGAGCGGTTTGAACTCGTCTAGTAGACGTTTCAGATCATTCTCGGTTCTTCCTTCCATATAGATTCGGATGAGTGGCTCTGTTCCGCTCGGTCTTACGAGGAACCAGCCGCGGTCCTTGACGTCGACTCGGACCCCGTCGATCGTGCTAGTCACGCGATCTCCTAGACTCTGACGAATCCTCTTCATCACATCCTTCTTCTTCTCGTCTGGACACTTGCGCTTCTCTTTAGCCATGAAGAAGTTCGGTAGACGAGCCATCAGTTTGGAGAGAGGCATGCGATTGTCTAGTATAGAGTTGAGGATCAATACCGTAGCCATTGTGCCATCTCTCACCGGTTGGTGTGGTGCATAGAATATTCCCCCGTTCTCCTCTCCCCCCAGCATCGCGTTTTCTCGGATCATCGTCCTGGCCACGTGTATGCTTCCCACCTTAGTCAGAATCACTCTTCCCTTTCTCTTCCAAGCGACTTCCGTCACTGACATCGACGAATTGACGGGAGTAACCACCTTGCCCCCCGGATTCTTTTTGAGGATCTCGTCGGCGATGAGTGTCAAGCTATTATCTCCCGACTGAACAGCCCCCGTCTCATCCACGAATACTGCTCTATCTCCGTCGCCATCATGGGCTACCCCAAACATCGCCTTCTCTTCTCGTACGAGAGTCGACAGGGGACCCAAGTTCTCCGGTCGGGGCTCAGAATTGCGGCCAGGAAATCTCCCATCAATGTTATCGTTGAGCGTGACCACCTGACAGCCGATGCGTCGGAGCAAGACGGGAGTAGTCAATGATGAGACCCCGTTTCCCGTGTCCACCGCGACCTTCAGACGATTGGTAAGCTTCTCTTTCCTAACGTAGTTTTTGATACTTGACAAGTAGGGTTCGAGAGGTAGAACTCGCTGCTCACGCTGCCCAGCGATTCTGCCAACATTCCAAGGATCTTTCGTGACTAGGTTTTCGATCCGTTCCTCCTTCTCGCGGGGGATCTCGATTCCATCAGAGTCCACGACCTTGAAGCCATTGTATTCGGGTGGGTTGTGGCTTGCTGTAATGACGAGCCCGGGAGCTGTGCTAATCTTTGCCAGGAATTGTAGCCCTGGGGTGGTTATGACTCCACAGTCTTCGACACTGCTTCCTTCCGCGAGTATACCTGAAACTGCCCCTTCCGCGAGCATCTGGCTGGAAGTTCTTCCGTCTCGACCCACGAGTATCTTCTCGGTCTTGAAGAGAGAAGCGATGCTGGACCCGATTCCATATGCAAATTGTGAGGTAATGGTTTCGCCAACAATCCCGCGTATTCCGTTAGTCCCGAAGAGCCGGGGCTCGGTCAATTCTGGGCCTCTCTTCGCTCGAGATTCTTTGTCATTCTAGTTCAGAATCACGGAGCCTGGTCTGATGGTGGCTCTGTCGGGAATAACTACTTGGCCGGCGATTAGAGTTCCTTTTCCGATCCTTGTTTTCTTGCCAATCGTTACTCCTTCTCCGATAAGTGAATCCTCTATTGTGCAGTTTTCGCCTAGGCTCGTTTGCTCAAACACTATCGTCCCATTTACCTCCGCGCCCCTCCTCACACTCACCCGTTCGGAGAGGATCGTGTACGGTCCGAGTTTCGTGGTATCCTCGATTGTGCAGTCCTTTCCTATGTACGATGGTTGCCTAATCTTCGCCATCGGGACACTAGTCTCAACATTCGTTGTCTCTCGGAATTCGGCCCGCTGTAACAATTGCCTGTTGGCGATTATGTAATCTGGAATTTTCCCAATATCATACCAGAATCCTGTATGCTTCCAGCCTCGCAGTTTCCCTTTGCTCGCAAGAATCGGAAAGATTTCCCGCTCCAAGCTAACTGGGCGTCCGTCAGGAATGGCTGCAACGACTTTAGGATTCAACACATAAACTCCCGCATTGATCCAGCCGGGACCTTGACTAGTCTGGGATTTCTCTTCAAATCCGATAATCCGATCATTTGCGTCAAGAGTGGCCAGCCCAAATGGCCGCGGATCCTCTACGGAGACTAGAGTAATTGTTGCTTCTGCTCCGGCTTTAGCATGGGCTGTCATTAGTCCTCGGAGATCAATATCGCTGATTACATCTCCGTTTGCAACGATCAAAGGCTCATCTTTATTCAACAGGGGCCGTGCAAGGCTCATGGGTCCACCTGTTCCGAGAGGAATCTCCTCGACTGACAATACAGTCTTGGTGTCAAGCTTCCTTCGACTCACTTCAATCCTCAACTTGTCCGACAGATGATTGACCGCAAGTATGACCTCACTAACGCCTCCTCGGGCAAACCATGCGGCCATACGATCTACAAGAGGCACGCCCACGAGCGGAAAGAGTAGCTTCGGCTTGGAACAGCTCAGGGGCCTAAGTCTCGTCGCAAATCCTCCAGCAAGAATCAGCCCCTTCAATCATGTCGACTCCGATTGCGAATGAAAGTGCGAGCCCAAAGTAATGTTATAGCTTTTATTGGGCATCTCTCACGACGCGTGAGCCTAGGTTCCATGCAGTCTGGCGAAACCGGTTCATTGGCTCAAGTTAATCGTCGGAGTCGTGAGCGCAAGGGCTTGGAAGCAATCTTCAGTTCTCAAGAAGCTGGAAGCGAGAGAGAAATCCTCACGGGGGCAGCAGGCGTTTTGGCGGGCCTAGTTCTTTCGACCCTTGCGATGCTTTCAACGAACAACCTATGGTCCTTCGGGCAATCGACAAACGCCGTCTACTCTAGTATTACTCTTGGAGCACTTGGGGTCTTGCTATTGATATGCGGAGGTGGATCAATCGCGTTCACCCTTTCGAAGCGAGAATCCCGTCTGTCAAACCCCACTGCCTCACTGGTTGAAGGACATTCTAAAGCCGATTTATTAGAGGACACTGAAGGTCGTAGAGAACGCCAACGAATGTTTGGTCCGGGTTCTAGAATAGGCGCTGTTGCGTTCATTCAGAGTCTAGTGTTAGTCGTGCTTTGTTCAGGCTTTGTGCAAGAGTATGAGTCAAACCCGACAATGCAGATTTGGGTCCGGTCGAATTTTCCCGTCGCACAGTCTGTGCTGAATTGGGAAGGCGTCTTGATCCTCTCACTCTCTCTCGGTGTTTTGTTGCTTCAATTTCTACCCGGAAGGTTTTTCTCCGAAGAGTAAAAATCGCAAAATGTTAGATCTTGTTACCGCAATTCTTACAGAACTTTGCCTCAATAGGATTCATCGTTCTGCATGTTGGACAATCTGTTGAGTCCAACAGCGAACCGCACTTTATGCAATGTTTGGCTCCTTGGAGAAGTTGAGCCCCACATTTTCCGCACAAGCGGACTCCTTGCGTCGTATCGCTTGGCCTCGCGGGGGCGAGATCACTTGGAGAGAAGACGTCGGCAAGAATCACCACATCTCCAACGGTCGCGATCTTATCGTGTGAGACCTCAAACTCTCTTGATAGGTCTCTATCGTCGAGTAGCGTCTTGAACTGTTCCTTGTCGACCGAAAGCAGCAGAGATTTGATATCGCCGGAATCAGTCGGGATCGCTTTTCGGACCCTTCCTACCAGTATTCCGTGCGAATCGACGACTTGCAGTCCAGTCAGAGTCTCTAGTCGCGAGTGAGCGTCCTTTATGAAAGGCGTCTGAGAGACATGGTCCACGTATTTTTCACATCCATAGCAATACCATCTTTTCTCATGGGACTTGGTTCGGACGAATGTGAGGGATTGATTACAGTCTGGGCAGTGAGCCTTAGGCTCCTCTTCAAACATGCTATCCACGCTAGGTTTCAACGGGAGGGCTTTTCGAATCTCTTCGTTAGTCTTCCTTCTCAGTTAATATCTTCGCATCCCTTCTCGAATTCTAGTCTCAGTACTGACGGGCAAGGTAGTACTTGGTTCGCCATTCTTCAACGTGGAGATTGATTCCTTTTAGTCAATATCTGTGGCAAGATATGCCTCCGCGACCTAGATACGCGTTCAAGGACATTCCTACTTTATTTAGGTAAAATAAGGAAGAAAACCGTCTGTGGCTAAGAAAGACCCATGATACTCCAATTCTGACTCATAGATATGCTAGGGTCATTGAGAGGGCAGCGGTTTTAAGGCCTATTCGCCGGCTCTCGCTTGGACCTCTTTCTTCAGACCCTTCTGACATTCTTCTCATTCTTAGAAGCTGCACTGAGAATAGTTTGGAATGGTGCAATTGGTCCTTCACTCCAATTGGAGTGGGTTTCGAATAACGACAAGTCAAGCTTCAGCGTTCTCGCCTTGCAACATTACTGGTTTCTTTCGCATTCATGATTCTGCCAGAGACCCGCTCAGGATCGGTTCAACCGGGGTGGGAGTCGCGCTTGGCACGGGAGTAACAACGATAGTCAGTCTTCGACGGACGCGGCACCCGCGCATCGTAGCTAGATTCAACAATGATCAGCTGACTACCGAGGCGGTTTCGATTAAAGTCGCCAGAAGATACTGTGAGCTTGACGGGAGGTCATGGCACATCCAGGTCTCGCACGAAAGCGGGGTCCCGTCGGGCTTCGGATATGGTACGAGTGGGGCAGGTGCACTCGGTCTGTCACTCGCTTTGAACGAGGCCATGGGATTGTCTCTTTCGAGACCGGAGGCTGCTCAGCTCGCTCATCTATGCGAAGTGGAGTGCCAGACGGGCCTGGGGACAGTAACATCTGTCTTCTCGGGAGGGCTCACTGTCAGAACCGAGCCTGGAGCTCCTGAAATTGGACAAGTTAGGAAGATGCTTCTTCCCTCCTCCTTAAGCATCGTATCGGCTGGCTTCGGGCCGATTTCGACTCGACAAGTGCTTGCTGATAATCACCTCAAGAAAACCATCAATGCTTGTGGACAGGCCCTCACTCAGACATTTCTTCTGGACGCTTCCCACTCGAATTTCATGGCCTTATCGCGAATATTCTCGAATTGTGTCGGACTAGTGTCATCTCGACTAAGACGAGTCATGAGTGCACTAGATTTGTCTGGTTTTACCTGTAGCATGATGATGTTGGGAGAGTCGTTGTTCTGCCTACTCCCACACGAAGAAGTAACACACGTCGAGGCAATCCTCCGCAACCACGCACTAAGCCCCACAGCATCTAAAGTAGCTCGGTCAGGAGCACATCTAACCTGAGTCTCTCCCCACAGCATCCTCGTTTCCTATCTCTCAAGACACGGGACGATCTAGTCGAAGCTGTAGCCAGCGGGTTGGTAACTGCTCAAGGGTTAATCGCGCACGGAAGGGGGGAAGCCTTTGACTATGTCATAGGTGAGAGAACGATGCCAGCTGCTTCCGTTGCCACTTCGGCTGCGACAGCGCTTCTTCTAAAGGCAGAACGTCCAGTGATATCGGTCAACGGAAATGCTGCGGCACTTGCCGGGAAGGAAATAGTAAGCCTGGCATCTACAGTTTCAGCCACTATTGAAGTGAACCTATTCCACCGTACGCTTGTGCGAGAGAAACTGATCGCTCGCCATTTGAAAAACTTCGGTGCAAAGGAGATTCTCGGCGTGGGTTCTGCAGCAAGCAAGACCATTGGAGGCATTTCGAGTCCTAGGGCGAAAGTGGATCCTAACGGGATTGGAAAGGCAGACGTAGTTTTGATTCCCCTCGAGGACGGCGATAGGGCTCAAGCGCTTGAACACGAAGGAAAGAGCGTCATCGCCATCGACCTGAATCCTCTGTCACGAACATCTCAGGTCGCTTCGGTAACAATTGTTGACAATGTTGTAAGAGCGATTCCCGCCCTCATCAAATCCTCTAGGAAAATGAAGGCTCTCTCTCAAAGTCGACTAGAGGAATACGTTTCGAGCTTCAATAACGAGACAAACCTGGCAAACGCGATAAAACAAATCGTTGAATATCTCCTCGGGTGGATAAAGAACTGAAACCCACCGACGAACCAGACAGGAAAAAGACGTCGGTCGCCTCGTTCATGAGGATGAAGACCGAAGCCCGTAGAATTGTCATGGTGACATCGTATGACTACCCGACCGCAGCGATTGCAGACGCAGTGGGAGTCGATTCAGTTCTCGTGGGCGATTCTTACGGAATGGTTGTCCTAGGCTACGAGAACACGATTCCAGTAACCGTGGAGGAGCTTTTGCCAGTTTGCCGAGCCGTTAGAAGAGGAG
>WNGK01000967.1_pt1 | contig 36975 bp, 30 predicted proteins | sample 5400601 | NCBI WGS metagenome assembly WNGK01 (sample SAMN13153376, study PRJNA577476) | soil metagenome | isolation source: 60 cm soil or saprolite under Garry oak tree replicate 1 | place: USA:California | collected 2016-06-15 | reverse complement strand
CATCCAGGGCAGCATTTGGGAGGTCCCGGCGCTTGGCGGTCCGCCGCGGCGGGTCGTCAACAGCGTGGGAGGCGCCGACGTCAACCCGAAGGATGGACGGCTTGCGCTCTTCCGGCTGGCAAAGGAGGGCATTCAGCTGGTGATTGCGCCATCCGACGCTTCCAGATTCGAGATGGTCGCCGAGTTCGCGCCGTCCACGTACTACCTGTATCCCCGATGGTCGCCGGACGGAGGATGGATTGCCTTTCAGCGCGGAGACAGCATCAGGTTCGACATTTTCGTGGCGCCGACAACCGGAGGGAAACCTCGGCAACTCACGCATGACAACAACATGATGAGCGGTTTTGCGTGGCTCCCTGACAGCGCAGGCATTGTCTACAGCTCAAGCCGCGGCGGCACCATGCCTTATCTGCCGACGTTAGGCCTGTGGCAGGTGACGTTGCGGGATGGAAGCGTCCGGCGTGTCACATCGGGCGAGGCATCGTACATAACTCCGGACATCTCTAAGAGTGGCGCAATAGCAGTCAGCCGCATGAAGCTGGAGACCGACATCTGGAAATTCCCGGTCGACGGTCTGCCCATTGAGAACGTGCGTCGCAGCGTTCGCGTAACGCGACAGACCGGGCAGGTCCTGACCCCCACGCCCAGCCCCGACGGTAAAGAGGTCGCGTTTCTATCGGACAGCGGGGGTCATGCAAACTTGTGGGTTGTAAACACCGAAAACGGGGGGCTCCGCCAGATCACTCATGAGCGCGATCCGAACGTCTCCGTGGGGGTCCCGCTATGGTCGCCGAATGGCCACACCATCGCTTTCGTCTCCTCACGCGGTAACCAGGGGTTGACGTTTGGAGTCTGGCTGGTGGATTCGGATGGAAGCAACTTGCGCAAGATAACGACCGCTGGTTGACGGCACGCCGGAATTCGAAATCCTGGCCGCCACACCCGAGGAGGCGCCCTCTCGAGTGCTCGCACGCATCCCAGGCGCGCGGATACCGATTTGGCAGATATGCAATCCCACGTTGTCGCCCGACGGGAAATGGATGGCGCAAGCCCTGACCGACGGGTTTACCACCAACCTCTGGGCGCTCTCGACAACCACCGGCGAATGGCATCAGATAACCGATTTCGGCGGACGCGCAACCTTCATCGCCCGCCGCGTCTCATGGTCGTCCGATGGGCGCTCTATCCTGGCCGCAGTCGCCGAGGGCGATTCCGACATCGTTCTGCTGGAAGGACTGACGAATGCCGGGCACGAGTGAGCGGACAAGTTTGCGCCGTCCATCGCAACCTCCATCGCAATCTTCGATTCACTCTCCCGCAGCCTTCTGCCGATAGATTTACGCAGGAGACCACTGCATGATGCTGCAATGGTTCTGGATTCCGCTCGGTGCTCTGGTCACGGTGGTCGTCTACCAGCAGGTCCGGATTTACCAGATCCATCGCGAGTCGAAAAAACATGAAGAGTTATTCCAGATCGTCACTGAGAATGCCGCCGACATGATTGCCTTGGTCGACTTGAAGGGATACCGCTTGTACAACAGTCCAGCATACAAGCGAATTCTGGGCTATTCCGCGGCCGAACTGGGTGAGACTTCGTCCTTCGAGCGGATCCATCCCGACGACCGCTTCCGGGTTCTCGAGGCCGCGCGAGAGGCCCGGGAAACTGGAGTCGGAAAACGGCTGGAGTACCGGGTCAAACACAAGAACGGAAGTTGGCGGACGCTGGAGTCGCTGGCCAGTGGCGTCCGTGACGCCAAGGGCGAAGTCGCGAAGTTGGTGATTGTGAATCGCGATATCACTGAGCGCAAGCAGGCGGAACAACAACTAGAACACAAGCTGTTTCACGATCCGCTGACCGGATTGCCGAACCGCTGACAGTTTCTCGACCGGCTTGAAAGCGCGTTTGTGAGAGCGCGCCGAGCCGCCGGACAACCCTACACTTTGCTGCTGGCGAACGTCGACCACTTCAAAGTTTTCAACGAGACCATGGGCGCGGCAGCTGGCGATCAGATATTGCTGGAAATCGGCCGCCGTCTCGAAGCTCATTTGCGCAAAGACGACATGATTGCCCGCCCCGATAACAGCGGCGTCTCGGGTGATGTGGTTCTGTTCCGGCTGGGCGGAGATGAATTCACAATTCTGCTCGACGCGGTCGGTGATCCCAGCGATGCCATGCGAGTCGCGAACGGGATTCAGGAAGCGGTGGCGGAGCCCTTCATGGTCGAGTCGCACGAGGTGCGGGTCTCGGCGAGCATCGGCATTGCTTTGAGCACGCCGACCCACGAGCGGCCGGAGGATGTGTTGAAAGATGCCGATGTAGCGATGCGCCGTGCCAAGGCGCTGGGCGGATCGCGCTGTGAAGTTTTTGATGAGGCCATGCACATCCGCGCCGTCGGGCGACTGCGGCTGGAAGCGGATTTGCGGGCCGCGCTGACCGAACGCCAGTTCCGCGTCTATTACCAGCCGGTGGTGCAACTCGACACGCGGCGCGTCGCGAGTTTTGAGGTGCTGTTGCGCTGGGAGCATCCCGCGCAAGGATTGATTTCTCCTTACAGCTTCATCGATGCGGCCGAAGACACTGCGATCCTGGTCTCAATCGGACACTGGCTGATGGTGCAGGCTTGCAAACAATTACGCAATTGGGAGGCGGGACACTTCTCAGCGGAGCCCGTGAATATTACGCTGAACGTATCCGCGCGGCAGTTTGCGGATGCACATCTGCTGAACGATATTCAGGAGACGCTGCGCCAGACCGGCATCGACCCTTCACAGCTGCAATTGGAAATGACGGAGAGCGTCGCGGCCACCGATCCCAAGCTTACGGTCGCCGTGCTTGCTCACCTGAAGCATATGGGGATTGGCGTGATCCTCGATAATTTCGGCACGGGCGCGACTTCGCTGCGCGGGCTGCGGGAGTTCCGGGTGGACGCGTTGAAGATTGACCGGTCGCTGGTGCGGGAGATGCAGAGCGACTTTGCCGCCGGAGACATGGTTGATTTGATTTCGACGCTGGCGCGCAAAATGAATTTGAAAGTAATTGCGGAAGGCATCGAGAATGCCCGGCAGGTGGAGCGGTTGCGCGCGGCGGGATGCGAGTATGCGCAAGGCTACTACTTCTCTGAGCCGATGGAAGCGAAGGCGGTGGCGGAGTTCATGCGGCAGCAGGTTACGGCGATGCGGACTCGGGGAGCGGCGAAGTAGGGTACGCGGTTTCGTCCGAGTTTATGGAACCCCCATCCCCCAGAATTTTCGTGGAAGGGAGATCCCTCTCTCCGACCGAAAGGCGGCTCCGCTCGGGATGACGTACCTCTGAAATTTGGAGCTCGAACGGAACCATTACAGGACAGGAATATCCGTAGTGTCCGCCCCCCGATCTAGCGGGCACCGTTTCCGAGGGAAACTACTCTTCCGTATTCCGTGGCGCGGCTGAGACGGTCGAACATGCGCCAGGTTTCGAGTGAGACTTGGCTGATGGCGTCTTCGCCGTCGCGTTCGTTGCGCAGGAACGACGTCATCATGCAGATCACGTACGGGCGGCCTTCGACGAAGACGATGCCGGAGTCGTTGCGCACGGCTTCCAGCGCGCCGGGTTTGTTGGCGATTTTTATTTCAGCGGGCAGGTCGCGGGGAATCCAGGAATTTTTATTCGTGCTGAGGATCTTAAAGAAATCGGCGGTGGATTCTTTGTTCAGGACCTTGCCGTGGTAGATGGCATCGAGCAGGGTCATCATTTCGTGCGGAGTCGAGATGTTCTCGCGGCCTTCCTTCGCGGCCTGCAGGTCCATCATTTTGCGGCGCAGGCGGGTATGGGTCAGGCTGAGCGAGTCGAGCATTGCGTTGACGTTCGGCATGCCGACGCGGTCGATGAGAACGTTCGTGGCGGAATTGTCGCTGACCGCGACCATCATCGTCGCTAGGTCGCGCAGGGTGATTCGCGTCACGCCAGGGGTGAGGCCATTCATGATGTCGCTGTCGGGAACGAGATCGGACGCTTGCACCGTGTATAGATCGGTGAGCTTGAGCTTACCTTGCTGCGCCTGCAAGTAGAGATTGGCGAGCACCGTGATCTTTATGGAGCTGGCCTGGGCGAAGACTTCGTCCTCGTGCAGGAAGTAGTGGTCGCCGGTGGTGAGGTCTTCGATGGCGACTCCCATGACGCCGTCGAGGTGCTGGTCGACTTCCTGAATTTGGGTTTCGAGTTTTTGCCACAGGGCTTTTTGCTTGCCGGCGGACGGGACGGCGGTCTGGGCGTAGCACGCGGCAAGAAATATTGCGCAACAGAGGAAGTGTTTCACGGGACGGGTCTCCTGACGGCAGGGATTGTAGCAGTAGCAAGGACGTTGGGGACCCTGGCGGTTGGCTCATTATTGGCAGCTCGAGTAGCTCGTGTAAACGCTGTTTGCAACATCCGTATTGCAACAGCTACGGCGTCCCAGCCGTACTCGTGATCTCGCCACCAAAGGCTGTCGCGGTGTAGAGTTACGTAGCTATGGTATGGCCGGAGCGGTTTGAAGAACGATTACACATCTTCGCGCACGGTGAAAGATTTGACGTCGACGCTTTCTTGGCAAACTCATCGCTCCGTCCAGATTTTGTGTGGCGGCGGGAAGCTCCCGTAACCAGCGGCGTCGAGTTCTTCCTTGGTGATGGCCGAGTAATCAAGCTTCGGGATCAGGAGGACATGGCGATCGCTTACCTCAAAGCGCATCGTGATGAGCTTAGAGCCATAGCGGAATTTCCGGGCGTAGACACCTTCATTCTCGGGCCGGTCTACATTGCCGAGTTGGTTGGCAGTGTCACAGGAGTAAGCCTAGACTGGCCCCGGGATCTTATGCTGCCCGCCCTCGATATCGGGATTACACCCACTCACTACGTCACATATGACCGTCCAGCAAAGGCGAAAGCGGAACCGTACGCATACTTTTATATAGCGGGCGCGTTCGACCCCGACGAGATCTCCCGTAGAGTGGGAGTGGCTCCCTCAAGAACCGCGAGGGCAGGTGACGCCATTGGTAGCACTAGGGTGAAAAGGCAGAGCAGCCTGTGGGCGCTCCATTCGCGTTTGCAGCCCTCCGGTCGTGTTGATCTGCATGTAAGTGACGTACTCGACCAGCTTGATACCAATAGACTGGCGTTCGAGGAAGTCAGCCGTGAAGGGAGGGATCATTGAGATCGTCGGCTTCTCCTCGGACTACGCACCCCCAGTTTCTCTCGAACGAGAGATTGTCGGGAGGATGACGCAATATTCCCTCAGGCTAGACATGACCGCTAACTGTTGATTCGTCATTACACCAGCGACAGCCTCAGGGACATTTGTGAGTGGAAATTTCTGAGCTGACTTCTACCCCGCCTGTCCGATGAGCAGACAATAGCCGTCGGGATCGTCGACGCGGATTTCGCCCTTGGGCATGTAGTCGGGATAAGTGATGGGCGAGACTTTTACGCCGTTGGTCAGTAGGTGCTCGCGCAGGGCGATCAGATCGGGCGAGTAGAGATAGAACAACACGGCCTGCTGGCCGGCGACGACTGGTTCGGCTGCACGGGCGAACATTATTTCGGCTTTGTCACAGGTCAGTGGACCCATTGCAGATCGCCTGAAGGAAGTCGCAGGCTGCCGCGAACTTCCATCCCTAGCTGTTTGTAGAAGTCGACGGAGCGTTGCACGTCGGCGGCGTGCGCCATGGGGATGAGGCCTATTACTTTGGCGGTCATGGTTGGTTGAAAACCATCAGCCTATCGCTCACTTCGCCACGCCAAACCCTGCTGGGCTGCGCCCGGGGGGACGGGCGAAGGCGCCCGTCCCCACATAAACCCGTCCCCGAATAATCATGCCGCGGCAATCTTGCCCGAGGATCAGCCGTCGATTTTGGCGTCTCGCAATTGCTTTACGGCGGTTTCGGAACTGACGGGGGAATAGTACACCTCTTTGAATGTGTACGACTTGGCTTTGGAGCTCACTACCGGGAGAATTTCGATGTGCCAGTGGTAGTCGTCGTCGATCGTCTTCCAGTAGCCGAGATTCTTCGAGGGATGCAGGCTGCTAGGCGAGGTATGCAGCACGAGATGAAAGTCCTCGGTAATGGAACGCACGCGTTGCAACGTGCGACGCAGAAGCGCGGCCAGGTTGGTGCGCAATCCGGGCTTGTTCAGTCCCGTCCGTTCAAAGGAGGAATCGTGATTGCGCGGCATGATCCAGGTCTCGTAGGGGACGCGCGGAGCATAGGGACACAGGGCAAGATAATCTCCGCGGGATTCGAGGACGCGCTGTGCCTGGCGCTCCTCCTGCTGAATGATGTCGCAGAAGACGCAGCGTTCCTTGCTAACGAAGTACTCGCGGCCGGCGCGCAACTCGTAGAGCACGCGGCGGGGGACGAACATGGTCGCGGTAATCTGCGACGTGGGATGGCTGAATTCCTGGCCGGCGTTTTTGCCGTAGTCCTTGAATAGGCTGACGTACTTGATGCGCGGGTCGCGTTTGAGATCGAGGATGCGCTCGGCGGCCAGGCGCAGGAAGTGTGCGATCTCATCGTCGCCGGCGTTCCACAGATGGCGGTCGTGGCTTGGGTTCTCGACCAAGACTTCGTGCGCGCCCACGCCTCTCTACCACATCGAGGGCGAGCCCGGCCGCCGCGGCGACGGAACGCGCCGACCAGGGAACGCCCGGTGCGTTGGGAGATTTCGCGATCACCTGCATGGGCATCGCAGAGGCGTCGCAAAAACGGCAGGAGGTTTCGGGGCGCGGTCCGGCTTCGGCAGGATCGTCGCCGGTGATGACCCAGGAACGGGTGATGGGATCCTTGCGGAGTTCCATGAGGAAGGAGAACACTGGGAGAGAACTTGAGTCAACCTCGATCTCTTCCAGTAATTTGCGGTAATTTGCCGCTGGCGTATGAGAAATGCGGCATAAAGATGGACAAGGCGCTTTGTTATAATCCGCGGAAGCCCGCCTGATCCGACGAGCCTGATCCGACAAGGAAGATGACCGAGCCGTCCACTCCGCTGATGCGGCAGTATGCCGCCGTCAAAAAAGAACATCCCACCGCGCTTTTGTTTTTTCGCCTGGGCGACTTCTACGAGCTTTTCTTCGATGACGCGATTGTGGCGGCGAAAGAGCTACAGATCACGTTGACTTCCCGTAATAAAGAAAAAGGAATCGCTGTTCCGATGTGCGGCGTGCCTTATCACGCTGCCGAGGGTTACGTCGGAAAGCTGATTCGCAAGGGTTTCAAGGTGGCGATTTGCGAGCAGATGGAAGCTCCAAGCCAGGCGAAGAAGCTGGTGCGGCGGGAAGTGACGCGGGTGATGACGCCGGGGACGGCGGCGGATTCGTCGCTAGGCTCGGATGAGAATAACTTTCTGGCGGCGCTGGCGCAGGTGACCGATCGCACGGGAGAAGTTCGCGTGGGATTTGCGGCTCTGGATTTGTCGACGGGAGAGTTTCGGGCTACGGAGTTTTCAGGAGAGGGCGCGCTGCGGCGGGTGCAGGAGGAGTTGGAGCAGTTGCGGCCGAAGGAGCTGCTGTATGGGTCGGCTGCGCCGCTGTTTGAGAGCCGGGGAGTTCGCGGGGAGAGCGAGCCAAGCGTTGGTCGGCCGGCCGGACGAATGCGTCCGTCCCCACATGGTTCATCTCAACAGGGGGCGAGTTGCACTGAGACGCCGCTGGATGATTGGATTTTTGCGCCGGATCATGCGTTGCCTCTCTTGGAGAATCACTTCGGCGTTTTGTCGATGGAGGGATTTGGGCTGGCTGGGCGGACGGCGGCTGCGGCTGCGGCGGGCGCCATTCTGTATTACGTGCGGTCAACGCAGCGTGGGTCGCTCGATCATGTCGACCGCATCGGCTGGTATGAGCGGCAGAGTTGCCTGGTGCTCGACGCGGTCACGGTTCGGAATCTGGAGTTGATCGAGCCGCTGTTTGCGGGCACGGACGCGGGCGTCACTCTATTTCGGTCACTGGATTCCGCAGTCACGCCGATGGGCAAGCGGCTGCTGCGCGCGTGGCTGCTGCGGCCGTCACTGGATCCGAGCGAGATCCAGGCGCGGCTCGACGCAGTGGAAGCGGGCGTAAAAGAAACAGTCGCTCGAGAAGAATTACGGCGGGCGCTCGATGGTGTGCTCGATCTCGAACGATTGCTGAGCCGCGTCACGCTGGAGACGGCGAACGCGCGAGACGTCCTGGCGCTGGCCGCATCGCTGGGAAAGATTCCGGCGATCAAGGCTGCCCTGGCCCGGCTCATCGCGGAGCGACTGAAGACGCTGCATGCATCGCTCGATGAATTGGGGGACGTCCGCGAACGCATCGTGATCACGATCGTGCCGGAGCCGCCTCTAAGTTTTGCGGACGGTGGCGTGATTGCCGCGGGCGTGGATCATGATCTGGATGAACTGCGGGAACTCTCGCGCAACAGCAAGCAGGTACTGGCGCAGATCGAGCAGCGGGAGCGTGGGCGCACCGGCATTTCGTCGCTGAAGGTGAAATTCAATTCCATCTTTGGCTACTACATCGAGATCTCGAAGCCGAACCTGCACCTGGCCCCGCAGGATTATGAACGGAAGCAGACTCTTGTGGGCGCGGAGCGGTTCACGACGCCTGAGTTGAAAGAGTACGAAGCGAAGATTCTCGACGCGCAGGAAAAGATTGTCGAGATCGAGCGGCGGCTTTTTACCGAGTTGCGAACGGCGATTGCGGGCGAGGCCAAAAGGATTCGGCAGGCTGCTTTGGCACTGGCCGAAGTGGACGTGCTGGCTTCGTTGGCGCATGTCGCGGCATTGCGCAACTACTGCCGGCCGGCTTTTGTGGAATCCGCCGACAGCAGCGAGATTGAGATTATCGAAGGACGCCATCCGGTCATTGAACAACAGGAGATGACGGGAGGCAGTGAGCGCTTTGTCCCCAACGATCTTTATTTGAACGGGACGACGCACAACATCATGCTGCTGACTGGGCCGAACATGGGTGGCAAGTCGACTTATCTGCGGCAGACGGCGCTGATTGTGATTCTGGCGCAGATGGGATCGTTCGTGCCGGCTCGGTCGGCGCGGTTGAGTGTGGTCGATCGCGTGTTCACGCGCATTGGAGCGAGCGACAATCTGGCGCGCGGGCGCTCGACGTTCATGGTTGAAATGACGGAGACGGCGGCGATCCTGCATACGGCTACAGCGCGGTCGCTCATATTACTAGATGAGGTGGGGCGCGGCACATCGACGTATGACGGGTTGGCGATTGCATGGGCGGCGGTGGAATATCTGCACGCGCGGGTGCGGGCCAAGACTTTGTTTGCTACGCATTATTTCGAGTTGACCGAACTGGCGGAACAGCTTGCGGGAGTAAAGAATTATCACGTCTCGGTCAAAGAGACTGGCGGGGGAATTGTATTCTTGCGTCGGGTGGAGCCGGGAGCGGCGGACCGCAGTTACGGGATCGAAGTGGCGAAGCTGGCTGGCTTGCCGAATGAGGTTATCTTGCGGGCGCGCGAGGTGCTGGCGGAGCACGAATTTGCGGAGCAGCAGGCTACGGCACATCTTTCGCCGGGAGCATCGCCTTCTCCTACGCAGTTGACGATTTTTACGCCGCTGTCGCAGCCGGTGCTGGAGAAATTGCGGAAGGTGGATTTGAACCGGATCACGCCACTGGAAGCTCTCAACTTGCTGGCGGAGTTGAAGAACGAGATTTAAACACAGGGGACACAGGGGAACACGGGGTAATTTGTACCTGCACAATTATGGCTCCTCGCACGGCGCGCGGTTTCGATGGTATCGGGCACCTTCTTATCATCGGCTTCGACGGTCTGGAGATTTCTCCGCGGCTTGGTTCCCTGCTTACGCGGCTGCAGCCGGCGGGGGTTATTCTCTTTGCGCGCAATATCCAGAGTGCGGAACAAACCTGGCGGCTGCTGCGCGAGTGTCAGAAATGTGTTGCGACCCCGCTGTTCGCGTGTGTTGACCTTGAGGGCGGGGCGGTGGACCGCTTTCGCGATGCGCTGGGAGCGGCGCCTTCGGCAGCGGAGGTGTTCGGCACCGGCGATCGCAAGCTTTTTCGCAGACATGGGGAAATTATTGGCGCGAATTGCCGGGCTCTCGGTTTCAATGTCGACTTTGCACCGGTACTCGATCTGGCGTTTGAGGCGTCGCGAAGCGTGATGGGGTCGCGAGCGGTATCGGCGAGTCCGCGCGAGGCGGTAACCTACGCTCGCGAGTTTCTGGCGGGGCTTCGAGACGCGAATGTGATGGGATGTGGCAAGCACTTTCCCGGACTCGGCGAGGGCAAGCTCGACAGCCATCAGGAACTGCCGGTGATTGAGAAACCGATGAAGAAACTTTGGGCTGAGGATCTGGTTCCCTACCGGACGCTGCGCCGGCAACTGCCGATGGTGATGATTTCGCACGCGGCGTATCCCCAAGTCACGCGCGATCGGGCTCCGGCATCGCTTTCGAAGGTGTGGATCACGGACATACTGCGCAAGCGTATCGGTTACAGGAATCTGATTGTGTCGGACGATCTCGAGATGGGCGGAGTGCTGTCGGCTGCGCCGGTCGGTGAGGCGGCCGTGGAGTTTGTGCGGGCGGGCGGAGATTTGTGCCTGGTCTGCCATCGCGAAGATTACATTCTTCAGGCGGAGGAAGAACTGATCAGGACGGCGGACCGCGATTCGAAGTTCACGCGGCGCGTGGCGGAGGCAGCGCGGCGCGTGCTGGCGTTTAAGAAGAAGTCAGTGAAATTGCTGCACGCGGGCAGAGGGGCCGGCGCCACACAGTCTCCGCCGTGCTCAGTGGTCGAGAAGTTGTCGCGCCGGCTGTGGGAATTCGGGGAGCAGGTACGTCTGGAGCCTTTCAGCCGTCAGGCGGACAAGCGGCGGGCGCACTCGTGAGCCAGACGAGCATGATTGTGGCCGGGGTGATGAGTGGGACTTCGGCGGATGGGATTAATGTCGCGTTGGTGCGGGTCGGCGAGGGGAAGTTGGGCTCACGCGAAACTTTGCGCGCCGCTGCCGGTAGTCGCGGACAAGAGTGTCCGCACCACATAATCAAATTGCTGGGACATGCGGAATTTTCTTATCCGGCGAAGGTTCGGGCGGCGGTGCTTTCGGCTATGAATGCGGGTCAGGCCAGCGTTGCTGATCTGGCGCGGCTTAACTTTCTTTTGGGTGAGTTGTACGCCGACGCGGTGTTCTCCGCTCAACGGCAATTTCGCGCAAAGGCGGATCTCGTCGGCTGCCATGGGCAGACTTTGTACCATCAGGGCACGCGACAAGTGTTTCTCGGGCGCAGAGTTGCGGCGACCTGGCAGACGGGAGAGGCCGCTGTAATCGCGGCGCGGGTGGGCGTGCCGGTTGTGTCGGACTTTCGGCCGGCGGACATGGCGGCGGAGGGCAAGGGCGCACCGCTCGTCCCTTATCTCGACTACCTGCTGTTCCGTGATCCGAAGATCGGCCGCATTGTGCAAAACATTGGAGGCATCGCGAATCTTACGGCGATTCCGGCGGGTGCCGACGTGCGCAATTTATTCGCGTTCGACACCGGGCCGGGAAACATGTTGATCGACGCGGTCACCGAGGCGCTGTTCGACCGGAAGTTTGATCGCGGCGGAAAGATTGGCGGATCGGGAAAGGTATTGGAGTCTGTTCTTGAGCCAATCTTGCGGAGCAAGTTTTTCCGGGCGAAACCTCCGAAGACGGCGGGGCGCGAGGAGTTCGGACGTGAATTTGCCCACGAGTTCCTGCGGCAGTGCCGACGGGCTCGCAAGGAAGACGTGGTGACGACGGCCACCGCCTTAACGGCGAGATCGATTGCCGATGCTGTACGGCGATTCGTGACCCAGAAATCAGGTTCGGCTGCGAAGGGTTCTTTTCGCGAAATGATCCTCTCCGGAGGTGGCGCCAGGAATGCCACGCTGGTCGGCATGCTGGCGGAAAGCCTCGCGCCGCTTGGAGTGCGACTCCGGTTCTCCGACGAGTTCGGCTTGCCTTTGGAGGCCAAAGAAGCCGTGGCGTTTGCACTGCTGGCTTACGAGACTTGGAACCGGCGGCCATCGAATGTGCCGTCCGCCACGGGGGCGAAACGGGCGGCGGTGCTGGGGAAAATCTCGTATGCATAGGCGCGCAACTTCGGTCCTCGGACTTCTCGCCCTGCTCTTTGTCGCGCTGTTCCCACTGCTATCTTGCTCGGCGAAGCCCGATCCCAACACGCTGGTCATGATCATCGAGTCGAGTCCGACGAATCTTGATCCGCGGGTGGGTCAGGATGCGCAATCGGAGCGCATCGACAATCTGATTTTCGACGATTTGCTCGCACGCGGCGACAACCTGGATGTTGCGCCGGGCCTGGCTGAGCGCTGGGAGATTCCGGATCCGCTGACGTACATTTTTCATCTCCATCGCGACGTGAAGTTTCACGACGGGCATCCTTTGAGGGCGCGCGATGTGAAGTGGACGTTCGACTCGCTGCTGCAGGGCAGAATCCGGAGCACGAAGACGGCAGCCTATCGCTTTGTGGATCGCATCGACGCAGCGGATGATTTCACCGTTGTCTTCCACATGAAGGAAGCGGACGGCGCGCTGCTTTGGAACATGTCGGACGGCGCTATGGGCATAGTGCCCTGGGGCAGCGCGGAGGAGATTTCGCGGAGCCCTATGGGATCGGGACCGTTCAAGTTCGTCAGCGCGGAAACGGACAAAGAGGTCATCTTGGAGCGCAATGACGATTACTGGGGTGAAAAACCGAAGGTTTCTCGCGTGCGTTTTGCAGTGGTGCCCGATGCGACCACGGAGGCGCTAGAACTGCGCAAAGGCAGCGGGGATATAGCCATCAACTCGCTCACTCCCGACACTGTGTTCGCGCTGGCGCGCGACCCCAAGCTTGAGGTGGAACGCGCGGCCGGGACGCGGTTGGCATATCTGGGATTCAACGTGCGCGATCCTATCCTGAAAGATGTGCGTGTGCGACAGGCAATTGCTTACGCACTCGACCGGCGGCCGATGATCGAGTATTTGTGGCGAGGGCAGGCGCAACCCGCGAGCAGCGTCTTGCCGCCGCAGAGTTGGGCGTACAACGGAGGCGTGCCCGCTTACGATCACGATATTGAAAAGGCGAACCAGTTGCTCGATTCCTCGGGATATCCGGCACGCGATGGCGTGCGCTTCCACATCACTATGAAGACCTCCACGGACGAGAACACGCGTCTGATGGTGGCGGTGATGCAGCAGCAGTTACGCGAGGCGGGGATCGCACTCGATATTCGCAGCTTCGAGTTCGCCACTTTTTTTTCGGACGTGCAGCACGGGGCGTTTCAGATGTATGGGCTGCGCTGGATTGGGGGAAACGAAGACCCAGACATTTTCTATGCGTTTCACTCGTCAAGGTTTCCGCCGAACGGAGCGAATCGCGCCTTCTACTCGAATTCAAAGCTGGACGCACTGATCGACAAAGCGCGGCGCGAGATCGATCCCAAGGTGCGCAAGCCGCTGTATGCCGAGGTGCAGCGCATCCTAGCCGACGATATGCCTTACATCAATCTGTGGTATCTGGACAACGTTCTCGTACACACGCGGCGGGTGCGGAATCTGAAATTGAACCCTGCGGGCAACTATGACTTCCTGCGCACCGCCGAGTTGGATTCCCGAAACTGAAGCAGCAACAACACTCTCTAATATTTTTGTGCGGCGCGGCTCCGCGAGAGGAGCATAATCGGGTGTCATAGCGATCTCCGCGGAGGAGCCCCGTGGATAGTGGCGCGGCCCGGCACGTCTATTCTCTGTTTGCGATTTGTCTGTGTTGGCTGTGCGCCGCGCAGGGGGCGGGTCAACAATCTCTTGACGTCCCAGACGTTCCCTCGCAGTTCAAACTCGACATAGAGGCGGCAGCGCGATTGCGGCCTCAACTCATGGCGCACAGCGTCGCTCTTTTCGGCCACTACGCAGCCGGCAGCCTCGTTTTCGACCGATTGGTGGAGCAGGTTGCCGCGGCATCGCAGGCGAAGCTCGCGTGGCAGTTGCGGATTGTCGATGACGATCAGCTAAACGCCTACTCCTCTCCGGACGGAACCGTCTATGTGGAGAGCGCGCTTGCAAGGCTTGCCGGTTCGAGCGCGGGCCTGTGGGCGGCTATACTCTCGCACGAGATCGCTCACATCATGCGCCGCGACTGGGCTCGTCGTTATCTGTACGAGAAGTATCTGGAGCGCGGCGGTGGGGGTGCGATTGTGCTGGGTGATCCGGGCTTGCCTGCGTCCTCATGGCAAAGCTCGGAGAAGGCGAGCGCGGATATGGGCCGGTTCTGCCGCCAGATGGAACTGGAAGCCGACCGTGAAGGCCTGATGATGATGGCCCGTGCAGGCTACCATCCCGACTTCGTCCCCGCGCTGCATCATTTGTTGCGCGCCCGAGGCGTGGGCAGGAACGGCGCGTCGCTGTACGCGATGCATCCCTGCTGGGAAGAGCGCGATCGTGAGTTAAACCACGCCTACGTTGCCGCGAGCATCGAATTTGCGCGGCGATGGCCAGAATGGTATGCCTCGCCGGGAGGAAATCCACCAGTGGTCGTGTTTGCGGATGAGCCCACGGTTAAGAAGACCGGCGCAAAAGAATGGCAAATCCAGGTTCCCATGCGATGTCAGAACCTCGCGGGCGCGGTGGAAGTGGTTTTGAGGACGAGCGCCGCGCGAGGAACATCGTCGCGTTTGGAGCATCTTCCAGATCATCTGGAGTTGAACGAAGACGTGCAGCCCGAGGCTCGGCAACTGACCGGCTGCACTTCGCCCAAGACGACAATCACTTTCACTTTCGCGGATAATTCCGTCCGCTCGAAAGCAGACGCGCAGTGGACTGATGTCTATGTGCTGGATGCCTGGGGATTGGTGCTCGCGCGCGCCGATCTACCGAAACTGCCGCGCTGACCTGCCCAGAACCCGCGTCCCATGGTCACCCCCAAGGCCGTGTTACCATCGAATTTCCTCTTCGATACATATGCGAATTCTTTTTATTGGCGACATTTTCGGACGACCGGGACGGAATATCGTCAAAGACCGGCTGCCGGGGATCGTTCGCGATCACGGCATCAATCTGATCATCGCGAATGGGGAGAATTCGGCGGCTGGCTTTGGAATCACCCCTGCGCTGGCCGAAGAACTTTTCGAACTCAACATTGACGTGATCACTACGGGAAACCACGTCTGGGATAAGCGCGAAATTATCGAGTACTTTCAGATGGTTGAGGGTAATGGGCACGGACCGGCGCGGCGCGTGCTGCGTCCGGCGAACTTTCCCGCGGACATGCCGGGGTCGGGCGTATACGAGGGAGTCAAGGGGAAGGTCCCGTACGCGGTGATTAATTTGCAAGGGCGCGTGTTCATGGCCTCGAACGACGATCCGTTCCGCACGGCGGACCGGCTACTGGGGAAGATTCAGGCCAAGGTGATTCTGGTGGACATTCACGCCGAGGCGACATCGGAAAAGATTTCGCTGGGGTGGTATCTGGACGGACGCGTTACGGCGGTGGTGGGCACGCACACGCATGTGCCGACGGCGGACGAGCGCGTTCTGCCTAACGGAACCGCGTATGTCACCGATGTCGGCATGACCGGACCCTACGACGGCGTGATTGGAGTGAAGAAGGAGTTGGTGGTGGGCAAGTTCCTGAACGGAATGCCGGTACGGTTCGAGCCCGCTACGGGCGATGCGCGGCTGTGCGCAGTGGTGATTGACTGCGACGAACACACGGGCAAGGCACGCTCGATCGAGCGCCTGATGTTGTCGTAGATTCAACGTCGATACAAATGGGGACGCAAGGGTGTGCGCATCTCACGTTCTTCCCTCGGGCTCTCCTAGGGTTCGGCCCCATTGAAACCAAAGGTACGAGGTCCTATTGGCGTCTGCCGCTGGAGCGGAAACCAAGTTAGAATCACGAGACATGCGGCAGAGAGCGTTCATCATCGCAATCGGACTTTTGGCCGTGGCAGGATCCGTGCCTGCGTTCGCTGCTGGCGACGATGCCTCTTCTGCTCCAGCCATCTCCTGCGGAAATGGAATTCCGGGCGGAGTGAACTGCGTCGTTTCGAAGAAGGACCTCAAAGAAGCACGGAAGGCCTTCGAGCAGGGCATGAAGTTCCAGGATCAGAGGCGGCCGGAAGAGGCATTCGCCCGGTTCGATGAAGCAGCGCGGCTGGCTCCGCAGAATATGCAGTTTCTGACGGCACGTGAAGTGGTGAAAGCGCAATTGGTATTCAACCACATCGAGCAAGGAAACTTGCTAGTGCTGGAAGATGCGCGCATGCGGGCGGCAGCGGAATTTCGTGCGGCTCTCAACCTTGATGCCGAAAACCAGTTCGCGCGGGAGCGACTGGCGGAAGCCACTCGCGAGGTGGCGCCCGCGCTGCCCCGAGCTTTGCCTGTCCGGCTGACGGATTCCGGCGAGATCCATCTCGATCCCACTGATGGGCGGGCGACGTTTCATTACAGCGGGGACGTTCGTGGCCTGTTCGCCGAGTTGTCGGCGGCATACGGAGTGACATCGCAATTTGACGACTCGGTGCAGACCCGGCAAGTGCGATTCAACGTCGATGATGTGGACTTCTACACCGCGCTGAAGCTGGCGTGCCGGGTCAGCAAAAGCATGTGGGCGGCCCTCGACGCGCACCAGTTCCTGGTTGCCGCCGATAACACGGAGAACCACAAGCAATTCGATCGGATGTCGCTGCGGACGTTTATTCTGCCTCCGCACTCCACACCGCAGGAAGCGACCGACTTGGTGACCACGATGCGCAACATGTTCGACTTGCGCTTCGTCAACTCAGGACAGACTGCGGACACGGTGGAAGTGCGTGGGCCACAGCCCGTACTCGAGGCCTGCTCCAAATTGCTGGAACAGCTCAGCAACGAGCGGCCGCAGGTTATGCTCGATGTCCGCGTGTACCAGATCAACCACCAACTCACGCGCAACATTGGAGTACACATCCCGAACACCTTCAACATGTTCAACATTCCGGCCGTAGCGCTGGCCGGGCTGGCGGGGCAGAACATTCAGGATCTGATCAACCAATTGATCGCATCGGGGGGCATCAACCAGGCGGGCAGCACAGCTCTGTCGGGGCTCTTGGCGCAACTGGGAGGACAACAGAATTCCATCTTCAGCCAGCCGCTGGCTACGTTCGGAGGAGGCCTCACTTTCAGCGGCGTGAGTCTTGATAAGTTTGCGGCGGCTCTTTCGCTCAACGAATCCTGGGTGCGCAGCCTGGAGAATATGACGATGCGGGCCAGTCAGGGTAATGACGCTACGTTTCACCTGGGATCGAAGTATCCAATTCTGAATGCGAGCTATGCACCCATTTACAACTCGCCGGCGATTTCGGCAGTTCTGGGGAATCAGAGTTACGTCCCACCATTCCCTTCCGTCAGCTATGAAGATTTGGGCTTGAACATGAAAGCCAAACCGACGGTACACGGCGATGGATCCGTCAGCCTGCAACTCGAACTGCAGGTACGTTCGCTCACCGGGCAATCGAACGACGGGGTTCCGGTCATCTCGAACCGGGAATATAAAGGGAGCATCAACCTGAAGGATGGCGAGCCCGCCGTCGTGGCCGGAGAGGTATCGAAAACCGATACGCTCTCCATGAGCGGAATTCCGGGGCTGGGAGCTATACCGCTCCTCAATCAGGCCATGGTGAATAACTCCAGGCAGGAAGTGACCGACGAACTCATGATCGTGATCACTCCTCACGTGCTGGCGAATTTCAACCGGGCGACGCCGGAAATTTGGGTCAGCGAGAAGTAGGAACAGGCTTCCGGCGTCCGGTTGCTGACTTCTGCCCTCAACCGGCAGAGGCCTGAGCCATCCCTTATCTGATTTGTTTCCGAAGCCGAGCGCCGGAAGCTCTCTTTACTTTCCTTGCTTGCCCGCGAACTCCACCAGGCTCTTGTAGACATCAGACATGCGCGGATCGAAGCTTCCGACCTTGCGTCCATTGATATAAAGCGTGGGCGTACCGGTTACGTCTACAGACTTACCGAGCGCGATAGAAGCGTCAACGCGAGCCTTGGTCTCGGGCTTGACGGCGCAGGCCGCGATGTCGGCTCCCTTGACGCCTGCGCCATCGGCGATGGCGGTTAGCTTCTCATCCGCGGTTTCGGCGGTAATGTCGGCCTGGGTCTCGTAGGTTTTCGAGACGAATTTCCAGAAGGCATCGCTTGATGCGCGGCCCACGCAGTCGGCATAGGCGGCACCTTTCGCCGCCCAGTTGTGCATCTCCAGAGGAAAATTCTGGAATACGAAACGAGCGTTGGGCTCCGCAGCTACGAGCGCTTCGATGGTCGGCTGCGCCGCTTTGCACGCGGGGCACTGCAGGTCGCCGAATTCGACGATGGTGACCGGAGCGTCCTTGGGTCCACGCTCGGGTCCGGTAATTCCCTTCTCGAGTCGTTGTTTCGCGGGATCGAACGGGTGTGCGCCGAACGGAATGATCTCCCCGACCAGGGCGTGCTGGCCGTCGGGGGCGACGTAGAACTTGGTCAACTGCTGACCCTGCGGGCTGGCGAGAACGACCGTGACCTCGGCCAATCCTGCGACCGGCGAGGGCTTGATGCTGGAGATCTTCCAGGTCAAGTCCGCCTGGTAGCCAAATTGTTGATGCAGGAAGGAGTCAACCGTGGTTTCCGAAGGAAGATCGGCAGATGCGTGCGTTCCGAGCTTCGCCGCGGGCTTGGCGGGGGCGGACTCCGCGGGAGTACTCTGAGCTGCGGCCAGACTGCCGGCCAGGAGAAGAATATAGATTGAGTACAGAAAACTGCGCATGCGTTCCTTTCGCATCATGGTTCTGGGATCTTAGGAAAGCGAACTATCAGAATACTTCAAATTCGTACTTCAAGCTTCGGACTTCGCGGCAATTGGGAAACGGCGTCCGTAGCCGAAGGCTTTGGGAGAAATCTTGAGACCGGGCGCAGCTTGTTGACGCTTGTATTCGGCGCGATCGACCATGCGGATGACGCGGCGCACCACTTCAATGTCGAATCCGCGATCTTTAGCAATTTGTTCGGCCGGATGAGAATCCTCCACATAATCTTCGAGCACCGCATCGAGAACTTCGTAGGGCGGGAGCGAATCGCTGTCTTTCTGGTCGGGCCGCAACTCTGCGGAGGGCGGCTTCTCCAGCGTGGCCTGCGGGATCACGGCGCGCCGCGAATTCACGTATTCGCTGAGACGATACACCAGCGTCTTGGGCACGTCGGAAATGACCGCCAGGCCGCCGACCATGTCTCCGTAGAGCGTGCAGTAGCCCACACCCAACTCGCTCTTGTTGCCGGTCGAGAGCACGATCGCTCCGAATTTATTGGACAGCGCCATCAGCAATGTGCCACGGGCGCGCGACTGGATGTTTTCCTCGGTCACGTCTTCTTTTTGACCGACGAAGACTTCGCGAAGCGTCTGTCGATACGCCTCATAAGCGGGATTGATCGAAAGCAGTTCGAAGCGGATGCCAAGGTTCGCGGCTAAGGAGTGGGCGTCGTCGATGGAGCCTTGCGACGAATAGGGGCCAGGCATGCCGACGCCGATGACATTCTCCGGGCCAATGGCATCGGCGGCAACGACTGCGGTTAAAGCGGAATCAATGCCGCCGCTCAGCCCGATAATCGCCTTGCGAAATCCGCATTTTTGCATGTAGTCGCGCGTGCCCAGAACCAGCGCGGAATATACGCTGGCTTCGTCCCCGGCAATCTGCTCATGCATCTCGCCGGACAATTCCTGCGAATCGAAAAAGATGAGATCTTCTTCGAACGACCGCCCCTGCGCGATGATTTGTCCTTCACGATTGAGCACGAGGCTGGAGCCGTCGAAGACCAGACTATCGTTGCCTCCGACCTGGTTTACCAGCACTACCGGGACCTTGTGCTGGCGGGCGATGCTGGCCAGCATGTCGCGACGAAATTCCCGCTTGCCGATCCAGAAGGGCGAGGCGGAGATGTTCAGCACGAAATTCCCGCCCGCATGAATGAGCGATTCCACGGGATCGAACGTGTACAGCTGCTTGCGCCAGAACTGCTTGTCGTTCCACGCATCTTCGCAGATGGTCAGCGCCATTCGATTGCCGCAGAACGAAAATAATTCCTGACTCTTGGCGGGAGCGAAGTTTCGCATCTCATCAAAGACGTCGTAGGTCGGCAGCAACATCTTTGATTGAATGAACGCGACCTTACCATCCGTCAATAACGCTGCGGAATTCATTACGGATTTGCCGGTGTCGGAGTGGGCTGGAGTGACCAGTCCGCAGATCACGGCGATTCCCAGGGTCTCGGCAGCAATGCGTTCCACAGTCTCGCGATTGCGCCCGACGAAAGACGGCCGCTCGACCAGGTCGCGAGGTGGATAGCCGCATACCGACAACTCTGGGAATAAGATCAGGCCGGCACCGGCAGCCTGGGCGAGCCGGGAGTAATCGACGATCTTCGAGGCGTTGCCGGAGAAATCTCCAACCGTGGGATTGATTTGGCCCAGCGCGATCTTCACTCTTCTAGTGTAAAGCGGCGGACTAGGGAGGACCAAGTGATCGACCCGATCATGAGTCCCGCGGGGTGTGGGGGCCCGCCGAGACGGCGGCGCTACATCTTGAAGCGATGCTGCGCATGATCGTTAGTAGGCGGTACTCCACAATTTATCGGTCGGAATTGTTCAAAAAGGCATAACATTAACGATTTGGCAGCCACACTCATACGAGGAGCCACGATGCCCCCGCAAGGCCGTCCCCTGCTAGACCGATTTTTCACTCTTACTCTGCTGATCTTAAGTTTCGCTCTTAACAATTCGTTGGCGCAGTCTGGCAAGACTCATCCCTGGGCGAATTCAAGCCTCTCTCCCGACGAGCGCGCCGCTATGGTGGTTAAGGAAATGACGCTCGACGAGAAGATCTCGATGCTGCATGGGACGGGCATGATGGGACTCAGTCCGATGAGTCCGCTGGCCATAAGCTCCAACGGCGGCGCGGGATATGTGCCCGGCATTGCGCGCCTGGGGATTCCCGCGATCCAAATGTCGGACGCAGCGTACGGAGTTCGCAGCAGCGGTGAGAATGGCCGCTACTCGACTGCGTTGCCCTCTGACATGGCGGGAGCGGCGAGCTGGGATCTCGACGCGGCCTACCAGTATGGCGCGTTGATTGGCCGGGAACTGCGCGCCCAGGGCTACAACATGACGCTCGGTGGAGGCATCAATCTCACGCGCGAACCGCGTAACGGGCGCACGTTTGAATATCTGGGCGAAGATCCCGTTCTAGCCGGGAAGATGGTCGGATCGGTGATGAAAGGCCTGCAGGCGCAGCACGTGCTTGGCGACATCAAGCATTACGCGCTCAACGATCAGGAGAGCGGCCGGAATGCGGTGAACATCAATATTGACAAGCGCGCGGCGCGCGAGAGCGATCTGCTCGCGTTTGAGATTGGCTTGCAGGAATCCGATGCGGCGGCCGTGATGTGCTCCTACAACCGTGCCTGGGGCGACTATGCGTGCGAGAACAAATATCTGCTCACCGATCTCCTGAAGAAAGATTGGAACTTTAAGGGATTTGTGCTGTCCGACTGGGGAGGCACACATAGCGCGGAGAACGCCTTGGCCGCCGGCCTCGATCATGAAGAGCCGGGCTGGATCTTCTATGGTGACGATCTGAAGAAAGCGGTGCTGTCGGGGAAGATGGCGGCGACGGAATTGGATGATCATGTGCATCGCATCCTGCGGTCCATGTTCGCTACGGGCGTGATCGACGATCCGCCACAGAAAAGTGTGGTCGACATCATGGGCGGATTTGAAGTTGCGCAGCGGATCGCTGAGCAGAGCACTGTGCTGCTGAAGAATGATCATGCGCAGCTTCCGCTCGACGCGTCCAGGATTCACACCATCGCGGTCATCGGACCGCACGCGGATGTGGGAATGATTTCCGGGGGCGGTTCGGCGCAGGTCGACCCTCCGGGCGGAAACGCGATCATGCCTCCGGGTAAGGGCAACACGCACTGGCAGGATCACATCTGGTTTCCGACATCGCCACTCAAGTCGATTCGAGCGAAGGCTCCAGGGGCGAAGGTGCAGTTTGATTCAGGATCAGACCCAGCCGCGGCCGCGGCCCTCGCCAAGTCCGCCGATGTGGCCATCGTTTTCGCCTACCAGTGGGAGAGCGAGGGGATGGACTTGGACAGCCTGTCTCTTCCCGAGCATCAGGATGAGTTGATCGCGCAGGTCGCGACCGCAAATCCGCACACGATCGTCGTGATCGAGAGCGGCGGTCCGGTGACCATGCCCTGGGTCGATCAGGTCAGCGGGATTTTGGAAGCCTGGTACGCGGGCAGCCGCGGGGCCGAGGCGGTGGCGAATGTTATTTTCGGAGACGTGAACCCAAGCGCGAAGCTGCCTATTACTCTCCCCAGGAGCGAATCGGATCTGCCCCATCCCACCGTCGTCAAACCTCCTAAGGCCACGGTGGCTGCCGACCGACAGGGATGGAAACGCATCGCCGCGGGCTTGCCGGCTTTCCAGGTCACCTACGACGAAGGCGTGAAGGTTGGGTACAAGTGGTACGACGCGGAAAACAAGGCGGTGCTGTTTCCCTTCGGGTATGGGCTGTCATACACAACTTACACATACTCGAATCTGAAGATCACTCAGGGAAAGAATCCTCGCGTTAGTTTTACCGTCACTAACTCCGGCAATCGGGCTGGCGCGGAAGTCGCGGAAGTGTACGCTTCCCTTCCAGTTGCGGCGGCGGAACCTCCTAAGCGGCTGGTGGGCTGGAGCAAAGTGAAGCTCAACGCCGGAGAGAGTAAAGACGTTGCGGTCGGAGTGGACCCGAAGTATCTCTCCATCTTCAACGTTGAGAAAGACGGCTGGCAGTTGATTCCCGGAGACTACGGCTTCATGGTTGGCGGCTCGTCGCAGAGCCTGCCGTTGAAGGAGTCGGTCAATTTGAAATAGTTGAAAGAGAAAGCGAACGACCGAGCGGCGTGTGAGGAACTCTAGTTCATTTCCCTTGCCGCCGCCAATACCTCTGGAATGACGCTGTCTACATCCGCATTTTTCGTGCGGTGGTTCACAATACATGCCCTGAGACAGAACTTGCCACGCAGGGAGGCATTGGAGAGATAGACTCGACCTCGAGCGACGACGCGCTTGAGCACTGCCAGATTGAAGCGGCTCAACTCTTCTTCCGACAGGCCGCCAGCCCCTCGATGGCGGAAGCACACCGCACTCAACTCTACTGGGGCCAACAGTTCCAGTTGAGATTCTTGCTCGATTGCGTTCGCTAGACGCTGGGCCTGATCGAGATCGTTCGCGATGGATTGTCGAAAGGCGGCGACTCCGTGATAACGCAACGACAGCCACAGCTTCAGGGCGCGGAATCTTCGCGACAACTCCAGCGACTCTTCGAAGAACACAAATCCTTCCACGGGACCTGCGGTCAGGGAGCGCGCGTATTCACCACTGTGCGCAAACGTCTTCTGGGCCGCTTCGGGCGAGCGATAGAGGAGGCAGCCGCAATCCAACGGCTGATACAGCCATTTGTGCGGGTCGAGAGAGATCGAGTCAGCCAGTTCCATCCCGTCGAATTGTTTCCGCTCTGCGATGGCTGCCAGAGCACCGTAAGCACCGTCGATATGGAACCATGCACCGTGTCGTTGCGCGATCTGCGCAATCTGCCGAAGAGGATCAACGGCGCCGGTGCTGACCGTGCCGGCTGACGCGACGACGGCCACGGGGGTCTTGCCCGCCGCTTTGTCCTGAAGGATGCGCGCCTCGAGTGCCTCGGGAATCATGTGGAATGAAGCATCGGTCGCAACCACGTGCAAGTTGTCCCGCCCGATTCCAAGCAGAGCCACACTCTTGGGAATCGACATGTGGATTTCTTCGGAGGCGTAGACCACTCCGCCTACGGCGATTCCCCTCTCGTTGGCAGGTGCTTTGGTTTCCCGAGCCATGGCCAGCCCCATCAGGTTAGCGGAGGACCCGCCACCCGTAAGATGGCCGCGAAACCCGGGACAGCCAATCGCCTGTGACAGCCAGCCCACTACAGTTTGTTCGATCACCACAGCCGAGGGTCCGGAGCGCCACGCGGTTACATTCTGGTTGAGGACGCTGGCCAGCAAGTCAGCCACGGCTCCGACTGGTTCTCCCGAGCCCAGCACGTAGCCGAAGAAGCGGCCATTCTGCACTCGCGACAAGCGCATCACCTCCGGCAAGTCGTTCAGTACTTCTTCGCCCATTCCGTCCTCGGGCATGGCGGTGCGGAATAGGTGGAGCGTCTCTTCCCCATTCGTTGGGGGTGAGATCGCCTGAGCATCCATATTCCCTAGATATTCCGCGGCGAGATTTGTGACACGCTCTGCGAGGCGGCGAAACTGGGCGGAAGAGATTTCGACTGGGTTCATAGGCTACTAGAACTGGTTCTCCCGGATGGAAATAAAATCTCCCTCAGGGGCTGAAAGCCCGCATACCCTTGTGGGCTTCAGCGGCACGACTGAAGTCGTGCCCTTCCCAAAGCCGTTTGTAGATCAGTTTCGATCGTCGCCCGCGGGAAATACGGTGTGCTTCGCCGGGGGCATTGGCGTTGAGCCTTTCTGATCGCGCCAGAGGACTCGATTCAGGCGGGCTGCACCCGCTGCGTCGGGACGCGAGAAATCCATCTTTGAGGAGATCTTCGCGCCCGGCGCTTCGCGCTTGTTGGTTTCGTAGATCAGACCATTCTTCAGGTTGCGGAAGTCTGCCTTGTAAGCCGGTTGATTGCCTGCTCCAGAGAATAGTTGTCCCATCACGGGAGCGTACGCGTCGTTCTGATTCATGGGAGGAAGGCCGAGCAGCGTCTCCATGGTGTGGATCATATTTACGGTGGTATAGAAATGGTGCTCGACATCGGGCTGCGTGGCCGATCCGGGCGAGTACTTGCTGACGACGAAGGCGATCGAGCGGTGCGCGTCTACGTGATCGGCTCCGTCCTGGGCGTCGTCTTCAAGAACGAAGATCGCGGTGTCGTCCCAATAGGCGCTGTGGGAAACGGCATCGACCACGCGGCCGAGCGCCAGGTCGTTGTCGGCAATGGAGGCGGCAGGGCGCGGCAGATTAGGACGAGTGCCTCCGGTGTGGTCGTCAGGCAAATAGAGCAGCACGAACGACGGCAACTCAAACTCCGGGCCCTCGTGCGCTTCGCGGGCGCGAACGTAGGCGCCAAATTCGTTCAGAAATTCGTCGGCGCGGAGTTGGTCGGGATACTCGGTATTGAAATCGGGATAGAGAGGATCGAAGTGATCGCGCAGAACCGCCTTGGTCGGCTTCACGCCGCTGAACAACGGCACAGCCCACGGAAACGGACTGGGCGCAGCGTGCGGATCGCCGACGTTGGGCGCGAGCGGATCACCTTGATGAACTTCCGTCCGCGGACAGCGCGTTTCCTGTCCGGACGGCGTTCCCTGCTTTGGACTCGCCGCTTTTCTCTTTTCGTTGCACCACTCCGCGTTCACGTATTCGCCATAATCGCGATAGCTGACGTGATTGCGGGCGAGATTATCCCAGAGAAATCCGGTGGAGGGGTCGTCGATGTCGGGCTGATTGCGCTCCAGCGGATATTCGTCCGCCACCTGGCCCTGGAAATCGTAGGTGCGCTCTTTGCCGCGGTAAGCGATCTGCCAGGTTTTTTCGTTGTAATCCGTCGTGATCGCGGCGGTGGACCAGAGATGGCCGTCGCCGGAGACTTCCCCGCTGTCGTAGAAATTGTCGAGCACGCCGAACTGCAGAGCGAGTTTGTGCTCGTTGGGCGTGATGTCTTCGCCGTACATGGTGAGTGAAGGATCGCCGTCGCCGACTTTCAGGTCGCCGAGGATCTGGTCATATGTGCGGTTTTCTTTGATGACATAGATGACATGCTTGATGGGATTCTGTCCACTCGCGAAAGCGATGGTTCCGGGATCGGCGTGCAGAAGGTTGTCTCGTTCCACCGCTTGCGTGAGTTGGGGGAGTTTTTCGAGAGTTGAGGGAATGTTGAGGCGGGCGATTGAGCCTCGAAGCAACGTCGGGATATAGGGGTGATCGTGGTGCTTGGTCTCGTAAGCCGTCTTGCCCATGTCTTTGTTGGGGCGCGCACCTTCGCCCTTGGCGGTGGCGATGAGAAGATCGTCGTTCTGAACGGTCAGAGCGCTGGGGTACCAGTCGGTGGGGATGAAGCCGAGCGGCTCCTGCGAGATCTCGACGTTCGATGTTGCGATTGGCTGTGATAGGTCAAACACGGCAATCGCATCCAGCGAAGAATTCGCGACAAACAGATAGTGCCCGTCGGAAGACTGGGCCAGACCTGTTGGATAAGTGCCCGCGTACTTCTGCGCGGGAGCCGTAGTCGAGAAGAAGCGGGAGAGTTTGCCCGACGCCGTGGCAACCGCGGCCACCAAATCGGAGTTGGAGAGCGCGACGTAGAGTGTTTTCTCATCCGGACTCAACAGCATTGCGGTCGGGTGGGAGCCGGGTGCGACGGGGTCTTCCGGCTGTTTCAGCGCGATCCACCTGACAACGCTATTGCCCGGCAGATCGAGTTCGGCCACCTGAGACCCGTTCCACAGACTGCACCACGCATGGCGGCCATCGCGCGTGGCTACGCAGGTGTAGGGAAATGACGAAGGCACCAGGTTGCGGGTGCTCAGATCGAAGGTCTGCAGCACTTTTCCGGTCGCTGGATCGAGTAGTACCGCGTTGTCGGAGAGATTGTTCGCGACCAGAAGTTTGTCGCGGCCTCCGTCGGCGATCACGACGAGCCCGGCGGGATACGGAATTGCTGAATGAAAAGGCGCCTTCAGACCCACCGCAAGTTTCTTTCCGGTCGAGAGCGGCTGGAGTGCGATCGGAATGAAACGCTCAGGCGTGACCTTGCCCGCTAAGAAGCTGTACACCGCGATTCCGTTCCCGGTGTTGCCGGGTTTCGCGCCTGTCGGATCCGTCAGCGATCCCACCGACGCATAAAGATGCTTTCCGTCCGAACTGAACGCCAGCCCGACGAAATAACTCTGGTGCGATTCGTCGCCGAGGCGATTGTCGGGATAGTCGACGATTTGATTTGTCTTGAGATCGAGTACAGAGATCGATTGGTGCGCCAGCGTCTCCTGCGTTCCATAGCCATCGTTCAACAGCGCGGCATAGCGGCCGTCTGGACTTAGAGCCATTGTCGCGGGAAAGCTGTTGGTGCTGCCGATGCGTCCCGGCGAGGGCACCGTCAGCATCTTGCTGGAGGGCAGCATTATGGGAGGGCGATCGGCGGAAGGCGACTGTGCCAGGACAGCCGTGAGCCCAGACAGCAACAGAACGCTCAGGGAACGAAGGAGAAAACGAGTCACGGTGCCTCCGGGAGACTGCGGTTCGGAAATGAAACAGCAGTCGAGCGTAATTCAAGGCGGTGTGGATGGTCAAAGCCGTCAGGAACGCTAACGGCGACCCTCAGACGCTAAAGCGAGGCTCTCTAAGGCTGTTAGTGGCACGGCTTAAAGCCGTGTCCTTCCCAAGAGCTAAGGTGAACTCTGTTTACAGGCCCGAAGCTCTTGACGTTGGATGCTCCGATTCCGGGCTCTCCGAATCCGGATGTACGTTGTGGCGGACGTCGGCGCCCTGCACCCAGAAGATGACATCCTCGGCGATGTTGGTGGCGTGATCGGCAACGCGCTCCAGATTGCGGGCGACCAGCAGGGCATCCAGGGCCTGGCGCACGACCTCGGGCCGTTCGTTCATGGTCTTGACCAGTTCGATGAAGGCGTCGTCGCGCATGCGGTCGATGACGTTGTCCATTTCGAGCACGGCCTGAGCGAGTTCGACTTTGCCTTCGATGAACGACTCCAGCGCCCTACGCACCATGGCGCTTACGGCAGTGCCCATGCGGGCGATATCCACCGGCAGATCTGCTGCGGGGAGCTCCACCATGTCCATCACGCGCTCGGCGATGTTGACGGCTTGATCGCCCACGCGTTCGAGGTCGGAGTTTATTTTTGTTACCGCCAGGATAAAGCGAAGGTCGACGGCCATGGGTTGCTGCATTGCAAGGAGATCGAATGCCGCCTCGTCGATTTCGCGCTCGGCGGTGTTGATCAGGCTCTCGCCTTCCAGCACCATCTGGCAGCGGGTGAGGTCGCGCTCCACATAAGCCTGGCGGGCGCGATCCACCGCCTGCTCCGCCAGTCCTCCCATGCGAAGCAACCGTTGCCGCAGATCGTCGAGCCCTTGCTGAAAGCGCGTGCGCATTATCCGAAACCTTTCCTATCCAAATCTGCCGGTAATGTAGTCTTCCGTCTTTTTGTCCGACGGTTTGGTAAAAATCTTTTCCGTTTTGTCGAACTCAATCAACTTGCCCAGCAGGAAGAATCCGGTGAATTCGGCCACACGCGCCGCCTGCTGCATGTTGTGAGTCACAATTACGATGGTATACCGCTCTTTGAGTTGGAAGATCAACTCTTCAATTTTTCCCGTTGAAATCGGATCGAGCGCGGAACAGGGCTCGTCCATCAACAGAACTTCGGGTTCGACTGCCAGGGCTCGCGCGATGCAGAGGCGCTGCTGCTGGCCGCCGGAGAGGCTGGCTCCGGACTTCTTGTGGACCTGATCCTTCACTTCATCCCACAGGGCTGCGGAATCGAGCGAACGCTGAACGACTTCGTCGAGCTTGCGGCGGTCGCGGAATCCGTTCAGCTTCAGGCCGGATGCCACGTTGTCGTAAATCGACATCGTGGGAAACGGGTTCGCCTTCTGAAACACCATGCCGACCCGGCGGCGGAGTTGGGTGGCCGAAGTTCCGTTGTAGGCGTCAATTTCGCCGATGTGGACCCGTCCTTCGACGCGGGCCTCCGGAATGGTCTCATGCATTCGGTTAATGCAGCGGATAAACGTCGACTTGCCGCATCCGGAAGGACCAATCAGCGCGGTAGCGTGATTCGCCGCCACCTTCAGATTGATGTCGTACAACGCCTGGCCCTTGCCGTACCAGGCATTCAGGCTCTCGACCTGGATTCCCACGCCCATAAATTATGCCGCTCCAAACGTACCACGGCGGACGGCGAAGCGAACCGCCGAGACCGACGTAACGATGAGAATAATCAGAACGAACGCTCCTGCCCATGCCTGGCGGTGCCAGTCGTCATAGGGCGAATTGGCATACACGTAAATCTGCAGCGGCAGCGCGGCCGTGGGCTGAGTTAGATGCATGTTCCAGAATTGATTGCCCAACGCGGTGAACAGCAGGGGGGCAGTCTCTCCGGCGACGCGGGCGAAGGCCAGCATGATCCCGGTGATTACGCCCGAAGTGGCAGTACGCAGCGTGATAGACAAGGTGGTGCGCCAACACGGTATACCCAGCCCGTAAGCCGCTTCGCGTAGAGCCTGCGGGACCAAGAGCAGCATCTCCTCCGTGGTGCGGGTGATGGTCGGCACCATTATGATCGCCAGCGCTACGCCGCCCGCAAGCGCTGAGAATCCCCGGCCGCGAACCAGGATTGCCCATGCAACGATGCCAAAAACAATCGAGGGCACACCGTTCAGCACATCCGCGGTGAAGCGAATTCCGCTGCCGAGGCGATTGCGTCCAAACTCGGCCAGATAGATACCGGCCCCGACTCCGAACGGGACGCCGATGACACTGGCAATTCCAAGGATGAACGCCGATCCCACAATCGCATTGGCCATGCCGCCTCCCAGTTCGCCCACGGGCTGGGGCGTCTTGGTGAGGAAGGCCCAGTTGATGGAGCCCGCGCCGCGGTACACGAGGTAGCCAAAGATGGCAATCAGCGGAACCAATACAAGGATGACGGTCAAGACGGCTACACCGGTCATGACATGGTCGGTAATGCGGCGGCGCCAGCTGATGGGCGCGACGCCCTGCTGAATGGAAGGGTTGCCGGTTAGCTCAGACATGTCCCCTCGCAGGCTGGCCGCGCGTGACCGTCCACACCAGTAGCTGTGCCAGCGCGTTCACGATGACCGTGACCAGGAACAGGGCCAGGCCGATCTCAACCAAGGCGGAAAGATAGACATCGCCGGTAGCCTCGCTGAACTCATTGGCGAGCACGCTGGCCATGGTGTATCCGGGGGCGAACAAAGACTTCGCGATCTCCGGCCGGTTTCCGATCACCATGGTGACCGCCATGGTTTCTCCGAGAGCCCGCCCTAAACCAAGAATGATTCCGCCGACAATTCCGGCGCGCGCGTTGCGCAGCACGCCCACCCGAATCATCTCCCAGCGCGTTGCGCCCAAGGCCAGGACACCCTCGCGCTGATGCTGGGGCACAACCATGAGCACTTCGCGCGTAATCGACGAAATAATGGGCACGATCATGATGGCCAGGATGATCCCCGCCGCCAGCATGCCATACCCGAACGGAGCGCCTTCAAACAGCCCGGTCCATCCCAGCGTCTTCGCCAGGAAAGGCTGGACGTATCCGCTCAAGAGCGGCACTAGGACAAACATCGCCCACAGTCCGTAAATCACGCTCGGAATCGCGGCCAGCAGTTCAACGAAGAACGAAAGCGGCCCACGCAAGGCCGCCGGGCACATTTCGGTGGTAAACACCGCGACGCCGATTGCAAGTGGAACGGCAATGATAAGTGCCAGCAGCGACGAAACCACCGTTCCGTAGATGAACGGCAAGGCGCCAAATTGCTCACTCACCGGGTTCCAGTCGCTGCCTGCGAAAAACTTGAAGCCGAACGCGTGCCAGGAGAAGCCGGACCCCGAAACGAGCTCATAGACGATCAGGACCAGCACCCCGAGCACAGCCAAACCGCACGCCGTCATGGCGGACTTGAAAATGCGATCGGGAACCTCGCCGCCGGAAGTCTGCAGCAGGGGCGCTACCCTGTGCGCCGGTACCGATGTAACCTTCGTCCCTTCAACGGGTTGCGGTCCGGGCATATCAGGCCGTGGTAAAGCTGGGTTGGCCATTCATCTTAACCGTAGCAGAGACTTGTTACAAAGGTGTTAAAATCACACAAGCATTTTCCGCCGTCGTGGGAACCGTTAGTCAATCCTGAATTCTCGAGTTATTGTCCGCAACATTATGCTTTTTGCGTTTGTATCGTGCTGATCCTCTCCCAGCACCGGGATTTAAATTCTTATGTCGATTGCACCCGAACGTAGTCAGCCTAGGTTCCAAGAGCTTATGTTCCAAAAGATGGAGCGGGCACTGCTGAAGCTCTCATCCGGTCAGGACGCGGAGAGCGTCCACAGCTTCCGCACCACGAGCCGCCGGCTGCAAACGTTACTCGAACAAGTTGTCCCCGAACGTGATCGCAATCAGAAGAAGCTCCTGAAAATGCTGGACCGGATTCGCAAGCGTGCGGGGAAACTTCGCGACATCGATGTTCAACTCGCGGCTCTCCGCAGCCTGAAGGTTCCTCAGGAGCCACGCCGCAAGACGCAACTCATGCACGGCCTGATCGAGCTTCGCGCGAAACATGAGAAAACGCTTCGGAAACTACTGAGCAAAGAAAAGATACGAGAGATTCGAAAACGCTTGAAACGGGCCTCGAGAAAGGTGAAATCAGAAACTGGTCGCGATGCTCTGGGGGTCGCCCGCGCCATGCTGGCAAAAGTGGTGCGCCCGGCAGGGCCGGTCACGGAAGATGTGCTGCATCAATATCGCATCGCGGTGAAGCGGGCACGCTATGCGGCCGAATTGGCCCCAAAGTCCGCCGAAGGCGAACGATTGATAGCGCAACTCAAGCGCCTGCAGGATGCCGTGGGCAACTGGCACGACTGGCTTACTCTGACGCAGACCGCCGCCAGACAGATTGGCGACATCAATGAATCGTCGCTGGTGGCCGCACTGCACAACGTGACCGGAGGTAAATTCCGCCGGGCGGTCGCGGCTCTATCGGCTTCACCAACGATCCAGACGGCCCAGACGGCGCCGAAGGCGGTGCCTGTGTCCTCACCACGGTCGCACAAACCTGGCGCGAAGACTTCGTCTATCGTGGCGCAGACAGAAACAGCCGCGTAAGTTCTCTCAGTCAGTTTTCGCTCTCATCACTCCGGGTAGGGTCGCGCATTGCCGATCCTAACCTAGAAACCTGTCGAGCTGCGCTCGACGGACAGCCGAGAGCCTGCCCTGAGCCTGTCGCAGGGGCGGCTGTCCCCGCACGAACTTTCCGCGGGCTGAGAAATCGGTGACAACAAACTCCAATGACGATCTGGCTCCGTCCATGTAAACTGTGAGGCTTCCCTATGCCCACGTTTGCCGCCGTTGATATCGGTTCGAACTCCGTCCGGCTCAAAATTGCGCGGCTGCAAGCCGGACGGCTGCGTGCACTGCACGAGGATCGCGAAGTCACGCGTCTCGGCGAAGGCGTTTTTGGTTCCGGATTCCTTACTCCTGAATCCATGGCGGAGACGGTGAAGGTCCTGCGGCGGTTCCATCGGGCTACGCAGCAGATCGTCACTGACAGCGTGCGCGTGGTTGCGACCAGCGCTCTACGGGATGCGCGCAATTCGCAGGCATTTCTTGAATGGGTGCGGTCGGCCACGGGTTGGCGAGTCGAGATCATCTCCGGCGTGGAAGAGGCGCGGCTGATTCACCTGGGACTAGTCTCCAGCCCGCGCGTGGACCGTGCTCCGACGCTCATGATGGACCTCGGCGGGGGCAGTTGCGAGCTGACGGTCACGCAGGGTGGGCACATTCGCGATGCGGTGAGCCTTCCTCTCGGAGCGGTTCGCCTGACGAATGAATTCCTCCGCCACGATCCCACCCGCAAGGGCGAATTGAAGCGGCTACGCGGTTTTGTCACGCGCGAGGTCAACCGCATAGCCGACCGGATCGCGAGCGCCAAAGTGACAAATGTAATTGCGACGTCTGGCACAGCGGCCGCGCTGGCGGCTGTTGCCAGCCATCTGCGTCGCGGCTCAGGCCGTCAGCGCGCCGTGGTATCACGCGCCGAAATGACCCGTATCGCCAAGCGTCTGGCGCGCCTGGCGGTGGCGGAACGCCGCAAGATCGAAGGCATCGGACCGCGGCGCGCGGAGATCATTGTTGCCGGCGCAGCGGTCTATCACGAACTGCTGGAGCGTCTCCACCTCAAAGGCTTCCGCTATTCGCCGCTCGGCTTGCGCGACGGAATCCTCGCCCAGATGGCCGCCGACTATGATCGCAGCACGCGCTCCGGCAGGCAGATCGAATCCGAACGATGGGAATCCATCATGAAAGCAGTCGACCATTACCGCGTCGACCGGAAGCACGCTCTCGATGTCCGCGACGCTGCCACGTTGTTGTTCACGGCCTTGCGCTCTCTGCACCGCCTGCCGCCCGAATACCGCGAGTGGCTCTCGGCGGCGGCGATGCTCTACGAAGTAGGCGACTACGTGAATCGGAACGGCCGCCATCGCCATACGCACTACATTATTTCGAACTCCGAGATCCTGGGTTATACGCCACAGCAGCGGCGCCTGATCGCGGCGATTGCGCGCTACCTTGGAAAATCGCGCCCTACCATGGAAGATGGCCCCATGAAGGTGGTCGACCCGGCCGATCGCGACAACGCGCAGAAGGCGATTCTGCTGCTCCGTCTGGCACGTGCCCTGAACCTGGGACGCAGCCGAGCAGTCGAAAAAGTGCGCATCGGCGTGCGGTCCGCGGAAGTGAAGTTGACACTGGTGCCGCGGCGCAGAATGGGAGTGGACCTGGAATTGTGGGCGATCGAGAAAGAGTGCGCCTATTTCCGGGAAGTATTCGGCCGCGAACTCTCCACGGCGGTATCGTAGAGCATGCGCAAGAGCTTCGGAGTGACGCACCATTGCAGAGTGCCCGAAGTGCGGCGCATTTCGACTTTGGCCACGGCACCCTTCTTCAGTTCCAGCGACGCTTCACAGCCGGAGTCGCTGATGATCGCTCCCAGGAACTGGCTCAGGTTCGGATTGTGCCCGACCACCATGATAGCTTCCTGGCGGACATATTTTCCCAGGAGTTTGCGAAAGTCGGCCAGTCCGGCCTCGGGGCGCAACCCACTGTCGATCTGCAATTTACCCTCATAGCCCAGCTCGTTGCCCACCAGCGACGCGGTCTGAGTGCAGCGCTTGAGCGGACTGGAAACGATCGCTTCCACCTGAACATCGAGGGCAGCCAGAGCACGCCCGATATAGCCACACTGCTCAATGCCCTCTTTGTCGAGGGCGCGCTTCTCGTCCTTCTTCGGATTGGCGAAGTGTTCGCCCGCGCTGGCGTGGCGCAGAAAATAGAGGATCATCGAAGATTATTTTCCCTTCCCCACTAGCACTCTACGCTTTCTCGCCGGAACAGGCGCGGGGAGCACTGCCGGCGCCTTGCCCTCCGCGAGATTGATGAGGAAATCTTGCGCACTGAAGGCCGCGGCGCCGGTCGGCGGACGGCGATTTCGTGTTCCGTGCAACGGCTGCCAGGCCCGGATGTAGGTGGAATCCTTCGACAGAATGCGCGTTTTGCGGTTGTCGGCCAGATATGCATCGAGAATCTCATGCCGCACCCGTTGTCGCAACATCTCATCGCGCAGCGGAACCAACACTTCAACGCGCTCGTAAAGATTGCGCGGCATCCAGTCCGCGCTGCCGATGTAAATTTCCTCCTCGCGGCCATTCGCAAAGTAGAAAATGCGGCTGTGCTCGAGGAAGCGCCCCACAATGCTGCGGACGCGGATGTTGTCACTCACGCCGCGCACTCCCGGTCGCAGGGCGCAGATGCCGCGAACGAGCAAATCGATCTGCACTCCGGCTTGAGAAGCGCGGTACAGTGCCTGCACGATGGTCTTGTCGAGCAACGCGTTCATCTTGGCGATGATACGAGCTTCTTTCCCCTGGCGGGCGTGCTCAGCTTCGCGCTCGATCAGGGCCACGCACTTGTCCGCCAGATCGAGCGGTGCCACCAGAAGCGGCTCGTAACTCGGGTTCTCGGCGTATGCCGTCAAAAAGCTGAAGACATCATGTACGGCGCGGGTGATTTCCGGGTCGGCGGTGAACAGGCTCAAGTCGGTGTACATTCGGGCTGTCGTGGCGTTGTAATTTCCGGTGCCGATATGCGCATAGCTTCGGGTCGCGCCATCCGGATCGCGCCGCACCAGCAGCGAGAGCTTGCAGTGAGTCTTTAGTCCCACGAGGCCGTGGAAGACCTGTACACCCGCGTCCTCCAAATCGCGCGCCCAGCGAATGTTCGACGCCTCATCGAAGCGCGCCTTCAACTCCACCACCGCGGTCACTTCCTTGCGCGAAGCGGCATCCATCAGGGAAGGGACAATCAGCGAATGCTCGCTGGTGCGATAGAGAGTCTGCTTGATGGATAGAACGTTCTCGTCCTCGGCAGCCGACTCAATGAACGAAACTACCGCATCGTAGGAATCGAAGGGATGATGCAATAGGATGTCGTGGCCGCGTAACTCCTCGAACAAATCCCTGGACTTCGAAGTCAAGCGCAACTCACGCGGAGCAAACGGTCGGTACTTCAGGTCGGGACGATTCACCTGCTCGTAGACGTTGAACAGGCGCGAAAGATTCACCGGTCCGTTCACGGGAAAAACCTGCCAGGGATCGAGCTCGAAGACAGTCCGGAGGCGATCGATAATTTCAGGATCGGCGTCGGCCTCAATTTCCATACGCACGGCGTCACCCTTGCGCCGGTTGTGCAGTTCCGCGCGCACCGACTCCAGCAGGCTGCGGGCTTCTTCCTCGGCGAGATACAAGTTGCTGTTACGGGTCACGCGAAAGGGCGCCGACGACACAATGTCATAGCCGTGATACATGCGCACGGCATGATGGGCAACAAGATCGGCGAGGAAAATGAAGTCGGCTGTGCCCTCCGACGGCAGCCGCACCAGCCGGGGTAGAGCGCGCGGGACCGAGACAACACCCGTGTAGGTCAGCGCAGAGCGCCGACGGCGCCGCAACAGGAACCCCAGGCACAATGCTTTGTTGATAACTCGTGGAAAGGGATGCGCCGGATCCACCGTGACCGGCGTCAGCAGCGGGTCCAGCTCTTTCTCGCAGTATTCGTCGACGAAGCGCAACGCCTCGGAATCCAACTCGTGCAGCCCCAGCACGCGAATTCCGTTCTCGGAAAGCGCTGGACGAAGGCGGGCGTTCCAGCAGTCATACTGCTCGTCTACAAATTCGTGCGTCAACTTGTTCAGCACATCCCGTTTTTCGTTCAGGGTCAGGCCGTCGGGACCCGCCTCGTTGTAGCCGTCCTCAATCTGTTGCATCATGGCGGCCACGCGCACTTCGAAGAATTCGTCCAGATTACTGGCCGAGATGGAGAGGAACTTCAGCCGCTCCAGCAGCGGATTGCCTTCGTCCTCCGCCTCTTCGAGTACGCGGCGATTGAACGCGAGCCAGGAGGTGTCGCGGTTCAGGAAATACTGGGGATTATCGAGTGAGATTCGAGCCATGGCAAACGCGCTTGCCGTATTATTCCTGGATTATCCTGCCGACCGAAATCCTTCTTGTGACGCTACGATACATTTACGGGAAGATCAGTATAAAGCATTCGACGAACGGACGCAGAATGCGACTCAAGGCCTGGCCACTGCCTTCTTACGCTTCCCTAGAAAACCAAAACCGGCACCCAGACAGGTCTTGCTCTGCCCAAGGCGCCGGCGTGTTGTCATACAGCGGTTCGTCTTACGGCAGGTAGTAGCGGAACGAGGTGAAGAGCATGCCGTCGACTCCGTGTGGCTCGTTGGGTGACGATGTGCCGGACCACGCGTTGCGCGTCACATAAGAGAACTGCGGACCGAATTGCACTCGACCCTTGTTGACCTTCTCTTTGGAGCCGTCGTACAGCTTGAACCAGAAGCCGGCGGTTCCCTCGACCAGAACGCGTGTGTCGGCGGTGCAACTGGAGAGCCCGCCGGGCAGGAAGCCGCCCGCCCCTGGTCCGGTCTCGGTGAAGCAACCGGTATTGTTGAAGAATGGTGATCCGTAACCAACAGCCTTGAGGGTGACCGGATCGAAGCTAGCCGTACGGCTGTTATATTCCGCTCCGG
>WNGK01004116.1_pt1 | contig 36985 bp, 33 predicted proteins | sample 5400601 | NCBI WGS metagenome assembly WNGK01 (sample SAMN13153376, study PRJNA577476) | soil metagenome | isolation source: 60 cm soil or saprolite under Garry oak tree replicate 1 | place: USA:California | collected 2016-06-15 | reverse complement strand
GAAATCGCCATCACCCCCGCGATGACGTGAAGAGCAGTCGCGTAGTTGCCGGCGGTCTCGCGCATTCGCGCGATGTAGAGCGGTCCAAAAACGCTCGCGAAACTCCAAGCGGTCAACATCAGTCCGTAAATTGGCCCGACATTTTTCGGTCCAAAATAATCCGCGGTGAATGCCGGCATGGTGCCAAATCCTCCGCCGTAACACATCAGGATGACAAAGGTCACCGTCGTCATTACCGAAGGCACCGTGATTTTTGGGAGAAACCAAAACAGCAGGACTTGCGCAATAAACATGCTCGCAAATGTCACCCGCCGCGTGATGAGATCGGACAACCAGGCCCAAAACACGCGGCCGACTCCATTGCCGAGACTGGCGATTCCGACCATGCCGCCAGCAGCCAAGGCGCTCACACCGGTGAGTTCCTGAAAGATGGGCGCTTCCTGTGAGATGACGGCAATGCCGGCGGTCGTGTTTAAGAAAAGAATGAACCAGAGCGCCCACCATTGCCAGGCCTTGAGTGCTTCTGAAAGGACGAAATCTTGTCCGGCCCGTTGCGATGTTTGCTTTGCGCTCGGCGTCCATCCTTCCGGCACGAAACCTTCCGGAGGATTTTGCATGAACAACGCTGCGATGATCGCGATGACAAAATAGGCGACGCCGAGATACGCGAATGTCGGTAACACACCGACGGATTGAATGAGTCGCGTCGCAACTGGCGCGGTGATGAGCGCGCCGGCCCCGAAACCGCCGACAGCAATACCAGTGATGAGGCCGCGTCGATCAGGAAACCATTTCACCAGCACGGCAACGGGAACGATGTAGCCCAGGCCGAGACCGAGCCCTCCGATGAATCCGTAACTGAAATAGAGCCACCACAGATTATTCGCAGAGAAACTCGTCAGAAAAACGCCGAGGCCATAGAGCGTCGCCGCAGTCAGCGCGACGACCCGAGGCCCTTTTCGATTCATCCACAATCCGCCAAAGAACGCAGCGAAGCCGAGCACAAAAATGCTGATGGTGAAGGTGAGCGTGACTTCCGAAATGCTCCAGCCAAACTGCTTCGATAATGGGATGCGGAACACGCTCCACGCGTAAACGGCGCCCAGCACGATCTGGAGAAATACACCGGCGATCGCAATCACCCAGCGATTACGAGTTTTCATAATTTCCTCGGTCGGTTACATCTACAAACTAATCGTGCCGCCACGGAAGATTGGTTGGCTCATCGAGATTTCGAAGCTCGCTTCGTCACCCTCTGGAATTGGAAGTGTGCGATGCAAACGGAAGTTCTATAACATTCAATTGGACCGGTCATCTGGATCGCAAGGGACAATCTCGTGACCATCTTGTCCGCCCAAGGCGATTCGGTTCCCTCTCTCTCACCTCCGAGTTGCATAATCGGCCAAGGTGAGCGCGATTAGAATCAACAACCATATCACACCGGCAATCGCTGCAAGATGCAAAAGACGGCTACTTCCTTTGATGTGCATAAAAAATAATGCGATGAGGATCGCTTTGGCAATCGCGATGGCGAGCGCAGCTATTAGATTAAACGGGCCAAGATCGACAAAGGCGGTCCCCCAAGTGATAGCGAGCAGCGCAAGCAACGCGATGCACGTCCGAAGGTAAATTTTTGGATCGACGATTTTTTCCATTATCGATTTCCAAAATGGTAGGGCGGAACCGCCGGGCGCGCCGGAAAGCGGCGTAAACGCCGAACGCTCAAGGCCCAACGTTCAATGTCTAATTTATGCTGAAGTCTCATCATCGGTGCCCGACCAGATACAAGAGTGGAAAGAGAAAAACCCAGACGATGTCCACGAAATGCCAGTACAATCCGGAGATCTCGACTGGATTATAATTTCCGGCTGCGAATTTGCCGCGCCATGCGAGCACCGCCAAAACAAGTAAGACGCCAATACCTGCAGTCACGTGGATGGCGTGCAAACCTGTCATTCCAAAATAGAGCCAGAAAAATAGCTCGGCGTTGCGCGGATCGGCGCCTGTCCATCGGAAATGGGTTCCCGGAATGAGATGCTCAACGTAGTCCTTGTGATACTCGACGGCTTTGATCGACATGAACACCAGGCCCAAAAGCGCGGTCCCAAGGAGCAACTGAACGAGTAAGCGTCGCCGGTCGAGCTGGGCCGCGCGCACCGCGAGCGCCATAAGCAGACTGCTGACGAGAAGCACGGCAGTGTTTGTTCCGCCAAGAACGACGTCCAGTCGCCGGCTCGCCTCGACAAATACATCTCCGTAAGTGAATCGATAAACCGTGTAGCTGAGAAATAGTCCTCCAAAGAAGAGCACTTCCGTGGCAAGAAAAATCCACATTCCCAGCTGCGCAGCGGAACGCTGCTGGTCGATGTCGTCGAATTGCTCGGCAACAATCGCCGATTCTTCAGATACTGGCGAGGTCAAGATCGGCATCTTTCTCCGGCGAATACGAATACGGCGGCCCCGTAACAACTGGCGTCTCTGCAAAATTGTTCGTTGGCGGGGGCGAAGGCGTTTGCCATTCCAAGCCAGTCGCGCGCCATGGGTTTGGTCCAGCAGCGCGACCATGTTTCAGCGCCCACAAAAAATAAATCAGCGGCAGCAAATAGCCGATGCCGAGGATAGACGCGCCTGCGGTTGACAGGACGTGAAAGACCTGAAACTCCGCCGGATAAGCGTGATAACGACGCGGCATGCCCAGATAGCCGAGCAGAAATTGCGGGAAGAAAGTGAGGTTGAATCCGAGGAACGTCGTTAATGCAGCCAGTTTCCCCGCGAGTTCAGGGTACATTCGCCCCGTCATTTTCGGCCACCAATAATGCAAGCCACCCATGAACGCAGTGACCATTCCCCCCACCATGATGTAGTGAAAATGCGCCACCACAAAGTAGGTGTCGGTGACATGAACATCGACAGCGAGTGCCGCCAGAAACAGACCGGTCAGTCCGCCAATGGTAAAGAGACCGATAAAACTGAGAGCATACAGCATCGGAGTGGTGAAATGGATCGAGCCTTTGTGCAGCGTGGCTGTCCAGTTGAAAACCTTGACTGCTGACGGGATGGCCACCAAAAAGCTCAAGATCGAGAAGACCATACCCGCGTAGATTGATTGGTTCGCTCACCACGCCCATCCCCGGCAGAATCATGATGTAAACCGCCGGATGCGAATAGAACCAGAACAGGTGCTGAAACAAAATCGGATCGCCACCCAATTTTGGGTCGAAAATTCCAACACCCCAAAAACGTTCGACCGACATGAGTGCGAGCGTGATCGCGAGCACTGGCGTAGCGAGGACCAGGATCAGACTCGTTGCATAGAGTGACCAAATAAACAGCGGTAGCCGGAACCAAGTGAGCCCGGGCGCGCGCATTTTGTGGATGGTAACCATGAAGTTCATGCCGGTGATGATGGAAGAAAAACCGGCCACAAAGACGCCGGCTGCCATCGAGATCACATGCGTATTCGCGTAGGTGGTGCTGTACGGGGTGTAAAACGTCCAGCCAGTGTCAACGCCGCCGTGAACGAGCGACCACAGCGCCAGCGCGCCGCCAGCGACGAAGAGATACCAACTCATCAAGTTGAGTCTGGGAAACGCCACATCTCGCGCACCGAGCATCATTGGCATCACAAAATTTCCGAGCACGGTGGGAATGGACGGAATGAGAAAGAACCAAACCATTAATACCCCGTGGATGGTGAAAAGTTTGTTGTAAGTCTCGGACGTAACCAGATCGCCTTGCGGCGTCACCAGCTCGATCCGCATCAGCGCCGCTGCGACGGCAGCGATAAGAAAAAAGATCAGGATCGTCCAGAGATAGAGAATGCCGATCCGTTTGTGGTCCGTCGTGAGCAACCAGGAGCGAACACTGTGATCGACGCTCAGGTAATTCTCCGGCGCCATCTCCCCTTCGGTCCGAATGTTGATCTCCGTCGCGCTTCTCATTTCCTAGTGGAGCGTGGCGGCTCAGTTGGGCCGATTTTTCCGGCTGAGCTTCCGCCAATCGATTTTAAATACGCGATCAGCTGCATGATTTCTTCTTCGCCCAGCTGACCCGCGTAACTCGGCATGATGTTCTCGTAGCCAGCGGCGATTTCTTTTCCGGGAAGCAAAACGGAATCTCGCAAATATCGTTCGTCCGCAGGGACCATTTCGCCGGTGGCGAGCGGTCTCGATCTTCCATACATATTTTCAAGCGGTGGCGCGTGAAATTTTGAGTTCAATCCATGGCAGCCGCTGCAGCCGCGGTCGCGAAAGAGGCGTTCGCCAGCAATCGCGACTGTTTCGCCAGGTTCGCCGGTATTAAGCCACTTCTCGTAATCAATCGGCTCCATCACCACGATGCGACCGATCATTCGCGAATGGTTTGTGCCGCAATACTCCGCGCAAAAAAGATGATACTCGCCGGGCAGAGTCGGCTTGAACCATTCGCCAGTGTATTTACCTGGAACGACATCCTGTTTCGTCCGAAAGGCTGGGATGAAAAAACTGTGGATCACATCCTGGGAAGTCATCGTGAGCGCCACGGTTCGACCGGCCGGCACGTGCAGCTCGTTGATCTCGCGTTTGCCCTCGGAGTGTTGCAGTTTCCACATCCATTGTTTGCCGACCACTTGCACTTGCAAGGCGTCGCGCGGCGGCCTTTCCATATGGAAATAGAGCACCGCGCCCCAACTGAATAGGCCGATGGAAATGAGAAGTGGGACAAGCGTCCAACCGCTCTCGATTAACATCGATTCCGTGCGCGGGTGCGAACGGTCTGCTTGCGAACCGCGCCGATATTTAACCGAAAAAAATATGATGGGCAGAAAGACAACCGCGCAGAAAAAAATCGTGATCGCGGTAAGCGCGAAAAAAAGCCAGTCCAATTGCTGAGCGACTGGCGAGGCTTGCGGAGGAAAAAGACGAAATTCGTCCATGGGATCTCCTCATGGATAGGGACGGCTCGCCGAGCCGGCCGCTGATATATTGCCAGCGCCAGTTAGTCGGCGCGCCCGGCAGTCGTGCCCGACCATCCATATGACGAAGGCAATCACCGCGAGCACGGTAGCGATGCCGCTTGCGCGCAAGACCAGCATGATCAGGCTGCCGTATTTGCCGGTAATCGGATTGTAGTGATAACAAAGGAGCACCAGCCGCTGAATCACCGAGCCGGTCTCGTCTCTTGCAGCTGCGGTCACCGCCTGGCGCAATTCCCGCGGATCGAGATTTACACCGAGAAAGTAGCGCGAAATTTTTCCCTGCGGCGTTAGCACAATCACACCGCTCGGGTGCGCGTATTCGCCAGAAGCCGAGTCGTAAGCAAAACGGAAACCGGCTTCGCGAGCGATTGTCGAGATCGTTTTTTCGTCGCCGGTCAGAAAATGCCAGCCATTTTCGGCGCCGGGCCGTCCGTAGCGCTTGAGATACTCGGTTTTCTTCCCAGCCGCGAGCGCTGGTGTTTCGCGCGGATCGATACTGACATTGATTACGTCGAAATCTTTTCCAACGTTGAACCGCAGCTCTTGCAGCGCCTCGATTAAACCGTTGCTGATCAACGTGCACAGCATCGGACAGTGATAATAGCCGAGTACAAGCAGGGCCGGTTTGCTGCCGAAATGCGCCCCGAGTTGAAATCTAGTTCCATCCGAGTCGCGAAAAGTCAGATCGCGCGAGATTTGCTGCCCGATGTTTTGATCAAAGGTGATTTGGTTTAATTCGTTAGGCGTCAGGGCGTACGTTTGTCCAACCAGAACGAGAGCGAGCGCAAGGACGGTAGGGACGGCTCGCGGAGCCGTCCGCAGGTAGCGACGAAGCAAGAGCGACCTTACGCCAAACCTGCGTGAACACGCCTGCCTCAGTGGCCGTTCGTTAGGCGCGCCCGGCGGTCGCGCCCTACCAATCAATATACGTAGAAATTTCATGGCTGCGGTGCTGTCGATGGAGCTTCCTGCGGCCGGGCCTGCATCAGTTGAAGAGGTGTTTGTCCTGTGCCGACATCAGGCAGCCCGCGCTCGACAATTAATTGCATGGCGCGATTGATCGGTATTCGCGCAATGCCCGCGTTTCGATCGATCCATCCATATGAATTCAAGAGATCGTCCTCGCTTGTGCGGAGCTTTTGCAAGGCCATCGAGGCCTGGACCTCAAGACGCGGCGGCGGGAACGCGCCAGCAGTTGCGGCCGCTTGCGGCGGCGCCTCATGCGCAGCCTCTCTCGCCGAAAGAAAGCGCATGAGACCCCAAATGGCGCCGCAAATCAGCGCGCTGCTAAGAAACAACGCAATAGCCACCCCAAAAAGGGAAACAACATCCGCATCTCGCCGTTCGTGCCCTGCATTCATGTCGAAAGCGCAATTGCAAATCGCGGATCATTCAGCGGAACCAGCGGTCTGGTCTCTAACTGCTTCAGGAAGGCGGCAAACCAAATTCCACCGATGCCCAGCAGCGCCGCAGGCGCGACCCATGAAACGTAAAAACCTTTTTGGTAGAAAGACGGCGCCACCATCCACCAAACATCGACAATGTGCGTGAGGAAGATAACGGCCGCGATCGTGATCAGTATCTGTGGATTCCGCTTCGTCTGTCGAAAAAGCAAAAGGAAAAACGGACCAAAGAAATGGAAAAGCAAAAGCGCGACTGCGATCCAGCGCCATCCACCGGCAATCCGGTGCAGATACCAGCCAATCTCGTGCGGCAGATCGCCCGACCAAATGACAATCAGTTGTGCATAGGCCAGATAAGCCCAGATCATTGTGAAGGTGAGAAGGATGTTTCCCAAATAATGAAAGCTTTCCTTGCTAAGAATTTCCTGCAGCGAAGTGCGCGGCCCATACCAACCCACCAAAATAACAATAAATGCGAGCGCGCTGAGCATTTGGCCGACGCAAACCAGGAGCGGAAAAATCGTCGAGTACCAGTCCGCTTCCATTGACATCACCCAATCAACGTATGCGAAGGTCACAGTGAGCGGGTAAATCACCAACCCCGGTCCGCTTAGTTTGCGAAGCTTCTTCGTTGGTTCCACAGAATGCGTGGCGTCCTGCTCTGCCGACCATTTGGTCAGCAACCATGCACCTAGAATCCAAACTGCGAACACGATTGCGGTGCGCACGATAAACCCTGGCGCGTTCATGTACGTCTGTCTGTGCTGCAAGATTCTATGCATCGAGATGTCCGTCTGGTTTGCCCATGGATAGAGTTGTCGCAGGCCGAAAAGAATCGGCATAAACAACACGGCCAGAATCGGCAGGATTCTGATCGCCGCTTCAAAAAAACGGCGCACCGGATAACCCCACTTCCCGCCGGTAAGATGATGAATCATCAAGAATCCGGAGCATCCGAGTGAGATGCCGAGCCAGACCAGGAACCCGAAAAGATAGGAAACAAAGGATGCGCGCCGATCAATTGTGAATCCGATTGCGCAGGCGATCAATCCAATGATCCCAATGGCGAGCGAAAATTGGCGTGCGCGATTGATGGACATCGGCGTTCCGGCGCTCACGGAGTTTGTTCCAGTTTGTTCTGGTCATCGGCCGGCAAATCGGATCGCTTTGCGTTCTGACTCAGTTGCAATGCGCGAATGTATGCGGCGATGGCCCAGCGATCTTGTGGATCGACCTGGGTTGCATAGGAAGCCATCGCGCCATAACCATTGGTGGTTACATCGAAAAAATGCCCGAGCGGCGCGTTCCGCAATCGATCGAGATGATAAGATGGCGGCTGCGGAAATCCGCGTTGGACAACCATCCCCCGGCCATCGCCCAAGCGGCCATGGCATTCCGCGCAGAATGCGTTGTAGCGTTCGCGCCCACGCCCGAGCAACCGCGGCGTTAGTTTCATCGGCAATTGCGTGACGTAAACGCCATTCGTTAGGCCAGTGTAAAAAGCTTGGTCCTGATGGACTTCGCCGCGCGGAACTGTATTGGGGGGTAATGGCCGCGCGTTTGTCCCGTCCTTGAAGAAGCTGCTTTCTGAAAATGTTTTCGCCTTCGGTTGATCCATCATATCACGCCGACACGCAGCGCAGAGCATGATAATTGCGAGAAGCAGCAATATTTCGCGCGGACTCACTTTGGAATCTCCGTGACACGTAGCGGAGTGAGGCCTCGCAAAAATTCGCGCGTCTTGATCGGGTCGAATGCTGCATCGGTTGCCTCGATACACAGAAAGAAGCGATCTTGTGAGGCGCGTTCGAATTCCGGCAGATTAAACAGTGGGTGATAGGGCCGGGGTAACCCGCTCAGGGCGAGTGATCCGAAAAACGCGGTCAAGCCCGCGCAGAGGACGGTCAGCTCGAATGTGATCGGGATGAATGATGGCCAGCTATGCATGGGGCGACCGCCAATATTGATGGGATAACTGATCAGGTTCGCGTACCACTGCATGTAGTACGCGCCCAGGCCGCCAATGATTCCGCCCACCAAAACCAGCAAAGGAAGTCGAGTTCGTTGCCCCAGCGCTTCAGGCAATCCTTCCACCGGAAACGGAGCGAAACCATCCATCCTGCGATAACCTTGCGTGTACGCCTTTTCCGCGGCACGCAGCAGTTCGTCGTGGGTTTCAAATTCCGCGGCCAAACCAAAAAGATTTTCCGTGCTCATGCTGTTGTCGCCTTTTGCGGTTCCGCCACTAATTCGCGCGATTCCGAGATCGAGATCATCGGCAGGAAACGGATGAACAAAAACAACAGGGTCAGAAACAATCCGACGCTGCCAAAGAGTGTCGCCCAGTCCCAGACGGTCGGGAAAAACATGCCCCAAGCGGACGGCACAAAGTCGCGATGTAAACTCGTGACAATGATGACGAATCGCTCTAGCCACATGCCGAGGTTTACGGACAGCGCGACGATGAAAAGGGTGAGCGGATTGCGGCGAATGCGCGTCGACCAAAGCGCTTGCGGCACCAGCACATTAAAGAACATCAGCGCCCAAAATATCCAGCCGTATGGCCCGAAGGCGCGATTGGTCATCATGTACTCTTCAAAGATGTCGCCGCTGTACCACGACATGAATGCCTCGATGAAGTAGCCATAGGCGACGATCAATCCTGCCACCAGCATCACGTTAGCCATGTTGTTGAAATGGCGCAGCGTGATCAGATTCTGGAGATGATAAATTTTTCGCACTGGAATAACGATGGTCAGCACCATGGCGAAACCGGAATAAATCGCGCCCGCCACGAAATACGGCGGAAACATGGTCGAATGCCAGCCAGGCAACTGCGCGACTGCGAAATCGAGGCTCACCACACTGTGCACGGAAAGAACAAGCGGCGTCGCGAGTCCGGCCAGAAGCAGATATGCAATTTGATGGCGCTGCCAATGCGCGGCGGAATTGCGCCAGCCTAGCGCGAGCACACCGTAGAATTTTTTCTGCCAATTCTTTCGCGCGCGATCCCGGACAGTCGCGAGGTCCGGGAGCAATCCGAGAAACCAAAAGAGCAGCGAAACCGTGAAATAAGTCCCGACTGCGAAAACGTCCCACACCAGCGGACTGCGAAACTGCGGCCACAAACCCATCGTGTCGGGATACGGCAGGATCCAATGAACCACCCACGGGCGCCCCAGATGCAGCAGCGGGAATAAAGCGGCGCACGTGATGGCAAACAAGGTCATCGCTTCGGCGAAACGATTGATCGCGCTGCGCCAGCGCTGAAACATCAAGAGCAAGATCGCGGAGATGAACGTGCCGGCGTGAGCGATCCCAATCCACCAGACGAAATTTATAATCGCAAACGCCCATGCGACCGGAATGTTAATTCCCCAAATACCAACGCCGCGGATAAGCAGCCAGGAGACCGCCAGGAAAAACACCATCAGGAGGGCAAACGCCAAAATGAAACCGATCCACCACGGCCGCGGTTGCCGATCCTGCAATACGATTGAGCCAATGGTTTCGTTGACGCTTTCGAAAGTCTGTTTGCCAGCGAGAAGATTCGTCGGATAACCGAGCGGCGATGTGGAGGATGAGAAGTGAGAAGTAAGAGGTGATTCGTCAGGCGCGGTCATACGTTACCTCTCACATCTCACATCTCACATCTCACATCTCACTCCTCACAAGCGCCGCGTTCGGATTGCGCAGTTTCGCGAGATACGTTGTGCGGGGTCGCGTGTTCAGCTCGGCCAGCATGCTGTAATTCAGGCGCGACCGCTTCAGCCTCGATACGCGGCTGTCTGGATCGTGAATATTTCCAAATATGATCGCCTGGGTTGGACAAACCTGCGCGCACGCCGGCACCACTTCGCCGTCGCGAATCGAGCGGTTCTCCAGCTCGGCGTTAATTCGCGCGGCATTGATCCGTTGGATGCAGTAAGTGCATTTCTCCATCACGCCACGCGAGCGCACGGTGACCTCGGGGTTCTTCACCAGCTTCTCCGTCGCGCTTAATCCTGCGTTCAATTCAAGAAAATTGAAACGGCGCACTTTGTAAGGGCAGTTGTTCGAGCAATAGCGCGTGCCAATACAGCGATTGTAAACCTGCAGATTTAATCCCTCGTCATCGTGCACCGTTGCGCCGACGGGACATACGAGCTCGCAGGGCGCGTGCTCGCAATGCATGCACGGAACCGGTTGATGATCGAACTGAGGATTGTCGATCTTGCCGGATTGATAAGTATCAACACGAATCCAGTGCATCTCGCGACCACGCGCGACCTGCACTTTTCCGACGACCGGAATATTGTTCTCGGCCTGACAGGCAATCGTGCACGCGCTGCAGCCGATGCATGCCCCAAGATCGATAACCATTCCCCACGCATAGCCGCGGTTTTCAAATTCCTTCGGGTTGTAAAGAGTCTCGTCGCGAGCAGGTTCTTCCTCGGGTTTTGCGATTCGCTTCGGATCGGCAACAAATTCTGCAACCGTCCCGGTTCGAAGGAAATCGCGGCCTTCCATCGTGTGATTCTGCTGAGTCGTAGCGAACAAATGTTTCTCGCCGGTTTTCCGAATCGTCAGGCCATCGCCAAACCAAAGCGCATCTGATGTGCGCAGCGCGTAGGCATTGAAACCGGCGCCCTTCCCGACGCGGCCAGCTTCGCTCCGGCCGTAACCGAGATGGAGCGTGACTGAATTGTCAGCCTGGCCGGGTTGAATCAAAACCGGCGCGAAAAGTTTGCGTCCTCGAAACGCCAGCTCGATAACGTCGCCGTTCTCAATCTCCTCGCGTTTTGCCAACTCCGGACTCACCAACGCCGCGTTCTCCCATGTTAATTTCGTAAATGGCCGAGGAAGTTCCTGCAGCCAGCCATTGTTTGCGTAACGACCATCCAAGACGCTGGGATCGGGCCGAAAAAGAACCTCGAGTGAATTTTTGATCTTTGAACCGCCGGAGACGGATCGATCTTCGACTTGAGGTGGATTGGCAGCTGCAGGCAAGCCGATCCCCGCTCGATTTTCCACAAACGCCCCATTGCTCAGCGCGCGATGCCAGTCATTTTCAAATTCGGGAGTTGGATTCCGCGAATGCCAGTGTTCGCGCAGAATACCGTAAGCAGACCGGACTGGTCGCTCGAGCAGTGCGCCTATAATTTCGTGCGCAGAGACGTTCGCGTAAAGCGGTTCGATTAATGGCTGGACGATGGAAATCGAGCCATCCAACGCGCATGCGTCACTCCACGTCTCAAGAAAATGCGCGGCAGGAATCAGCCAATGGCAAAGGCGAGACGTTTCATTTCCGTACAGCGTGTGATGCACGGTCATTTTCACTTTTGACAGCGCACTTGCGAAATCAATATCAGTCGGCGCGTTGTAAATCGGATTGCCTCCGAGAATGATGAGCAGCTCGACTGCGCCCCGGTTCATTTCCTCGATCAGTTGCCGCAGTTCGTCGATTTGATTGATCGGTTCGAGCGCGAGCAGCGATCTGCGCGAGGCAATGGTCTCGTTTCCAAGATGACTGTTGATCCCTGCTACAAACTCGTGGACTTCTCGCGCTTGGCCTTCACCCGCAATTACAATGCTCGCTCCGCGATTCGCGATGAGATCATCGGACGCAGCCTGAATCCATGACTCGTAGCGCGCTGCCTCTTTAGGCAAGTCGCTGGTGCGCGGCCGCGATCCTATCCGCACCGCAATATCTTCGGCAATTCCGCGGATATCGCGCGCTGCGGCAGCAATTCGGTGATCGGCATTTGACCCGGTAATGGTTGGAGTTGGTTCGGCGACATAGAGGCGATTCATTGTCGCATCCGTCGGTTCGATCACTCGTCTGCTTGCGGCAAAATCGCGCGCGTATCGGAGCGCGGCCGGATGCATAAACAAAAAATCCGAGTCAAGAGCTATGATTACTCTGGCTTTGCCGAAATCGTAAAACGTTTCATCGGCGGAAAAAGGATTACCCAGTGCCTGCCATTGGTGGCGTTTCGCATTCGGAAATTTTTGCAAAACCGCTTGTATTTGGGCGGCGACAGTGGGCGACGTGATTGTCTCGGTCAGAATTCGCAATCCGGCGCCACCATTTGATTGTTGGGCGGCCAGGACAAGATCGAGTTCCCCCAAAAAATCGTTCCAGGTGCTGACGTTCTCACCGCGCATGACCGTCTGCGCGCGGTCGGGATCGTACAAATCGAGAAGATCGGCCTGCGCCCAGATCGTGGTTGCGCCCAGGCTCGTGGGATGATCTGGATTCCCCCCGATTTTAATCGGCCGCCCTTCGCGGCTGGTAACAATGATTCCCTGGGCATATCCGTTAAAAGTCGTCGCCGTGGCAAAGCGCAATGGTTTTCCCGGAACGATTTCCTCCGGCTGTTTCACATACGGAACGATTTTCTCGATCGGCTGCTTGGTGCATGCATTCTGCGGTTGCCGATGACAATCCAGGCACCATTTCATGTAGAGGGTGTTCACCCGCCACGTGAGCGGCATTTGATCGATTCGCCCATGGCAAGTGGAGCAGCCGATGCCTTTCGCAATGTGAATGCTGTGATCGAAATAGACGAAACCGGGTAAATCGTGAACGCGATTCCATTGTAGCGGCGTGTTTGTAGAGAGACTTTCGCGGACCGGCGCCAGCACTGGCGCATCGCTGAAGATTTGCGAATGACAGGTCATGCAGGTTTGCGTGGATGGTAATCCGGCAAACGCTGATTTTTCTACTGAGGTATGGCAGTAGCGGCAATCGATGCCGTCATCTCCCACATGATGTTTGTGGCTGAATGGCACCGGTTGGTCGAACGGCACGCCGACATAGGTGGTGTAGGGGGACCAGTAAATCGTGGAGGTCGCCCAACCTGCGCCACAAACCAGAACCACAATCCCAAGGAGGATGACTCGGGAATGGATGTTCGCGCGCGGCGAGAAGAGCTGGGCCATGAAGAACTAAAGTTTCTTCTTTGCAAAAATGAATCGCGCATGCAAGCAAGCTGGGACGCCTGCAACCGATTTCTCGCCAATGTTAGGAACCGCCCTATGCTTAGAGACAACTGCCTGGCGCGCTGCAACGCAGGACTCCGACGCGGGACACAGGATTTTTTCTAATAGTTAAGTCCAATCGCAGAGCGCGGTTCACGCGCGAATTTGAAACCCGCCAGCCGAGGCGCGGAATCAATATTTTTTGCGAGCGCGAGTACCTGAAAAGCGCGGCCGAGCATTTCCGGATGCAGCAATGTTTGCAGCGCGCGTTTGGTTTTAGACGAAGTGCCGATTTCAGGCAGGGGCGATTGATCCCAATCGCCTGCGGGCGGTTCAGGTGAACCGCCCCTACCTAGCTCAGAGATGATTCCGGTGAAGAAATGGTGTTGATCAGTGAATCCGGCGACGTGCAAGCCGTTCGCCTGCGCGCGCTCGGCGATGCTCGCCCAATCCACATGCATCGTGATGTCCGCATGACCGATTTGTTCGAAGGACGAATCGAGATGTCGATGTCGCGCGCGGACCTGCACGCTTCCGTGAAATTCATCGCCCAAATGCCCGTAATCAATCGCAATGACGTAGCCGCGCTGCAGGTTCGCGGCGAGGCTGTCGATCCATTCGAGTGCCGGTTGATTGAAAACCCCTTTCTCGTTAGACGACTTGGAAGTCGTCGTTCCTTGAGAAAGCGGGCGCTCGACGAACACAAACTTGTCGTCTTGAAGATCGACAAGTTTTTCCATCTCGCCGCCGATCAAGCGCACCGGCATCGCGTCCAGCAGTTCGTTGGAAAAATGGATGCCAACGAATGGTTGAAGCGAATCACGCCATTTAATCTTGGTGCAAAATGGTTCCAGGGTCCGCGATTGTCGCTCCTGCAAAATCGGAAATGGCTCGACTATTCGATAGCGTAAAGCCGCGAAGAATTCCGGCGTGCGTTTTTGGGCAGATTGGAGAACGTCGCGCGCGAACTGCCCGTCGTGGGCGCCCTGCTCAACAATCACGAAATTGTCGATTTTGCCTAGACGTTCCCAGATTTCGGCAAATTGCGCGGCCATCAGTTGCCCGAACAGGGGGCCAACGCTCACATTGGTGAAATAATCGCCTTTCCATCCAATCGAGCAGCGGCCAGAGGAATAATATCCGTGCTCGGGATGGTAGAGCGCCTGTTGCATGAACCAGGCAAATGACACCGGGCCGCATTTTTGAATTTCCGCGCGGATAAGCTCAACCAAAGCCGCGTTGCCGGTTTGCGTCTTCAACGTCCAACGTTCAATGCTCAACGCCCAACGCTCAAATCAGAGAGCGAGCGGCATAATTGGACGTTGGACGTTGAGCATTGGACGTTTGCCTCCTAAATTGTGCCACATAGTCCTTCGCTCCTTTGAGACTGCCCAACACATATCTGAGGCCTCCGCCGGGCTACCGCTTTCGGCCGCCCTGGTATTTAAGGCCGTGGTTTTACGTTCCCATCGGCCTCATTGCAGGGTTGGCCGTTACTTTGACAGTTTACATTAGCAGTCTCGTAGCCGACCTCGAAGCGCAGGCCAGAACGTTCGATCTGAATAAGCTCGAACAAATGGAATCAGCGAGTGTGATTCTCGATCGGAATGGCAAGATCTTCGGCCAAATCTACGTCGAGAACCGCGAGACGGTACCATACGACCAGTTGCCTCCCGATCTCGTCAAGGCTGTCGTGGCGGTCGAGGACGCAAAATTTTATCAGCACCACGGCTACGATTTGCTCGGGATCATCCGTGCAGCACTTAAGAATTTGACGGCCGGGCACGTGCGCCAGGGTGCGAGCACAATTACACAGCAACTGGCGCGCAACAGTTTTTCGCTCAAACAAAAGACATTTCGCCGCAAGCTGCTCGAGTTTTTTCTGGCGCAACGAATCGAAGAGCACTTCGGCAAACAAAAAATCATGGAGCTCTATCTGAACCGGATTTATTTCGGGGGTGGGCTTTATGGAGCGGAAGCAGCGGCGCGGGGTTACTTCGGCAAGTCCGCCCGTGAAATGTCTCTTGCGGAATGCGCCACGCTCGCGGGCTTGATCAAGAGTCCAAACAGGTTGTCGCCGTGGACCGATCGCGCCGCCTCACGTGAGGTGCGCGACTACGCGCTCGATCGGATGCGCGATCTTGATTTTATCAGCCGTGAACAATACGCCGATGCGCGAGCGCGAGAGATCGTCATCGGCAACCGGCAAAACGCGCAGGGACAAACCTACGCAGTCGATTACATCCGCCAGCAGGTGATCGCTGCAGTGGGATGGAACCGCGCGATGAACGAAGGCTTTCGTATCCACACGACCATTGATGTCGATCTGCAAAAGGTTGCCGAGGATTCTCTCCGGACCAATCTCGACCGGATTGAAAAGCATGCTGACTACAATCATCAAACTTATGCCGATTACGCGGCCACTTTTCGCAAAGCAAAAGCAAACGGCACGATGTCTGACCAGCCCGCGCCAGAGTACCTTCAAGGCGCGGTGATCGGCCTGGACAACGCAACAGGCGACATTCTGGTCCTTGTGGGCGGGCGCGATTTCGAGCACAACCAGTACGACCGCGCGCTGCAAGCCCGCCGGCCCGCTGGGACAGCGATCTTGCCACTCGTTTATGCGGCTGCTTTTGAAAAGGGAATGTTTCCCGGATCGCTCGTAGAAGACTCGCCGCTGGATAATCGCGCGGTGATGATCGGTGGCACAACGGGAATTCTTGGCGAATGGGGACCGGAAAGCGCTGAGAACCGCTACGAAGGCGCGATGACAGCCAGGCAGGCGCTGGCCAAATCAAAAAATGGCGCAACCGTCCGCATCGGAATGAACGCGGGAATCGATTCAGTGCTGCAGCTTTGCTCTGCCGCAGGCATTCATTCTCCGCTTCGTCCTTATCCGGCCACATTTCTCGGCAGCAGCGAGGTCACTCTGTCCGAGCTCGCGCTCGCGTACACAATATTCCCAAACGGCGGCTGGCGGCCAAATTCGTCGCACATTTTGGAGCGCATCGAGGAAAAGGACGGAACGCTCGTGTGGGACGTAAAACAGGAGAACATCCGGAAACTAGTTATTAAACCTGAAAGCGCCTATGAGGTGCACTCCTGTCTTGTCGATGCGCTCCAATCGGGAACAGGAAAAGACGCCTTCACGCAATTTGGTCTGAAGAGAATGCCGGCGGCGGGAAAATCCGGCACCGCTTACGACTTTACTGACGCTCTGTTCGCCGGATACAATTCCAACTTTACGTGCGCCGTTTGGGCGGGGTTCGATAAGCCGCAGAAGATTTATCGCGGCGCATTTGGGCGCGAGCTCGCGCTGCCGGTTTGGGCCGATATCATGAATACAGCCGCTCAGCGTTATCCGCCGCGAGAAATCAAACAGCCGACAAATCTAAACCAAGTCGAGATTTGTTCGAGGTCCGGCTTACTCGCCACCGACAAATGTTATGACGCCGTGAAAACGGCGAACAGCGATACCGTTCAGCGACGCACCACTTACATGGAAATCGCGACACAGTCGCAAGCGCCCACCGATCCTTGCAATGTCCACGGCGAAGCGCGCGCGCGCCTTGCTCGCGATTTTCCTTCCAGCGATTTGCCACGCGCTGCTCTGGCTGTGGATCTGAGTGAAGTCGCGCCAATCGCCATAAAAAGTCCAACGTTGTTAGCTGACAAGGACCCGTACAATTCTCTTAAGCCGACACTGAAACCCGAGCCAGCGCCGCAGCCGGAAAAAGAAATCGCCGAGAATCAAAAGACCGGCACGGAAACCGTCGCCGATCGGACAACCCCGGCGCCGGTAAAGGCGATTGATCCCAATCGCCCGGCTGGAAGCGCCAGCCAACCTGCAGGAGAACCGGGTAATCAGACCGCGCAATCGGTTATCCCGATAAGAAAAGCGATCCCAGTCGAACCGCAGGATAAGAAACCAGCCGAGATCCGGCGCGCGATACCAGTCAAGCCGCTCGATCAAGAGGAAGAGGACGATACCCTGTTGGAATCGCAAACGCCGCCATCAAGCGATCTCGACGAATGAGCGACTTACCCGCGAACCACGCGAGTTGACGCGAACGAAGTGAGATCGAAAAGCAAAGCGCAAAGAGCACAGCCGCCAGGCGGCGAGTGCCTTCGCTTTGCGCCTTGCCCTATTGCGGGTTGATCCAACAATGGTACCACAAAGCGCAAATGAATTTCGGTTAACCGTTCTCAACCCGGGCGGGCGCGATCCGGAACAACAGTTCCACCACCCGCCTGCTCCAGGCGAAGGCACACATCCGCCGATCAATTTCCACGCCTTTGCTGCGTGCGCCCTGGGAGCTTTTCATCATGATCCGCGGCGCGCTATCGCAGAGGACACACCGGTTCTTCTTCTTTTGCGCAGCGATTTTCGCGCTTCAGAGCGCGCATTAGCCGATCTGAAGAAGCACGGTCGCACCGTCGCTGTTTCGTTAAAGGAGACTGGGCAGCACCAAATTGCTCAGCAGGTGTGCGAGCACAGCAAATTATTGCGCTTTATGAAAATCGTGGCGCAAGCCGATGGGTGCGTCGCTACCACACCCGAAGCCGCGGAAATCTACCAGCGCGCCCGCTGGAGCCAAAGGCGGGTAGCCTTTATTCCGACTCCCTATCCCATTGAAGACCAAAGATGGAACTTTGTTCTGCCGCCCGACAAGCAATCCGGAATTTTTGTCGGGACACGCGAATGGGACGTGCCATCGCGCAATCATTTCGCCGCGCTGTTGGTCGCGCGACAGGTTTGTGAAGCGACAGGTGAACCGGTCACTGTCGTTAACCTCGATGGAAATAAAGCGCAGCGATTGCTCGCCGAGTTAAAATTTCCGGAGGGAAAACTCCGAGTAATTGAGAAAAGAAAAGCTTATCCGGATTATCTGCGGGATGTGGCACAGCATAGGATCGTTTTGCAATTGGACCGCAGCCACGTGCCCGGCCAGGTGGCAGGCGACGCTCTTCTCTCCCGAATCCCCTGTGTGGGCGGCGACGGCGCGATTGAGAGAATCGCGTTTTCGAAAACTTGTGGGGAGGGCCGTACCATTAGTGAAATCACATCGATAGCGCTCGATTTATTAAAAAATGCCGATTTACGTGCGGCGATTGTGGCCGAATCGCAGAAGCGCGCGCTAGAGCGGCTCTCGTTTCAAGCCGCACGTTCGCAACTGGCAAAATTTTTTGCCCAGCTCGAGCAAAGCTAAACCGCGGATGCGCGTACGCAACGGCTCCGGCGTGAGAGGTCACAAATTAGAGGCAACGGTTGGCGAATCTCGTGGCAACGGTGAAAGACCAGGCGGCGCAAATCCAGAAGGTGAACGCCGGCTCGAACTGAGCAAGGCTGGGCCGCAAACTGTGGTCGAAAATCGGTAAAAACACATCAATAACAACGCGCTCCGCGCACCGGATTCTGGAGGCAAGTGGAGAAACAAACGCCCGGCTTGCCGAAGCCGCAGCGGACAGTAGCATGTGGTCCACCCACATGGCTGAGCGTGCACACGACTGGTTCAGACAGGCCGAGGCCGATTTGCGCCTCGCTCGCACGGCGCGCGACGCTGGGCATTATGAGTGGTCTGCTTTTGCCTGCCAACAAGGCGCCGAAAAGGCCCTCAAGGCGTTATATCAACATCTGCACAAGGATGCGTGGGGTCACGTCCTGATCGCGCTGCTGGGCGCGTTGCCAGAACAAGCAAAGCCCGATGCCGACTTAATGGATCGCGCGAGAGTGCTCGACAGGCATTACATCCCTACGCGCTACCCGAACGGTTTTGAACGTGGCGCACCGGTGGATTTTTATTCGCAAAAAGACGCCAACGAAGCTATTGCCAACGCGGAGGCAATCCTTGCGTTCTGTCGAAATCAAATCCGTTGACGCAGAACAAGTGCGCCGCTGCATGGACGAGTACGCGGCCCGGCTCCTGGCGACCAATCCCAGAGTGGAAGAAATCATCGTCTTCGGCTCGTTCGTCGAGGACACTTACGCTCCGGGAAGCGATCTGGACGTGTTCATCGTCCTCGCCAGCGCACAACAGCGACCGCGCGACCGAATCACAGATTTTCTCCCATACAGCTTTCCAGTGCCGATGGACATTTTTCCATTTACACGCGCAGAGATCGCGGAGTTGGATTCATCGCCTCTGCTTGTGGCGATCAGGAAAAGCAACTGGCGCTACAAGAGATCAGGGACGCCAACCGATCGCGACCAACTCGCGACAACATGAATGTCCCGCGCCAACGCAAACGTTCAACACTCAACGATCAACGAAAATCAAATGAGAGCCGACAGGCGGGGAAAACCTGTCCGCTGAGGCAGCCAGGATGGCTGTGTTCCATCAAAAGATGATTTCGAAGAGTTTAATGCCCTTCCATTTTCCTGGGATGTTCGGGTCGAACGACGTGCTTTCAATCCATGTGCCGTAACGGGCCGGCGCCCAGGGATTGAGCATCTGGAGCGGGTTACGGCCATCGCGAAATGCTCTCGGAACCACTCCCTGCACTTCGGAGCGCTCTGAAATCGGCGGCGGCGTGGGCATAGCTCGTACCGGTTTTTGCGGCCCGATCGGCGCCTCAAAGGTTTGTGCCGAAGCGGTTGTAACCAGCGCGGCGAGGATTGCAATCATCGATGTTTTCATGTTTTTCCTTTCTTGCGAGTGCGTGCAAGTTCTTGCCCGTCACAACGCCTACCCGCATTATATAGTTCGATGGACTACCTTGAAAAGGCCGGACGTGTCCTGGATATAGAAATTTTTGAGCTCAAGCGACTGCGGGAACGTCTAAGCGAAAATTTCTCCAGCGCGGTTGAATTGATCAAGGAAACGGTCGATGCGCGCGGCAAAGTTGTGGTGGTGGGAGTGGGAAAATCTGGGCATATAGGCGCAAAGATCGCGGCCACGCTTACCAGCACCGGATCGCCAGCGGTGGTGCTCGATTCCTCAAACGCTTTGCACGGCGATCTCGGCGTGATTGCCGACGGCGATGTGGTGCTCGCCTTAAGCGCGAGTGGGGAGACAGAGGAAATGGTCCGCATTCTGCCCGCCATTGCGCGGTTTCAAGTCAGGATCATCGCCATGTGCGGTGATCCGAAATCGGCTCTCGCACAAAACGCTCATTTGTTTCTCGATGTAAACATCGAACAGGAAGCTTGTCCCTTGAATCTGGCCCCGACTTCCAGCACGACGGTGATGCTGGCGTTGGGCGATGCGCTGGCCATGGTGCTGCTGGAGGCGCGCGGGTTTAACAGAGAAGATTTTGCAAAGTTTCATCCCGGCGGAGTGATTGGCCGCAGCGTGCTCATGCGTGTGCATCAAATCATGCGACCACGCGAAGCGATGGCGATTGTTTCTACCGACGCTCCAATCCGCGACGTGTTAAAAGCAATGACCAGCGTCCGCGCTGGCGCTGCAGTTGTGACCGGTGAAGATCGGAAATTACTGGGTATTTTTACGCACGGCGATTTCGCGCGACACTTTCAATTCGATTCAAAGATCGGTGAACGGCTGGTGGCAGACCTGATGACGTTGAACCCGGTTACGGTGCACAAAGACAAACTCGCCGTTGAGGTTCTTAATTTGCTCGAACGCCATCGCATCGATGACCTGGTCGTGGTCGATGATAACCGCGTGCCTGTCGGCATTGTCGATTCTCAAGATCTCACGCGGTTGAAGTTGCTGTAGGGTAGCGCACGCCTCTCGCGTGCTAATGCCGGTCCGGCTCGGACCGAGCGCGTCCTCGGGATCGCGAACTTTTTCTAAACGGCACTGCAATCGCCTCGCGGCAGCGACCACAAAAGGCCGTCGCGGCGAGACGCCGCAACCAGCATGCGAGACGCGCGCGCTACCCAATCGGTTGCATCTCGCAACGCGCGCATGTAATGTCCGCGCTCCGGTTTACGTTTCAACGCTTCAACGTTGTAACGTTTTTAACAAATCACGTCTTTCCCATGCTCGCGGCAAACGATCTTCGCAAAGGAATGGCCATTAAATACCATGGCAATCCAGCCATTGTGCTCGAAGTCCATCACCGCACGCCGGGAAATCTGCGCGCGTTCGTGCAGGCGATCATCCGCTACATCAACACCGGCAAAAGCGCGGATGTCCGCTTTGGCTCGACCGACAAAGTGGAACTAGTCGAGATCGAGCGAAAGCAGCTCGAGTTCAGTTACAAGGATCGCAACGGCTACCATTTCATGGACCCGGAGACATATGACACCATCACGTTGCAGGAAAACTTAATCGGCGAGGCCAAAGATTACCTGGTGGAAAATCTTTCCGTTCAGGTGCTTTATGCCGAGGGTAAACCGGTGCAGCTTGAGTTGCCCGCCTCCGTTAGTCTCAAGGTCGTGGAATCGGCTGAAGGCCTGCGAGGCGATACTGCGAGCAACGTGACCAAGCCGGCAACCTTGGAGTCCGGCAAGACCATCAACGTCCCGCTTTTCATTAAAGAAGGCGAAACGATCAAGATCGACACCCGCACCGGCGCCTACATGGGCCGGGCGTAACCAATCCTTTTCGCTGTTGCAGCGAGACCACTCCGGTCGCCGATGCTGGCAGGCGAAGCGCCTGCCCTACAATCCATCCGCGGCATCCGCGTTAATCCGCGGTTGAGAATTAAATTGTCTTTCCCAAATCCGCGTAAATCTGCGTAATCTGCGGATAATTTTGGCTGCAACAAAGCGAAGATCGAGGAACGGCCGCGGCAGGCGAAAACCGCAACGGGACCGGAAGATGGTCCGGAGTGTCGCGCGGGCGACCCCATTCACTTCCGCGCCCGATCCGCTCACGGTGCCCACGCGTTGGGTGAAGTTTGTCTTTGCGATTTTTTTGCTACCGGTCTGCGCAATTCTCAGTCAGACATTTTTCACGGTTTTTGCGCGCGCGACCGTCGCGCAGCGGCTTTGGGCAGGCGAAGAGTTTTGGTTCTTCTCCTTGGGCGCTGTTCTCTGGCTGATTGCGTTTCTCGGTTTGCCTCGCCCAATTGTGATCTACGTCTTTGGACATGAACTTACACATGCCCTGTGGGTCCTACTGATGGGAGGACGCGTCAGCCGATTTCGTGTCGGCCGTGATGGGGGCCATGTAGTAACGAACCGAAACAATTTCTTGATCGCGCTCGCGCCTTATTTTTTCCCGCTCTACAGCATTCTCGCGATCGCTACTTACGGCGTGCTTAGCTTTTTCGTGAATGTGCAGCCGTACGGCCGAATGCTTTACGCGGTGATCGGCGTGACCTGGGCGTTCCATTTCACGTTCACGTGCTGGATGATCCCGAAGAATCAGACCGACCTGAGCGATCAAGGCACTTTTTTCTCGCTCGTCGTGATCTATCTCATGAATCTGCTGCTGCTCAGTGCGATGCTCATTGTTACCTCGCCACAAATCACATTCGCAGGATTCGGCGCGGACCTGCTGACGAATCTCGGCAACTTCACGCAATGGGTTATCAATTTTTTCAAGTGACCATAATGTCGCTCGAAGGCGGTGCGAAGACGCACCGCATTCCAAAGCGCTGCGTGCGAAATTTTCGCGGATGCCTCGTGTTTCGCGCAAGCTTTCGGAGTGCGCACGCGTCCTCGCGTCGCTTTTGAAGAAAACGCAACTCCGGAAGTTTTCGCGAGTCGCGCCACCTTACAAGTTCGTGATCACCGCGAAAGGCAAGATCGACAATGCGTTCGCTAAGGACACGTGGCGGCGGTGACGCTGGATTGGCCGGCAGGTAAAAAGATCGTGCGCGTGTGCCAGCGAAAGCGTTTCTGGAAATTCGATTGTCGTATCTTTCCATCGCTCCCCAATCGGCGGAAAACCAATGCGCGACGAGAGGCGAGGCGCGATCACAACGATCCATTTGCCCGCCAACGAACGCGCAAAGCTGACGGAGCATTCCATCAATGTTCCGCTCGGCGCCAGAGGCAGATATTCTCCATGCTGGAAAAGCTCGAAGTGTTCGCGTCGAAATTGCAACAGACGCTGCATTAGAAACATTTTGATCCGGCCATCTGGCCAGGTCCGCAGAAGTTCCTCTGGATTTGCTGTTGCGAGCGATTCAAGCATTTCACGACGCCGCTTATAGTCGACGGTGCGCCGATTATCCGGATCGACCAGGCTGTAGTCCCATATCTCGTTGCCTTGATAAATGTCAGGCACGCCCGGCGAAGTCAGCTTGAGCAGAGCTTGCGTGAGCGAATTGATCGCGCCAACGCGCGCAATCTCCTGTGCAATTGGAATGAACGCTGGAAGAAATTTATTCCGCGGCGACGGATCCAGAATTTTCGCGACGAAATCGCGCATCGCTGCGTCCCATTCTTCGTTCGGTTGAATCCAGCTGGTATTGATCTTCGCCTCGTGGAGCGCCTTGGCCATGTACGCTTGAATCCGCTCCACGTACTCGCGTGTTGGCACTCGATCCGGTTTACCAGAAGCCTGGATCGGCCAGGTCCCAAGTAATGTCTGGTAGAGCAGGTATTCCTCGTTTGGGTCCGGCGCTTCCGCGTCGTTGATGGTCCGCTTCCAACGGCGATTGGTGACACGCCACCGCTGCAACGAACGCTGCCAAAGTTCAGGAATTTCGGAAATGGCGGCTATCCGGGCCCGCACATCTTCGCTGCGCTTTGTATCGTGCGTCGAGGTGGCAAGCAGAGTCGCCGGCCAATTGCGTTGTCGATCGAGATTACGTTCGTGGAAGGTGTCAACGTTTAATCCGAACTGCTGCGGCTCGCCGCCCACTTCATTTAGCGCCGCCAGCCGGTTGTAAATGTAAAAGACAGTGTCCTCCAGCCCCTTGGCCATCATTGGTCCCGTGGCCTGTTGAAACTTCAGGACGAAATGGGTATGCGCGGCGCGCTCTTTGGCACCGAGGTTCGGCGGAAAGCGAAAAAGCAGCACGTCGCGGAGAAAATTGAAAATCGATTCTTCGATCGCCGGATTGCGGCGCTTGGCCGCCACGATCGCGCGTTCGACAATTTGCCGATCCTCTTCGGTCACAAGTTGCCCAGGCGCGAGGTACGTCCGGTAAACGGGAAAACAAGCGATGGTCTCGCGCACGGCGCGCGAAAGCGCCTCGAGGGTAAAATCGCGATACCATCGGTTTTGCTCGGAAAGCCGGTCAAGCATGTTCCCCAGCACATCGACGTCATTGGCCAGGGACAATTTCATGACTTGCAGTTTTTTCGCATAAAGCAGATGTCCAAACGGCATCGAGCGACCGATGAAACGATGGAACGTTTTTGTGATCGCCGTTTCGGCCGAGGAATCGACCAGCAACTGCCCCACTTGATTTGCAAAATTGTACCCGGTGGTACCGTGCACCAGCCAATCCTTTCGCAGCGTTTCAGAGCCGGTGAGAATTTTTTCTGCCAGCATGTAAATGGCGCGCCCATCCTGGGGCAGGGCTATCCCTAGCGCTTTCGCGCAACGCTGCTGAAGTTTTTCGAAATATTCGCGCGGCAAGTAAAGACCATCCGGGTGATCGATGCGGAGGCCTGTCACCGCGCCGATGCTCACCAAATCGAGAGCCAGCCGGTGAACGGCGTCAAAGACCTTTGGCAACTCGACTCGAATCGCCGCCAAATCGTTCACATCAAAAAAGCGACGGTAGTTGATTTCTTCAGCGGCGACCCGCCAAAACGCCAGCCGATAGGACTGCGCGTTAAGCAACTCATCCAGCGCATCGAAGCTGCGGGGATCACCCGGCTCTCCGTTGATCTGGGCCAAGGCCTTTTCGATTGCCTGTTGGACTTGCGGCGCTTCCGCGCAACGACGCTCGAGACGTCGTTTGATGATTTCCTTTTCGCGAATGCGCTCCGCGATGCGTTTTGGATCGGTCTCGGTGCGCTTTGGCAAATATTCGAGCGCGGTCAGAATACTCTGCAATTCCGCGTAGAAATCTTCGTCCTCATGTTCTGCAAGATTTTGTAACGCAATGTCTAAAATATAGCGATACGTACCCGGCGCGACCGGCAGCCTGCGCTCGCCATAAAGCAGATAAAAGGTGCCTTCTTCGAACCGCACTCGCAGCTCACCGCGCTCGAGGACGCGACCGTACTGGTCGCTCAAGATTGGTAGCAGAACCTTGTCACGCAGGTCCGATTTGAGCGGATGCCAGTCGATATCGAAATAGGGCGCATACCTGGAGCTGGGGCCGTTTTCGAGCACATCCATCCACCACTCGTTGAGCGGCTCGGCAATCCCCACATGATTCGGGACGAAATCGAGCACCTGGCCCATCGAGTGCGAATGTAGTTCCGCAATCCAGGAGTCGTAATCCTCGCGAGAGCCGATGGCTGCGTTGAGCTTATTGTGATCGGTAATGTCGTAACCGTGCAGGCTCTCCACGCTGGCATGGAAATAGGGCGACGCATAAGCATCGCTCACGCCCAGCGCGTGCAGATACGGCACGATCTCGCGTGCCTGGGCAAACGTGAACCAGTGATTGAATTGCAATCGGTAAGTACAGCTGGGAATGCGCGGATGCTGCTCTTTGGTCATGTCATGCCGTATGGGGTCGAGGAACATTTCAAATGACAAAATCCGAAATGGGCGGTCGCATCGCAGCCCGCTCTTTCGTCATTGGAGCTTTGTCATTCATTCGTCATTAGAGCTTCGTCGTTGACTTCACATTTTCTCTGGCGCTTTGATTCCGAGAAGATCGAGACCGCGCTGCAAAACCCGCGCCGTAAGATCGCATACTGCCAGACGCGAGCTGCGCGCAGGTTCCTCTGATTTCAAGACTGGGCAGGCCTCATAAAATGTGTGAAAGCTGTTCGCGAGCTCGAATAAATAATTTGCCAGAATGTTCGGGCGAAAATCGTTTAATACTTGCGGAACGATTTCCGCGAACTGACAGAGACGTTTGGCGAGATTAATTTCGGCGGAATCTTCCAAGATCAGCTTGTCAATCTTCGGCGCGGATTCGCCGGCTTTCCTGAAAATCGAGCGAACCCGCACATACGCGTTCTGCAAATATGGCGCCGTGTTTCCTTGCAGGGACAGCATTTTCTCCCATGAAAAAACGTAGTCAGTCATTCGGTACTGCGACAGATCGCCGTACTTCACTGCGCCAATCCCGATCTTCTGCGCGATGCCGATTTTCTCTTCCTCGCTCAGGTCTGGATTTTTCTCTTCGATGATTTTGCGCGCGCGCCTGCATGCTTCCTCGAGAAGATCGCGCAACGGCACGTTTTCGCCCGAGCGCGTTTTCATCAATTTGCGATCTTCGCCAAGAATGCTGCCAAACGTGATGTGGCGAAAATCGGCTTTGTAGCCCTGGCGTCGCGCAATCTCAAAAATTTGTTTGAAATGCAAAATCTGCGGCGCACCGACCACGTACCAAACGGTATCCGCTTTCAAATCGTTGACGCGATAATCGATCGTCGCGATATCGGTTGTGGCGTAATTAAATCCGCCGTCGCGTTTGCGAATGATGCACGGTCTGTCGGCCAGCTTCGGAATATCGCGAAAGAAAACGACGACTGCGCCCTCGCTAACTTCCGCAATGCCGGATTTAAGCAAACGTTCGACTACGCCGGCGAGTCGATCGCTATAAAAACTTTCACCGCACTGGATGTCGTAATGAACATCGAGCAATTCGTACACGTGGTCGAAGTCCTGCATGGAGAAGGCGACGCATTCGTTCCAGATATCGATGTTTTCCTTGTCACCGGCTTGCAGCTTCACCAACTCCTGGCGGCAGGCTTCCCGAACTTGCGGGTCGCTTGCCGCTCTTGCGTTCGTCTCCTTGTAAATGCGAACAATCTCGGCCAGCGGATTCCGCTGAAGCGCTCGCTGATCCAGCAGGTTTTTCCAGCCATAAATAACCATCCCAAACTGAGTCCCCCAGTCGCCGATGTGATTATCGCGGATCGCGTCGTGTCCGAGAAATTCCGCGATCCGCGCCAGCGCATCGCCCAGCACGATGCTGCGAATGTGGCCGACGTGCATCGGCTTGGCCACATTGGGCGATCCGAAATCAATCACGATGCGTTTTTTTAATTCCGCTTCGGCAACGCCGATGCGTTCATCGCGTAGGACTTCGACGGTTTTTTCTCCGATCGCGTCGGGACGCATCGTAAAATTGATGAAGCCGGCGCCAGCGACTACTGCCGGCTCGCAAAGATCGCTAACATCAAAATGCGCGACGATTTTCTCTGCCAGAATCCGCGGATTTTCGCTCCGTTGCTTTCCGAGCACGAGAGCAGCATTCGTCTGGTAATCGCCGAAACGCGGATCGGTTGCCGGCGTTAATTCGCCGGCGTCGGGCAGACCGGCGCTTGCCAAAGCATCGGAAAGCTTCCTTGCGAGAAGAAATTGAAACGTTTCCATCGGTGAGACTCACGAAACTGTAGCGGCGCTCTGTGAGCGCCGCATCGACATTCGCTCGGCGGTCATAGACCGCCGCTACAGTTAGGAACGATCGCGAAAGATCGACAAGATTTCGGCTGCCGATTTCGCGCTGGCCAGACTTTCGCGCACCGTCCGATCATTCAAAAATTTAGCAATTGATGCCAGTGTGCGCAGATGCGTCTGAAATTGATTTTTTGGGACGATGAAAAGCACGACGAATTTGACCGGAGCATTGTCGAGCGCATCAAACTCGATGCCGGTCGTCGATCTTCCAAATGCGGCCACGACTTCCTCGATCCGGTCGGAAGAGCAGTGCGGAATGGCAATTCCAAATCCGATGCCTGTGCTCATCGTTTCCTCGCGCTGTTTGAGCGAAGCAAGAATGGGGTCACGGTCTGCGGCTTTGATCTTTCCCAAGCCAACGAGCAGATCGATTAGCTCGACGATGGCCGCCCAGCGTTCAGTTTCACCGGAATTTCAACGAGCCGAAAGCCGGCAGCTTTGATCAGCGCGGGAATGAAACGATGCATGCCCTTGAATGGGACCAGCGCGCTCGCGCATTTACGCCGCATTGCTTTAAGAGTGCAACCCGTATCGCGCACCCCGTCTTTCGTGAAGCGGCTGCGAACGGCGTTCGCAATCCTGCTCGTGCCGCGCTTTACCAGTGTATCCTGGCGCTTGACGCGATAACCACAGACGAGATCGGCGCCGCCCGCAATTTCGGCGAGAAGTCTTGGAATGTCGGCAGGATCATTCTGCAAATCGCCGTCAATGAGAACCGCGGTTTCGCCGCGAGCTGCGCTGAGGCCAGCGTAAATGGCAGCGCTTTGCCCGGCATTTCTTTCAAAACGAATCACTCGAACATTCGGCGCGGTTTCGATTCGCTCGGCCGTGCGATCGACCGAGCCGTCATCGACAAAAATGATTTCGTAATCGAGTCCTTTCAGCGCAGCTCGCAGCTCCGCTTGCAAGATCGGCAAGCTCTCTTCTTCATTAAAAAGAGGGACGACCACAGAAACTGCCGGCGAGTTTGCGATCTGAGTCATAGGCGTTCCGTATAGAGTGCATGATGTCGTGTCGGACAGGCGTCATCCCGAACGAAGCGACGGACCTCACCGACGGAGTTCGTGTCACGCTGTTTTCTTAGTGTGATCAACGAAGCGGCTGTGACATCCTTCGCTCCGCTCAGGATGACCCATGTAGAGAGTTCGTCAGAGTGGCTTCTCATAAGGGAAGCGTGCGATAATTTCGGCAAAGAAACACCTGCCAGGCGCGCAATGCCTTGCCACGGCGCCGCACCTCGATTGTTCCCACCGGCTCTGTTGATTGAAATGCCGCCCGGATATTGTGCGGCACGCGTTCCTTTTCCCCTTGCCGAATGAAGAGCGCATCGCGCCCAACGAACAAATTGATCCCGCTTTCTTCGGTATAGACTTCGCCTTCCGGCTGGCGCGCGCCTGGCTCTAGCTCGACAAATTCATCGTAGCGCGGCCAAAACGAGAACTGATTCACCATGTCCTGCGATTCGGTGATATAAACTGGCGGATGCCCGGGCCCCTCCGTTCGTTTGTCACGAAGATAGAACGAAATTTCCGAAGCCCGATCCCGGGCGTCGGCAATAAGAAAGAGTTTCTCTCCCAATTTCGCCTCGAGATCGTTCCGCATTTTTTCCAGCGCATTCGTAGCACTGTTCCAACCGCGCATCCGGTCACTTGGGTCACTTCGCTGCAACTCGTATCCACTCATACGCAACACGTCGGTGTCTACTGCGACGACACTCATGGCTAGGCCGATGAGTATTGCTACAGCCGCGCCGAGCCGTAACAGGACGCTCGCTTCGAGGCGTTCCCACCAGAAATAAATTGCCAGCAGGGCGAAGCCGAGGAAGGCAAGCCCATCCCAATTTGGCGCGGCAGCCTTGTTCAAGGAAAGAAGCAAGTAAAAAAGAAACACTGGTAACCCAAACCACATCAGGAACAGCACCTTGAATTGCTGATGCACGCGTCGCCAGCTTCCAATGACCCCCCAGGCCAACCCCAGAAATAGAAATGGCGAATAAGCCAGAAAATGCTGGCCGAGAAATGAAAGAACCTCCATCGGATGCAAGCTGAAACCCTGCTGCAGTCCTCCGCGCGATCGCAGATGCGCGAGCGTGATCCAGGCGTGCTGCGCGTTCCACATAATGGGCGGCACCGTGCAAAGTGCGAACACACCCAGCAATAGATATAAACCGGGACGCGCAAACTCCCGCCTGAGCCGGGGCGCCAGAGCAAGTACCAACACGATCGAAACAAGCTCAAACGCATTTGTGTATTTGGAAAGGAACCCAAGCCCAATCAGCAACCCAGTGAAAGGCCAATACCAGGAGAAACGCGGACTCTTTTCCAAGGCCAGCCAGAATGTGAACATCGCCGCCAGCCAGAAAAAAACTGACAACGCATCAATCGTCATCAGAATCGCACCAATGTTGAAGATCGGCGTAACATTCAACGCGATAATCGCCCACAGACCGGCGGTGGCATTGAACAAACGGCGAGCAAAATAAAACAGGAGCAGGCTCGTGCCTGCTGCGAGCAAAGGACTGAAAAAGCGCACTCCGAATTCATTCGCGCCAAAAATCGCGGTACTGGCACGCATGGCAAAAGCAATGCCTGGACCTTTGCTGAAGTACGCCGGCGCCAGACGCTCCGACCACATCCAGTAATGCGCCTCGTCAAATTCGAGGTCGGTGGTAGCCAACATCGACAATCGAATCGCCGTCAGCGCTGCGATAAAAAGCCAGACAGCCCGGGTTGTCGTCATGGAGAGTGGCGCGAGCCTGCGGCTTGCGAGCTTGGAGATGGCAAGCTGGAAGCATGCCCTACAATTAAACTCGGGCGACGCACGTAGAGGTCCGGCGCCAATTTTCGCGCGGCCGTCTTCCAGATTAGTTCAAACAATCCCAGCAGAATTAAAGCTTCGCCGGTCGCGAGAAACAGCGTTGCGATCACGTCGCTGGGCCAATGTGCGCCGAGGTAAATTCGCGAATAACCAACCGCCGCCGCAATAAACCAGTAGAGCGAGCCACGCCGTCGATAAAACAGCGTACAAAAAACGGCGATTACGCAGTTAGTTGTCACGTGTCCCGAGGGAAACGATGGTCCCGACCGGGTGCGATCGGAGGGATCGGAAAACCGGATGATCGGTTTCTTGAACACCGTAAGGAATTTCGGGCTCGTCTTTTGTAATTGGACCATCCGCACCGTTTCTACCTGCTTAGGCCTATGCCGATTCACCGCCGACTTTAATACACCTGTAAGCTGACCTGTGATCAGCAAAGACAAGAGCAAACAAATGACGAACGCGCGCGCTTTGAATCCACCAAAAAAGAGCGCGCTTGCTCCGATCGCGATGAACAATGGCCTCCAAATATCACTATCGCTTAGCGCCGCCATGAACAAGTCGAGCGCCGGGCTCGTCCATTGTTGGTTAATGAGATGAAAGATGGACTGGTCCACGCGATTCGGAATGAAGCAGCGTTTAAGCTTTAATCGCTACCTTCTAATAAACAAACGCGGCACAATGACGAAGCACGAATGATGAAACAAGCTCGAATGCTCAAATGACGAATGTGCGCTCTCAGGCTTTGCTTTGGTCATCCAAGCTTCGTTATTCATCATTCGTCACTTATTTCGCGTTGGCGATGATGTCGAGCTTCGCCCAGTCCCCACCTTCGGCAAAAGAGATTCTTGCCTCAGTCCGTATGATCCAGTCACAACAGCAAATCGATCTGCAAGGACAACTTCGCCAAAATGATATCGTGGTCCCATTTCGTTTGATCCAAAACGGGCCGCTGATTCGTTATTCATTCGCAAATCCGGATGAGATCTTGCAGTTGCGGCTGGGCGAAAACAGCTCGCGCCTTGATCTTGTGACCGGCGCCGAAACCGAAAAATTTGCGGCATCGAAGCTCAAACAAAGAATCCGCGGCACCAGTGTGACGTACGGGGACCTGGCGTTCAAATTTCTCTACTGGCCGAGCGCTCGCGTTCTAGGCGAAGAAAATGTCCGCACTCGCAATTGCTGGAAGCTGCAGCTGCGCGCGCCCTCGCGCGAGTCGCAGTATTCCAATGTGCTGCTATGGATTGACAAGGCGAGCGGGGCGCTGATGCGCATGGAAGGCTACGATTGGGACTTGCACCTGGCGAAGCGTTTCGAAGTGGTCTCCGCTCAGAAGATCGAGGGCCGCTGGTTTTTAAAACAAATGCGCATCGAAGAACTCCAGCCTGGCACTAATCACGTGCAGTCGCGCACGTATCTGGAGATTAAAAAATAACTGCCGCATAGATTCTTCGTTTGTACGGCTGGCAGGCATTCCGCCCGCGTTAACGTCTCGCGGGCAAGACGCCTGTCAGAGCCCTGATATTGGACCGCGGAAACGTGTCAGCGCACCTGATGCTCGCCGGATTTTGCGCCGCTTACCACCAGCCTGCGGCCGAGGAATTCCTTGTCGTGCAATTCCTCCACTGCGCGTTTCGCTTCGTCGATGGTTTGCATCTGCACAAAAGCAAAGCCTTTCGAGCGCTGGTTGTGCCGGTAACTTACGACTTCCGCATTCTGCACATGCCCCACTCCGTTGAACAATTCAAAGAGATCGCTCTCGGTGGCGTCGAAGGATAAGTTGCCAACGTAAAGACGCGGCGAAGTGACTTCGATCCGTTCAGGTTTTCGCGCCGGTCGCGAAGGCTGCGCGCCATTGCGCGCGCCGGTTATCGCTTTCTTCGTGCTCTGGCCGTTTCCAAAAAACGCGGCAATGCGCTGCCAGATTGTCTTTTTTTGAGCTTTCGCTTCTACCCGCTGATGACGCGAGCGTCCATCGCCCCTGCGTCGGGAGCCGCCGCGCGAACGATGCGAGCGTCTCCCAGATGAATAAGAGTTCATGTTGATCCTTAGGTTTGAACCAGTTGTTAAATGGGCGGAGCGCATCGAAGGATGCACCGTCCGCAGCGCGCCAATCATCCAGAGTCCATTCAAACAATTTACAGGCACTCTGCGACGCCGTTGGAAACTCCGCCTCGTCAAGCCGGGAATCCATTTGCCTTGAACTAGAAGCCAACGCACTCAACCAACGAAGCAGCCAGGGTGCAAAAGTCCGCACCACGGAATCGAAAAACCTGGATCGTCGTAGAAAACGGAGGCTCGGAAGATCGAACAAGATTCCCGACATCTCGGCCCAATTATGGTGTGCTTCGGGTCCGATTGCAAGCGGAAGGATCAAGAATGACGAAATCCGAACGACCAATGACGAAAGAAGCAGAATGCCCGAATGACGAAGAAACAGGGAGACTCTTGGTCATTCGGATTTCGTCATTAATTCGTCATTCGCCTGACGCGCCGTAGCCTGGCGAAGGCAGGCGGTTCATTCGTGCTTCGTCATTTGATCGCGCAGCGAATATGCGCGCGACTTGAGATACTCTCGTGGTCGTTCGCCACGAATCGGCCGCATAAAGTATCGCAGCTCGCGACGGGTTAATTTCGGCTCGTAGCCGAATTCCGTCATGAGATCGCGGCAATGCCATTCCACCCACCCGATTTCGTCTTCGGAAAGCTCGCGCTGCCAGCGCGTTGCCGGTTCTGGACTGATCTGCGAAAAATTGATGCGTGCCGCCGAGTTACCGCTCCAGGGCTGGCCCACTTTTGTCGGCGTGAGCACCCTTTCCGGATCGAAGTTGATCTCAAGGTAAGCGCAAACTTCTTTCATCATCCTGGCCGGCTCGGACACCAATTTTTCGTACGGCACGACGAGACCGGAAACCCCGCCATCGCGCACACGTTTGGCCAGGCGGGCCGCTACACGCCAGTGGGCGATCACGTAATAAGTCGAGAACCGTCCTGTTTGTCTCGTTTTCTCCAACGCGATTTGTGCCGCAAGAATGGCTCGTGGATCGCGCACTGTGACGAGGATTTTGGCGTGCGGAAAGCGCGTAAGAATCGCCGGAATGTGATTGCGATTAGCCGGAGTTTTTTCCAGCCATCGCCTGATGGTGCCGAGCGGACGTTTCAGCGCTCCTGCATACGCTTTGACCATCAGCACGAGCAAATCTTCCTGCGCGTTCGCGGGATCGAATGCCGCATGCTCGAACGTCTTCAAAAATTTCTCGCGCGGGAACGTCGAGTAATTTCGCTTACCCCACTTGCATGGGCCACCAAACAGCACGTTGGAAAGCGATTGTTTGGTCAGGTAATCAAACTGCGCGCGGCGACCGCGGGGCGCATATTTGGTCAGGACCGTAGGGAAATAGGCGGTCTCTTCCGGCAACACTAGTAGCTCGGGGTGGCTATCGAGTAACGCCACCAAGAGCGTGGTACCAGATTTCGCCTGGCCCGCGATGAAACACGCGCGCTGGTCGAATGGTAAATCGGAAATCATCGCTTTCGAAGATAACGTAGCACATGCGTCCCGCTTCTGATCGTTCGCAAAAAAAACGCAAGCTAAGAGGCTTACGCCTTTTTTTGCGTGCGCAGGAACCACTCAATAAAGCGCGGCACTCCGTCCTGGAGTGGCGTCGTAGGATTGTAGCCTAGCAATTTTCTCGCTTTGGAGATGTCCGCGTAAGTCAGTGGCATATCGCCGGGTTGCTCCGGCAGCTGGTTAATTTTCGCTTTCTTCCCAAGCGCATTTTCGATCGCAACGATCAGGTCTTTGAGCCGAACGGTCTCGCTCTCACCAAGATTGAAGATATCGAACAGGGGGCCTTCGTACTGGAGCGCGGCCAGCGTTCCTTGAATTACGTCATCGACGTACGTGTAATCGCGGCGCGTGGCGCCGTCGCCGAATTGATCGATAGGCTGGCCCGCATAAATGCGCCGGGTGAATTGATGGATCGCCAGATCCGGCCGCTGCCGCGGACCATACACGGTGAAATAACGAAGTGCCACCACCCGCAATTGGTAAAGATGTGAGTAAGTCGAGCAAAGAAATTCGCCGGCAATTTTTGTCGCGGCATATGGACTGAGGGTTTGGGTAAGAGGTTGATCTTCAGAAAAGGGCGCTGTTTTCAAAGCGCCGTAAACGGACGAGCTGGAGGCGAAGACGAATCGCTCAACGCCGGTCACACGCGCGGCCTCAAGCAAATGCAATGTGCCGGTGACATTCGTGTCGTAATAGAGTCGCGGGTGTTGAATCGATGGCCGAACGCCTGCGCGAGCAGCCAGATGTGCGATCGTATCAAACTTTTCGCGCTGAAATAAATTCCGCACTGCCGCGCTGTCCCGAAGATCGAGATGGTGAACGGCCAGATCTTTGGCGAAGCCGGCGATGTTTGCCTGCTTGATTTGCGGGTCGTAAAAATCGTTGAAGTCATCGAGGATGGCCACTTCGTGCCCGGCAGCAAGCAAGTTTTCGGCAAGATGCGAGCCGATGAAACCAGCGCCGCCTGTTACAAGAATTCTCATTAGCCACGAATAAACATCAATAGACAAAATGACGAAATCCGAATGAACCGCCTCCGCCAGGCTACGGCGCGTCAGGCGAATGCCGAATCAATAACGCGACGTGGATCCGACGCGTCATGCTTGGTCTCGCTGAATCGCGCAGGCGCTCACGCGAAATTCCTATAATGGCTCAACAGATATATCCAATTTAAAGCAAGGGCCGTTATCAGGATCATGCGCGCGTATTTCTTTTCTTTTTGGCGAAACGCAACTCGCAAACGCGGCGCGCCCGTAACAAGCGCGACTAACGCATAGAGATCAAATGCCGTCACACCGCACAAAAACGCGAACACGAGCGGGTTCCATTTCCAAGCAGCGAGAAAATGCCCGTGGAAGAACTGAATTGCGGAACGTGTCATGCCGCATGTGACGCAGGGCAGGCCGGTGAGCTCGTGAAACACGCAACGCGGCCACGGCAAACCGAGCGCAAACCAGACTATTGCCAGCGCGAGCGAGCCGAGCGAAACAGGCAACCAGATCAGCTCGTGATCGATTTCTCCCGGGTCAAGCTGACGGCGGCAAAGCTGCATGCACCAATGAGACTAATGGTGCGCGGCGCTCATAGCGCTCCATGCCATCACAGCGATGAGAATCCCGCCGCCGCAGCAAACAACCAGCGGAAGAAGGACCGCGAGCACGGCGCGTCCAGTGCTGGTCTCATGTGCACGGGCAAGCCCAATGCAGTTTACGACCAACGCCCAAACACCAGCGATCAGTCCGCCACAGACTGGAATCATCTGCAACGGACCGGTCGAGCCTTGCGAAAACGCAAGTACGCGGAATGTGACCTCAAACGATTTGTTCGCGCCACCGACGATCATCAAACAAAGGTGAACAATCGCCGCGCCAATAAACAATCCGACCACGATGAATATTGGAATGAGGACGATAAATGCAATCGACCCAATGCCCATGCCTGCCATCACTGCGAAAGCATCTCGCTGACCCGCGAAAAGACCCATCGACTGCAGACCGAGCGAAAAGAGAAGCGACACTATCCCGCCCACGCATCCCCCGATCAAAGCATAGATGAGAGGTTCAGCGAGGCCACCCTCTGTCTTCATAGTTCTGAAAGCCAGGTCGGGTTTGGTCAAGACCATCGCGAGCGTCTCGATAAATGCATTGAAAAATCCAAGCTCTTTCCGGCGCTCCCACGGCAGGCCGCTGCGCGGTGCGGCAGTTTCGGACGTCGCAGCTGCGCCAACTTGCGCAGGCGGCGAGACCGCCACTCCCGCGGCAAGTTCTGGGAACTGCGACAGCGGCTGCCAGTTTGCCATTCCTTCGCGCCACCCAATATCGGTAGGAGCGAAGCGGCCAGTGCGCAGGCCTTCGCGAACTTCTTCTTCGGAAAATGCGCCCAAACTCGTTGCGCCCCGGTTAACGTGAATCATGGCCATAGTCCCCGCGTTTTAGTGGGGCGCGGCGCGGAGCACAAGATAAATGCGCGCTTCGCTTTTCAAACGTGTCGTAGCCACCGGCTTGTGGCCGTTCGGCGCGTCCTTAAGGAGCGACCGGCCATAGGTCGGTGGATACAGCTCAATCGAAACGATTAGCTTTTTCCGGCACATCCAACGCACGCCAGAAATACCATGCGGCGACCGAGCGATACGGCCGCCATTTCTCACCGAATTTCATGAGCTGTTTCGGCGTGGGCAGTTTTCGCCGGCCAAAAGTTTTAGCGAAACCTTTGCGCACGCCGTAATCATCGACCGGCCAGACATCCAGCCGGCCGAGATCGAAAAGCAAAAACATTTCAACCGTCCAGCGCCCAATTCCGCGGACAGTGGTCAAACGCGCGACGATCTCGTCGTCGCTCATGGCCTCGAGCGCGCGTCGCGTCGGCACTGTTC
>WNGK01002791.1_pt1 | contig 37092 bp, 33 predicted proteins | sample 5400601 | NCBI WGS metagenome assembly WNGK01 (sample SAMN13153376, study PRJNA577476) | soil metagenome | isolation source: 60 cm soil or saprolite under Garry oak tree replicate 1 | place: USA:California | collected 2016-06-15 | reverse complement strand
GGACTCCGGACTGGGCCAGCCATTGCCGCCAAGGTTGCTGGCGAGGCTGGCTTGTGCTCCCACTCCGGTAGCGAGTGCTCCCACAACTGAAGTCTTCACAAAATCGCGGCGGGAGAAAGGCATCGATCCTCCTGACAAGTACGTGCGTGTATAGGGCAGCTTACTTAGGAACTGACTTCCAGTGTGCCGTTAGGGCCAACCATGCGTGCTCGCAACTCAGGCTTTTCGCCGCGTTCAATGGGTGTTTCAATTCCAAGACGTTGGAATATCTTCGACAGTTGGGCGGGATCCCGACCAGCTACAGCGAAGCGCTCCAAGTGACACCCCGCAGGGGCATCGGCGGAAGGATGAAGCGAGCCGGCACCCCACTCGATAAAGAACGGAAGGATGCCATCGTGGTCGTCTGTAAGACTGAGAGTCTTCCAGTTGAGGACCCTGCCATCAGGGCGCGTACGAGATCCGGGCCACGGTCCTCGAAAAGCTATACCTGATTCGCGTAGCTTCCTGGCGAACACCTCCAAGTCTCCGGGATGCGCGGCCCAGCCGATGAGGCGTGGAGTCTTTAGTTCCTTGAGAAGGTTCCATTGTTTAGCAGCGAATGATTCGACGCTGTCCTGTTTAGGATCGGGCGCAATGAGCTCGAGATAGTGGCGTTCTCCAAGCGAGAGCAGGGAATTGCGTGTGCCGCGACCGGGATGGACTCCACCCAACGCGGCCCGGACACCCGTGCGTCCCTCGACGTACGCCATACAGGCATCGAGATCGCTGCAGCCAAGAAGAATGTGATCGAACAAAGCGGGAAATTCCTCCGCCGCCCACAAAAAAGACGGTGCCAGGACGGCACCTCCGGATAGCGCAAGGAAACATCTCCGCGAAATCATCTGGGGGGACCCTATCAGGGGTCAGATTGTAGCTCAGATCACCGCCCAAAGGAATTGGCCGGTCCGATGGGCACGCCGGCACCGACTAGAATCCGCCGAAAAGCAACAGTGGAGAACTATGCGGTGCGACAGTCCCCTGCATCTGATGGGCGCTTTGATCTATCAGCTCGCAAAGCCCCTGGAACGTCCCACAGCGACGGATCGAACCCGAGGCGAGCGCCCTACGGGAAGCACTGAGATGGGCCGTACATTGGCACTCTGGTCGGAACGGTATCGCAACAGAGCAGCGATATTCCCAACCCGGTCAAATTCCGGATCATCTTTAACGTAGAAAAGCTCGACGTCGCGGTGAATCGCCAAAGGGAGAATGGCCTCTGCCACGTCGACAACGTTACGGGTGGCCCGGCCGCAAGCCGGACAGAAGCTCACCAGGTGAGCGTCGAGGTGGCCGCAGGCGGCACATTCCACAGCCTCCGCGGAATAGTTCTCGGCTATAAATAGAGTTTGGACCTCCCCTAACTCCAGAGAACGCAACACACGGCGCAGTCCCGTGACTCCGCGGGCGTTGCCGCGTGCCTGATTCATCGCTTCCTGGACAAGTTGGTGGCGGCGCCGCCGCTGCCATTCGGTGAAGATGCGCTCTGCATTCGTCCGCACCTCGTCAGCCGTGACGTGACCCACATCGGCGGAGAATCGTCCCAAGAGCCTCTCGACGACGTAGGGATGCAACTGAGGTTCGAGGTGAGACCAATGAATCTCCGAGCAGCCCAGAATCCATTTCTCAAAGAGATTTTTCTCTTGGGCATGTTTGAGGCTTTCGGCAACGTTCTTGAAGTGCTGGCGAACTTCTTCGTCAACGCGACGTTGGGCATGGCCCGCATCGTAACCGGCAAAACCATCGCTGCGGCCACGCCGTGATAGTGGATGGAATAAATCCACGCGTTCGTTCAATTCACCCAACCGCAAATCGAAGAGACGCGCCCGGTGACGGTCGAGAAGGACAACCCACAGGTTTGGCAGCGCTCCCAGGAGGTGAACCAGAGGCTTGAGGTGGAAATTACGGTCCACGAATAGTTGAGTGCTGCCTAATTGTCCTGGCAGATCATATTCCCGCCAGAAGCCCTTCGCGGCACAGGCGAAAATCGCTTTAGCATGCACGCCGTTGCTGCGAAAATCACCGGTCAAGCGCAGAATGCGGTCGAGATCGCCGCGCGCACAATCAGGTTTGCCTTTACTTTCCAGCTGGCGCAGGGCTTCCCGCGCAAGATCTTTGGCAAGAATTGTTTCTTCCTTATGAGCTTTATTGCGCGGTATCGACGGCTGAAAGTAAAAACTCAGCGCACAACCGCCCTGGTCCTGGAACTCGGCCAGTTCACGGATTTCCTCGCGGGTGATGCTCATAGTTTTGCTCCCGGGGGTTCGAAATTGAAATTCAGGCAGCGCCTTTCGGAATGAGCCTGCCATTCAAAGAACGGGCCAGGCCCGGCGCTTTGCGCAGATGTTCCCGTGCGGCAGAAATAGAGGCATGAACGCGGTCAGGCGAGAGGCCTGTGATGGCGCCAATCTCTTCTATCCCGAAGCCCTCAATGGCATGCAGGATGAATGCTTCGCGGGGTTCGCGCGCAATGTCGCGCAAGGCTGAAGCGATCAAATGAAGCATCTCGTCGGACGCTGCAATTTGTTCGGGGGTCGCAACGCGGTCGTCAGCGATGATGGTTTCCTCAGTAATAGACTCATCGGGCTGGTGAAATTGCAGCTCCGGCTCGTCGCTGGCCCTAACATTGGGCTTGCGGGCAGAGTCCTCAAGATGCACGTTGCCATTGCCGTTTTTCTGGTCGGCACGCACCAGTTCGTCCAGCGCCCGCAAAGCTAATCCGTACAGCCAGGGTTCGAGCGCCAGACGCTCCGGCTTCTCGTAGCTATCGCCGAGGGCGGCAGCGATGGTCTCATCGATGACTTCGTCCTTGCTGATGCTGTCGGCCGCGACCAGATCAGAAGCTTCGCGGAAATAGATTTCGCGCTCGACGTAGCGCTCCAGGCGGGAAAGATTCACATTGACGTAGGACCGGATGTCCTCGGTGGAGACCATCGGCGGATGCACGGCGGCCAGGGTTTGCTCGAACGGCACTTGTGGAAGCTGCGGGCTTGGGCGCGCGCTTGCCCCACGCCGCGACCACTTATGAGACGAACGCAATATTTCCTTATGCCGGTTGACCTGTTGTAGCAGGTCATCGAATGCACTCTTCACCGCAGCGGTGGCCGTCGGAGCCTTGGCTTGCACCGCCATCTGGCCAGATGGCAGACGCAAATTCAGCGACACGCTGGCGCCTTCACGTGGGGAGTTTTCTTCTACCAGGCCTTTCAAATGGATCAATTCCGGACGAAAGACCTGCAGCCGTTTACGCAGTTTTTCGATCTGATGTTGGACATCTTTTTCGATGGAGGGGGTTTTAGGAAGCCGATAGCTGACGTGAACATTCATTAGCACCTCGCGCGGCGGACGAAGTAGCGCAACCCAGTGCTTGACAAGAAAATTGTACACCCCTCGGGGAAAGGGGCAAGCAGGATCTGGAAGCCCGTCAAATTGCTTCTTCTCTTTTGGAACAACATTGTCAAGTGAGAAATTTTGCTGTACGAGTGATTGTGCCCATGCCTCAAAAAACTTGCCACTTCACGATTGGATGCGAATCGCGCAGCGATCGAAAAGAATCACAAGTTTGCAGCCCAGGCGCAGTGTAGATATCATCCGGACACGATGAAAACGGCCACAATAGCTCTTTTTGCGGTGCTGACCGCTTCTGCTGCGGCACAGGGCCCGGAAGTTTCCAAAGAGGTTGAAGCCGTATATCCGCAGGCGCATGCGCTGTATCTCGACCTGCATGAGAATCCGGAGCTCTCATCGCATGAAACGCAGACGGCAGCGAAACTGGCGAGCCAGCTACGCAGTCTCGGCTATGACGTCACTGAACACGTTGGCGGTACCGGGGTCGTGGCTATGCTGAGGAATGGCTCGGGGCCAACCGTCATGCTCCGTACAGAGCTGGACGCGCTTCCGGTCGAAGAAAAAACGGGTCTGAACTATGCTAGCAAAATCCATACCAAGGATGACGCTGGACGCGACGTTCCGGTCATGCACGCCTGCGGACACGATCTGCATATGGCATCGCTGACCGGCACGGCTGCGATCATGGTTCACAGCAAACCGACATGGCACGGCACGCTGATGCTGATCGGCCAGCCTGCCGAAGAAACCATCTCCGGCGCCGAGAGCATGATTGATGCCGGCTTGTTCAAGCGCTTCCCGAAGCCTGACGTGGCGGTCGCACTGCACGTCGTCAACTTGCTGCCCGCGGGGAACGTGGGTATTACGCCGGGAATCATGAGTACCAATGCCGATTCGCTGCGGATCACTGTCTACGGCAAGGGTGGACACGGCGCTGCGCCCCATACGGCGATCGATCCGATTGTGATGGCGGCCAAGATGATCCTAGGGTTGCAGACCATTGCTTCCCGCGAAGTGAAGCCGGGCGAGATGGCCGTGGTGACGGTCGGATACATCCATGCCGGGACCAAGAACAACATCATTCCGGACCAGGCTGAACTCGGACTGACGGTGCGCACCTATAAGGCGGAAGTGCGAAAGCAAGTGCTGGCTGCCATTACGCGAATTGTAAGGGCGGAGGCAGCCGCGGCCGGAGCGCCACGCGAGCCTTCGATCGAACGTTATGAGGGCGCCGACGCGGTGTATAACGATCCCACGCTGGCGCAGCGGCTCAGGGGCACACTCGAGTCTGCGTTGGGCAAAGATGATGTGGTCATTCAAGAACCGATCACGGCCTCGGAAGACTTCTCTTACTTTATCGCCCAGGGAGTTCCGGGCTTTTATTTCAGTCTGGGAGGAGCGGACCCTGGCAAGTATGCGCAGGCCAAGGCGGCGGGAGAGAACCTGCCGTCGAATCACTCTCCCCTATTCGCTCCCGACGTGGATCCCGCGCTGCACACAGCAATCACGGCAGAAGTTGCAGTGCTGCGGAACTTATTGCAGGGGAAGGCGGAAGAGCTGCGTAAGACAACGGCTGAGCAGACCTCTAGGTCAAACTAGGCTAACTACACCGCGACCGTGACTGATGTCTCGGTGCGAGTAACGGGACGATACAGGGTATCGCGCTCGACGGGGATGCGGCCGGCGGCGCGGATCAGACGCTCCAGTTCCTCGCGGCGCATTCCTTGTGGCGTCGTAGCGCCGGCGTCGTGGTAAATCTTTTCCTCGATCACTGTGCCATCCATGTCGTCGGCACCGAAGCGCAGGGAAATCTGCGCGATCTTGGGAGTCATCATCTGCCAGTAGGATTTTATGTGCGGGAAATTGTCGAGCACCAGGCGGCTGACCGCGATCTGCTTGATGTCCAGCATGCCTGTGGTTTTGGGCAGGTGCTGCAGCGGCGTGTTGTCGGGATGGAAGGCCAACGGGATAAATGTCTGAAAACCCTGGGTCTCGTCCTGTAACGCTCGCAACTTAAGCAGGTGATCCAAGCGGTCTTCGTCATTTTCGACATGGCCGTAAAGCATCGTCGCGTTCGACTTCAGACCAATCTGGTGGGCCATGCGGGCCGTATCGAGCCATTGGTCGCCGTCAATCTTGTGGTCGCAAATGATGTGACGCACGCGGTCAGCAAAAATCTCTGCGCCCCCGCCGGGAAGCGAATCCACTCCCGCGGCCTTGAGCTGTTCTAAGGTCTCGCGGATCGGAAGCTTCGCGCGCTTCGACAGATACGCCACTTCAACCATGGTAAAAGCTTTGAGATGTACTTGTGGAAAGCGTTCCTTCAGTCCCGAACAGAGGTCGAGAAAATATTGAAAGGGCAGATCAGGGTGCAATCCCCCGACAATGTGAAATTCAGTGACAGCTTCGGTGTATCCCGATGCGGCGGTCTCAAAAGCGTCTTCAAGCGCCATGGTGTAGGCGCCGGGCGCATCCTTCTTGCGGCCGAATGCGCAGAGTCGGCAAGCGGCAACGCACACGTTCGTCGGGTTGATGTGGCGGTTGACGTTGAAATAAGTCTTGTCGCCGTGCATGCGTTCGCGAACGCAGTTGGCCATCCAGCCCACCGCCAGGATGTCTCCGGTGCGATAGAGCGTCAACCCGTCGTGTGCATTAAGACGTTCCCCGACGAGCACTTTGTGGCAAATCGGCGCGAGCCGAGCATCATCGGTTTGAAAGGCATGCTGAGCAGACATCTCCCTGATGATATCGCAGGGTCGCGCGATATGTCACAGGAAGGGCCTTGATTAGAGGGGAGTGACTACTGGGTGACTATCACGCGATCTTTCACCTGAGCATATTCGTCTTCGGACAACACGTGCCGCGTCATCAGTTGACGGGTATTAGCGTAAGGCCGCTCGGCGATGATTCGGTCCGCCTTTTGCGGCGTGACTCCAGGCAAGCCCTGCAAATCGGATTTCGACGCCTTGTTCAGGTTCACGGACTCTTTCCGGCTCAGCCCCTCTTTGACCCCTTCCGCAATAGCCTTCGTATCCCGCTTGAGAGTGGCAGTGGTCTCGGCGGTTTTCTCCTTCAATTGGTCAGAACTTTGGTTGGGAGCGCAGGCCGCACAAGCTGCGAGGGCCAAACTGAGTATCATCAGGCGGGCGTGAAACTGGAAAGGCATGCAACTCTGATGCGATTGGCTTGTCCACGGTTGGCACTGTTCGTGTTGGGAATTCTGTTCGCATCTCCAGTTTCGCTTGGTGTTCGTGTCCGTCTTGTAAGATCGGAACAGCGATGAAGCCATGGGCAAAACCGATGCTGCTGACGTTCGTTCTGGCTAGCGTCGCAATGTGTGTGCGCGCCGAGCCGATTGCACAGCTAAAACCAACCGGATACGTTGACGACTTCGCCCATGTGCTCGACCCAAAAGCTGTCGCACAGATGGAAGAGATCTGCCGGCAAATTGATCAGAAAGCACGCGCTCAGATCGCGGTTGTAACCATACATTCCCTTGATGGGTCCGACATCGAGAGCTACGCGGTCGATCTGTTCAAGAAGTGGGGGATCGGAGATAAAGCTTCGAACCGCGGCGTTTTGATCCTCTATGCCATCGACGACCGGAAGGCGCGAATTGAGGTGGGATACGGACTGGAGCCGATTCTGCCTGATGGAAAGGTCGGCAGTTTCCAACGGGAAGCCATCCCGTTCATGCGAAGCGGCAACTACAGCCAGGCGCTGCTCTTAGTTGCATCACGCGTCGCCGACGTTATTGCGAAGGACGCTGCTGTTCAGCTCAGTACCCCGCAACTCGCGCCATCTCCAACCGGACCGCAGGAGCAGCCCGCGGGAGGAATCTCGGTAGCCGGAATCGTTCTCGTTATCATAGTCATACTGGTCGTCCTGTTGACTCCGCTTCGGACCCTTTTGTTCTGGATGCTTTTCTCCAGCATCTTTGGCGGAGGCCGAGGTGGTGGCTATGGCGGCGGGGGCTGGGGCGGAGGTGGATTCGGTGGCGGGGGCGGCTTCGGGGGCAGCGGTTTTGGCGGTTTCGGTGGCGGGAGTTCGGGCGGTGGTGGTGCAAGCAGCAGCTGGTAGCAAGTGAGGACGCAATGGCTCCTGAAAATGCAGTTCCTGAAGACAAGCTCAATGAATTTGTGACCCGGCTGCGCGAAGCCGCGGGCGCAAACCTGGAGAGCGTGATCCTGTTCGGATCGGCGGCTACCGAAGACTTTCATCCAGAGTTCTCCAATGTGAATTTATTTTGCGTCGTTCGCGACAGCTCATTCGCGGCGCTTCAGGCGGTAGCGTCTGCAGTGCAGTGGTGGGATCGCCAGAAGCAACCGCCTCCGCTGTTCATGACGCGCCATGAGGTGGAACGCTCCATCGATGTCTTTTCCATCGAACTGATCGACATGCAGCAACATCATCGCGTTCTTTTCGGTGAAGATGTGCTTCAGGGTTTCGAGATTCCCGCGAATCTGCATCGCGTGCAAGTGGAATACGAGCTTCGCGAGAAACTGGCGTTACTTCGCCGACATCTCCTTCTCGCCTCCGGCAATGATTCGCGCATGTGGGAATTGTTGACCCGTTCGTTGTCGTCTTTCGTGACGCTTTTTCGGCACGCGCTCATGGTGTTGGACCAGCCCGCCCCACACCGAAAGCGAGAGGCCGTACACGCTTTGTCCCAACAAATAAAGTTCGATCCGTCGGGAGTCCTTGATGTGCTGGACGTAAGAGAGCGCAAAGCGAACCGCAAGAAGCTCGACGTGAAAGATGTATTTTCCCGCTACCTGGCGGCGGTGGAACAGGTAATGACTGCTGTTGATAGAATGCTGCATCCGGGCTCAAGGCGCTAATCATAGTCACCCTGCGCCGTTGTTTACAGGCTGGTCTCAGGAGAATCGTATGACCAAAGCGTTAATTGCGATTGCCGTGCTAGTGATAATTGTACTGATCGTTTTCGGGCAGTACGTCACAGTCAAGAACACACTAGTCAGCAAGAATGAAGGCGTCAAGGCAGCCTGGTCGCAAGTAGATATCGTGTTGCAGCGGCGCGCAGACTTGATCCCCAATCTCGTGGAGACGGTGAAGGGTTATGCGCAGCAGGAGCAAACCGTGTTCGGCGACATCGCTAAAGCTCGATCCACATTGCTTTCGGCGGGCACGCCGCAGGAAAAGATCGCTGCAAATCAGCAACTCGACGGAGCACTCGGCCGCCTGCTCTTGATCGTTGAAAACTATCCGCAACTGAAGTCCAATGAAAATTTCCTGCGCCTGCAAGATGAACTTGCGGGGACCGAGAATCGCATCGCGGTCGAACGCAAGCGCTACAACGACGCGTTGCAGGACTACAACACCTATGTTCAGCAGTTCCCCAACAGCTTTTTCGCCAAGATAGCGGGATTCAAGCCGAACGAAGCCTACTTCACCGCAACGGAAGGATCACGCGAAGCCCCGAAAGTAAACTTTGCGCCTAAGGCTACGGCGCCGCAGGGCAGTCCGCAGACGGCACCGGCACACTGGATAAGTGAGTCCCGACGGTCTCGGCGGCCATCGCTTAGATTGATCTGATTCTCGGCGCGAAGGGACCGCGACTTTTCCTTGGCTGCCATCAGAATTGATGCCTACCTCCGGCCCCCAATTGGCATCTACTTGTTAAGCTAAGGTCCGTTTGCACTTTCGCCTTTTCTCGCGCCACATCGTCGGACATCCAAACATGAAGGAGCGACTTCAATGAAAAGAATTTTTGTTTCGCCTTTCGCAGTGGCCGTTCTGTGGGGCGTCTCGCTGGCACAGCAACCGACTTCACCTCCAAGTAACAATTCCACCCCCCAGGAGCAGCAGGCTCCCGCGACCACCACGCCATCAACGCAGCCGAACGGCCAACCCGCGGAACCAACTCCGCAAGCACCTCAGCAAACTCCTCAGCCTGGACATCTCGCGGCACAGCAAAATCCAAAATCGCCGAGTGGTAATTCACCCCAATCCGCTTCCGCCTCCCGGATCGCACCCGGCACCGTGATTCCAGTCGAACTGACTAAGAGCATCGATGCCAAGAAGGTCAAAACCGGCGATGAAGTGGTAGCCAAGGTAACCATGGATCTCAAAACAAATAGCGGCGAGATAGTTGTCCCCAAGGACACAAAGGTCGTCGGCCACGTAACCGAAGCCCAGACCCGGAGCAAGGAGCAGAAAGACTCGCAGGTCGGAATCATATTTGACCGCGCCGTCATGAAGAGCGGCGAGATCGAGATGCCGATGTCGATCCAAGCCATCATTGCACCGCAGGGCTCGAACTCAGGCAATGCCAACAATGGCAACGACCAATCGACGGCAGCCCCCAGCGCTAGCGGAAGCGGAGCGTCTTCGAACAGCGGACGTGCACCGAGAATGGGCGGTACACCGCCTCCAGCGCGCAACGCTTCCACGGGCAGCAATACTCCGACTGACGATTCAAGCGCAGCGAGTGCGCACGAACCCATCACCGGGAAAACAGAGGGAGTGGTTGGACTACGGGATTTGAAGCTGGCGACCACCGCAACCGCTGCGTCCCAAGGCTCAGTAGTCAGTTCGGAAAAAAATAATGTGAAGCTGGAGAGTGGCACTTTCATGCTTCTGCGGGTGAACCAGTAACTCTCCGAAAACACGGGTTGCGAAGGGCAGCGCAGGGGCGCGGCCCTTTTTCATTCGGCCCTCAGACGCCCGCTAGCTTCTTCTTCGCCAACGGGCGGGCGAAGGCATTAGTCGGATTATGTGCGTTCGAGGCGAGAACTTTGTGGTAATAGTCCATAGCCCGCGCTTGGTCGCCAGACTTTTCGTAGGCCTGCGCTAGCAGCGCGAGGATTAATGGATCGCTCTGGTCGGCCTTTTGCAGATTGGCGATCGCAGTTGGGTAGTCTCCCGCGTAGAAGGCAACGTAGCCGACGAGATAAGGATAAAAGCCCGCCTGCTCAGGATTGTTAGCTTTATCGAGGGCGGCTTTAGCGGCAACCACGTGTTTTTGAGCTTCATCGTGGTGAGCACGCCGGGCAGCGATGCGGGCCTGGGCGTTCTCCCATCGGAAAATCCACAGATTCTTTTCGGCTTCACTCAGGCCCGGCTTCTGGAGCGCTGCTTCGTAGCCCGCTTTGTACCACTTGTAGGCATTCTCGGTATCACCTGATTCGAGATAAATGCGAGCGAGTTCATTGGCGATTCCTGCCGCGCCGGTGAAGTCGCGATTGGCGAGACGCGCAACGAAGACTTGCTGCTCAAATTTCTCAGCCTCTTTCGCGTTTCCTTCAAAAGCATAAGACATGGCCATGGCGCGGAGCGCCTGCGCCTTAACATCGGCCGGCGCGGCTTCAATAGCTTTGGCGAAATGCTTCCGCGCCTCTTGATATTCGCCCTTCAAATCGAGCGCAACACCTGCGTCGAGATGTGCTTCATACAAATTAGGGGATTGTTCAAGGGCCTGGCTGTAAAGCGCCAGTGCTTCATCTTGCTTGCCTTCGCTATTGCGTTTTTCGCCCTGTTTGACGAGCTCAGCCGGACTTCCGGGTGCTGGCGCAGATGCTGGTACCCCGGGAGACTGTTGGGTCCAAGCAAAACAGGCCAGCAGACAGACCACAATGACGACGCGAAACATAATGACCTCCGATTTATGCCTGGATTATGGCACGAACGCGCGCGTGAGGCTAATGGCGCAACAGCAAATCTCCGGCGACGAACAGAAAGAATACTACCGAGATAACGCCATTCATGGTGAAGAAAGCGGCGTTCAGTTTCGAAAGATCGTTGGCGGAAACGAGCGAGTGCTCATAAGCCAGCAAACCCGCGACGGCGACAACCCCAGCAATGGCCAACTTGCCTAAGCCGAAGGTCAGCAGTAAGCCGATGAGCAAAGCCAACATGACGGCATGAAAGGCGCGCGCGACCCACAGCGAACGGCGAATTCCTAGATAGCGCGGAAGGGAATGCAGCCCGGTCTGATAATCGATGTCAAAGTCTTGGCATGCGTAAAGGACGTCGAAGCCCGCCACCCAGAAGGTGACGGCAGCCGTGAGCGACAAAATCCGGGGATCAAGCGAACCGCGCACGGCAATCCACGCGGCGGCAGGCGCCATTCCTAGAGCAAATCCCAGCACGAGATGAGACCAGCGCGTGAAGCGCTTCGTATAGGAGTAGAGAAGAAGGACTGCTAAAGCGAGAGGCGAGAGCCAAAGAGCCAACCGGTTCAGTTGCGCAGCAGCGGTGACAAAGACTGCCGAAGAAATAATCACGAAGACTGCTACGAATGCAGGGGTTAATTGCCCCGCCGGTAGCGCACGCGTGCGAGTACGCGGGTTAGCGGCGTCAATGGATGCGTCCGCGAGGCGATTGAATGCCATCGCGGCCGAGCGCGCCGCCAGCGTAGCCACCACAATCCAGGCCAATTGATGTGCCGTGGGAAGTCCGCCGGCCGCGAGCATAGCGCCGCATAAAGCGAAGGGCAAGGCAAAGACGGAGTGCTCCCACTTGATCATCTCCAAGATGATTCGCATATGGCGGAGCAAGTGCATGGGATGATTGTAATGCAGCTCTTACTTCAGTTCTCAATTCTCAGAATGGTAAGCATCAGCTAGACGAGCGATTTCGCCCGCCGGCGTCACTCTCCTACAACGCTTCGCCGGAGATCAGGGGAACAAAGCGACATGCCTCCCGGAGAGAGATGAGCGGCTCTCCGTTTTGCATTCGGATGAGCTGAAGGTGCTGGCTTTCGGCCGCGCCGACAGGAATGATCATGCGTCCGTCTTCGCCGAGTTGCGAAAGCAGATTGCGCGGCAGGTCAGGCGCGGCTGCTGAAACAATGATCGCATCGAACGGCGCGAACGTCGGCAGCCCCTGACTTCCGTCCCCTTCCATAATCTTCACGCGGGTATAGCCCAGGCTAGCGAGAACTTCTCTCGCCTTCGCCGCAAGAGCAGCATGACGCTCAACCGAAAACACCTGTGCCGTCAGTTCGGCAAGCAGGGCGGTCACGTAGCCGGATCCCGTTCCGACTTCCAAAACCTTGTCGCCGGGAATAAGCCTCAATGCTTCCAGCATGAGAGCAACAATGTAAGGCTGTGAGATCGTCTGATCCTGTCCGATGGGAATTGGATGGTCTTCGTAAGCTTGGTCGTGAAAGCCAGGTTCGACAAATTCATGGCGCGGCACACGAAGCATGGCATCGAGCACGCGCTCGTCGCGCACGCCGCGCGCGCGAAGTTGGAATTCGACCATTTGCCGCCGAGCAAGAGCCAGCGAGTCGAATTCAGCTTGAGAATTCATGGCCTGATGATTATGGGCGGAGTATTGCGCTGGAACACTATCGACTCAGAACATCTTATTTCTTGCGTCGACGGATGCGCATATCGAAGCTGACCACGCCATTTTGGTCTCGCGTGCCGACCACTGAGACATTGCGCGTGAAATAGTACTCTCCCCGGATGATCTGCTGCGAACTCTGCGAAACATTGGTGCTATAGCTGAGAGAGAGGTTGTTGGCGAACTCCTGCTCAATGGTGACTTGCGGTCCGCGTCCCGTAGGGTTGGTCTCGGTGGTGAGTCCCTGCGGGTCGATCTTGATGCGGCTGACTCCAAACAGGCGCTGCATGCGGCTGGTAGCGGTGGCATTCAACGCCTGGTTCAGAATCAGTGAGGAAGCGTCCCCGGAAAACTGCGATTGACCAGATTCTTGCTGCAGTTGCTCTGATTCCTGGCGAGTGCGGCCCAGCGCAAGCAACGCGATAATGTCGGACTGGGGCAATGGAGGTTCGGAGCGGTAGTTCACCGTAAGACGCGCCGGCGTCCCCGTCACAGTGACGTTGAGGTCGTAATTTCGAACGTGGGTAGAGGCTTGAAGATCCACACGGGGCTCGATCGCGACGGGGTTGGCAAAGGTAATGTCGCCACGCTCAAGGCGGAATTTCGTGCCGTTGAAAGTGGCCTCGCCCTCCAGGATGTCGGCCCGGCCCAGCACTATCGGGCGGGCTACAGAGCCGCGCAGACGCAGGTCGGCATCGCCGGAAAGACGAGCGACAGCCGTTTTCATCTGCAACTCAGGAGTGGTTTGGACGTGTATGTCGAGCTTGACTCTATACAGTGGCGAGTTGGCCGGCGTAATGGACGAAAGCTGGCGGCTGCGCTCCAAGTAAGCGCTGAAATCGAATCCAGGTGTGATCGCCAGCTTGGTGACGGTAATGTCGCCCGACAAAGTTGAAGAGTTTCCCGCGCCCACCCAGTGCAATTCGGCATCCGCGGTAGAACTTACCCCAGGGGGATGACGCAGACGCACACCTTTCCCGGTTGCAGCCACATCGAAATTGATTTGCCGGTTGTAAAAGGTTGCATCACCTTTGAGATCGAGCGTGCCCCCTCCTGTACGCGCCGTAAGGCTGTCAATATGCACGCGGTCGCGGGTAAAGACTAACGCGCCTTTCATTTCGCTAAGACCGCTGGGCAGCTCCGCATAAGCGACCGATCCGTTGGTTAACTGAAGACGCCCCTGCGGCAGTGGCTCGCTGGCGGTGCCGCCCACGGTCATGTTGACTGTCATCAGTCCGCCGGCACTTAAGTCGGGCTCGATACTGTTCAAGAGCTTGAGATCAATCCGGCCATTGGCGGTAAGGTCTAGTTCGTGGGAACCGAAAAATTGCATCGAGCCATGGCCCGAGAGATCAGTTCCCTCTCCTGCCAAACGCAACTGCTCGATGCGAAGCGTCTGATCGGCAAAGGTGAATCGCACGGGATCTTGATTGTGGACCTTGACATACTCAACATCGAGGGCAATGTCAGTCAAGTTGCCGTGAAGCGTCCACTGTCGTGGCTCGAGCAGCGGACCACGCATGTCGAGCGTGCCGGCCATGGCGGAGTGCCCGGTAATCCGCCCGCGAAGATAGGAGCTAACTAAGGGGTCGAGGTCGAGGCGATCCATGGCCAATGACATGGTTGCAGGATAGCCGTCGCGCAGTTCTACGTTGCCGTCCAGGACCAAGGTTCCTTGCTGGAACTGAGAATGCCCGCTGACGTGAAGCTTGCTGCCCTCAGTAACCGCTTCGAGTTTCAGATCACCGGCAAGTTCGCGGTCGAGCGTAAGACCGTGGACATAAAGACTTGAGTTGAGGATGGGCGCCTCCGGCGTCCCTGAACCTTTAATGGTGAAGTCAACGCGTCCCTCGACTGTGAGCCGGTCAGTACGAATCTGCTGGATACGCGCTAAATCAGAATTTTTCCCGACCAAGTCGAGGCGAAACCGGCGCGTGGATGGATTGTAAGCCGCGCTTCCCGTAACGAGGGAGTCGTAATGCACTAGATGGACGTTATCGAGCGACGCTTCGCCATCGCCAAAGCGGAGGTCCGCGTCCAGCTGCGCAATGGGTTCCCCATAGGCGGAGCCGTCGGTCAAATGTATCCGGCCTTGCCCGCGAGGATCTGATTTCGTCCCTCTCGCTTCGAGAGAAATATCCAGTTTGCCGGTCACGGGATAGGCGTATCCGCCGAGCGCCTGCAGCACTGCGATGTCCGCGTTCTGCATGTTCAGGTTCAAGCTGATAAGACTGCGCTCCGTGAACCGACCATTTTCGAGAACAGCACTAGCATCGACCTCGGCGCTCTCGGCTCCGCGTTCGAAGACCCCGTTATGAAAAGCAACACTGCGAGAGGAAAGCACTACGCTTGAGGAGAACGAATCCCAGTGCGTCTGCTGTGCCGCAGTGCGCGCAGTCGCGGGAAATAGCAGGTCAAAATCTTGCACGTCGAGGCTGCCGGCTAGCGTGGGCGAAGACAACGTCCCGCCCAGGACGCCGTTGAATGTGGCATTGCCGTCCATAGTAAGAGGCAGATTGGCAGGGCCGTGGACAGCCGCAATCAGGGGCCGCCACTCGTCGAGGTTTGAAGTTGAGAACGAAACCCGCAGGGAAGAAGAAGAGGAAAGCGTTCCCGATGCCTGAATGCGCGTGGCGGGCGTGGATACATTGAACTTAGGCAGCTCGAGCACCTGCGTGGCGGCGCGATACAGGCCTTCAGCATGCCCCGACGTCGGTAACTGGCCAGCAAGGAGATGGGCTGGCGGATTCAAATCGAGCGCGAACCCGACGTCAGCATCGTGCGGTGTGCCCTTCCAGCGAGCTTCCAATGTGCCTGATACCGAACCTGCCGGACGAACACCACCAACCAGGTGGCCGGCAGAGTTTAGGCTGTTGGCGATCTCTTCGACAGAAAAATCGCGAAGACGCAGATGCAACACACCGGCTACAACTTCCTCACTTTTCTTTTTTTCGCTTTTCCTCTCCACTCGATTTGCGGCGGCGGGTTCTGCTTGTTTTGACTGATTTGCAGCTTGCGCGGTTAATACGCGGGACAACCAGTGTTCCACTTGAGCATCCCCGTTAAAACTTCCGCCTAGAACCTTTCCCTGCAGCTTGGAAAGTTTGATCTGCTGATCGTCGACAGCGTAATCCGAGCTGACATCGCCTTTTGTGAATGCGATGTTTTCCTCTCGCCAGGCAAGGTCGCGCACGGCAACTACACCCGTGGAAGCGAATTGGCTCAATGACCAGCTCCCCTGCCCCTTCATTTCCATCGTGCCCCCACGAAGATCACGGCGGCGGGCGATGGAAGCTGCTTCTGCAAGGTCGGCTTGACCCTGGTACTTGACGTTCACCTGCGGGCGGCGGAAACCGCTAACGCGGCCACTGGCATCGAAGTGTGAGCCCCGAGAATTCAAAACCAACGATTTAATGTCGACATAGCTCGGCGCCAGACTGAAATCAGCCGTGGTCATCCAGGCAAACGGACGGTAGTCTTCGAACTTGGTTTCCACCTTGCCCAGCAGTAAGTGGCCTTCGTATCGACCACGTAAGAAGGAATAGTCCATTTGCAAGGCAGCGTTCCGGACAGCGAAGTCGAGAGGGATATTCTGGTCGTCCCATAGCAACTCGCCCCGCCGCATCTCAAAGTGGTTAATAGAGAGTGCGAATATCTGCTCGACCGAAGCCTGAACAGAAGACTGATTTGAAGTAGGCCGAACTTGCCTCGTGGGGATGTTGGTGCTTCCGTCGGAATAAAACGCCACGTGAATCACCGGATGTTCGACGACTACCTGGTGGAATCCCAACTGAGGCCGAAGCAGCGAGCCTACCTTAATAAAGGCAACCAGGTGATCGACATGGACGAGTGGGACTTCTTTCGTGGACTCGGCTCCATGAACCGTCACATCGCGCAGCTCAACTTGCATCCGGAACGGCACCGTATGGATGCCGCCGATTTCGGCGCGTCCACCCGTGATGCGCTCTACTTCAGCGACAATCCGGCGCCGCACCAGCGCTTGAAATGAATCTGTGCTGATATACCAGAGCGAGACCAAGCCCAGCAGCACAGCGACAGCGAGGAGAGCCAAAAGGTATTTTCGCCAAGCGCGGCGCACCGGCTGGGCCGAGGACTCGCTCACCTGCTCTGATCTCCCTGCTCCATGGAAGGCGACGCCCCGGGAGAGGATGACGCTCCGGGGAGGCGCACTTCGCCCTCCGAGCGCAACGTCTGCAGCCACGAAACCAGGAGTTCAGTTACTTTCTCCTGGGTTAGTACTTCGCGAATCTTGGAAAAAACGTCAGACAGCGGCACTTCCTTTGCTCCGGATTGTCGCAATTCAGGAACAAATTTGTCGCGGTAGTAAGCTTCGACGGTTTTGGAATCAATCTGAACGGCAGGACGGAGGTGAGCGTCCACCAACCGCGTCAGATCCATTTGCTGCTGCAGGTGCGCTGCTAGGTCCTGCTCCGTGAGGTGGTACTGTCTAAGCAATGACTGCCAGCCGGCAGCGGAGGCGGCTTGGGGGTACCGGGCACGGGCCTCGGCCACTTGGCTCGCGGCATCCGCAGCCGAGGCATGTTGGAAGTCCGCTGCCTTCATCTGTTCGCGCAGAAGCTCTTGATCAATAAGCCGATCGAGCACGGCGCGCCGCTCGTCGCTGCTAAACTCGCTCAAGGAGCGGCCGTTGAGCAAAGCTTCATAGCAGAGCGCGTCATCCCAGTCACTTTGCAGGATAACGCGGCCGTTGACGGTGGCGACGATACGGTCGATGATCTCGCCGGCCCAAGCCGCTTGCACCCAGAGCAGAGTGAGCACGAAGGCCGCAGCACCGAGAGCCGTAATTCTCTTCATAATAATCTCGGCCAATTTCATCAGAATGGCTGACCGATGCTGAAAAAAACATTGAAGTGCCGCAGATGCTGCAGCACGAAAGCATTCTGTGGAAGTCCAGTTATCGGATTCGTAATCGCCTGGAAATAGGTCGTTGGATTCAAATTGTACCCGAAGTCAAACCGTAACGGACCGATGGGGGTTCGATATCTCAACCCCACGCCAACGGCGTGAGACGTGTAGTCGTAGCCGCTGCTATTAAAGTTGGTGAAGCATTGCGGCTGGGGTGTGCCATTGGGTAGCAAGCACAGCGCCGGGTTAGGCTGGTGCCAGCGCAGAAAGCCCTTCAGCATATCGTGGGCGGTGGTGAATACGTTGCCCATATCGTGAAAAACAGCGAAAGCAAATCCCTCTCCGAGGTAAGGCAAGGTCACGGGGGGAAAGCGTAGTTCAAGATTGTTCACGAACAGGGCCGTGCCACCCACCGGAAAACCTGAGGAAGGGTCGCGCGGACCTGCTTGATTCAACCCAAAACCACGAAGTGAGTTGCCGCCGCCGCTAAAAAAAAGTTCCGGTAGAGGAATGACGGAAACGTTGCTGCACGTAGGTTCGCCCGCCGGGTTTAAAGGGCACGCCCCTGGCGGCAGAATCCTGGTCTGGCGGAAGGGTTGCTCGAGTCCGAGGCTGGTGGAACGGGCAAAAACGTACTGATGATTGGCGCGTCCTTTGCCGCCAAACGCATAGTAGGTGGAATATTGGCCGAGCAGGCGGCCGAAATCTGCTTCGGAACCAAAATAACTGGAAGCGCCAAAGCCATCCAGCGTGAAGAAATTCCCTTTAGTGGTCTCGAGTGGGTTATCGCGTTGGTCGCGGATGAAGGTAAAACCTGGACCCCCCACGCGCGCTGGCAGCGAAAGCAAGGGGATGAGCCCTTTCGAAAAGCTGGCAGCGAAGTTCGTGGCTTTTACACGGCGGTAATCGACCCGATAGGTGAGCGTGGTTAGCCGGTTGGGCTGCTGCTTGCCGATCTGTTGCCGCAGATCGATCTTCCCTTCCAGCCGCTGCGAGGTGAACGTGGAAACATCCAGACTATTGTCATAAAAGCTCGTGAAAATGAGCTTGAGCCTCTGGTTATCGAACAGTCTCGGAATCACTTGTACCAGAACGTTCTTGCTAGGGTCCGAGCCTTCGGGATTCTGCACTGCCGTGTCCACCTGGCTGAATATCCCTAGTTCGTAGAGTTTTGTCTGGGTGTCGAGCCGGTCCTGCTGGCTGAGCGGTTGCCCTGACTGCACTTGAATTTCGCGCTCGACGACGTAGGAATGGGTATGCTCGAGGCCGGAAACCATGACTTGGTCGACAAAGAACTGCTCACCCTCCTCAATGTGGTAAGTCACGTCTTCGCGGTCCGGTTGGCCGGCAACCGGCTGGACCCCGATATCGAGGGTGGCGTTGGGAAACCCGTGATTGAAATAGTCATTCAAGATGTATTCCCGGTCGGCCGACAAATTCTGCTCCGAATAGGGCTGGCCTTCGGCCGTGCTCAAGAAAGGACGGAACTCATCCGTGGGAATCTTCTGATTGCCGATAATGCGGAAGGCGCCAACCAGCGTCTGCGGGCCTTCTGCGATTTGCACGTGAACCGCCAGCCGGTCTGCGCTTTCATGGTTGTCCTCCACCTTGGTCTCGATCTTTGCTTGGCGAAGACCGTTTGAGCGGTAAAGTGACTCCAGCACGCTGACATCATTTCGCAGCAGAGCTCCACTGTAGCGTCCGTGGGAAAGCAAACGGCTGGCAGGCTGAATCTGCATGTGGGAGCGCAGAGCCGCCGAATCGAAGTATTTGTTGCCGGTGATATCAACCAGGACCAGCTTGTGCCGCGGCCCGGGATCGATCCGGTAGATCACACGCAATATCTCACCATCGCTTTCCCTCTGGATCTCGACCTTCGCGTCGAAGTGACCGCGGGTTTGCAGGTAGTCGAGTAGGTTGCGTTTGCCTTCATTGAGCAGGTCGTCGTCGAGGGCATTCTCCTCGAAAACCGGGATCTCCTTCTTCAGCACACCCCGGCTGATACGAAAGCCCTGGGCCGAAATAGATACCACCGGGCCAGGATCGATCTGGAGGATGTAGTCGACAACGTTGGATGCAGAACGATATTTCTGTCCAGCGATGGTGACCTGGGCCAGAACCCGCCGATGTTTTTGGTATCTCTTGCGCAGCCGTTGCAAGGCATTGTTAACCCGCGTGGCGGTGACGCGGTCACCGGGATCCATCCTCGCTATTTTCAGTACCTGGATATCGGAGAGACCAGTTTTGCCGACAACTTTAACCTCGCCAACATGGGCGGGCGCACCCGCGCTGATATGGAAAAGCAGGTTCACCTGCTGGTTCGCTGAATTCGACGTGGTCTCGGCGGTGATGCGCGCCTTGTAATACCCGTTCTCCTGCATCAGCTGGCGGATGTTTTGCAGTCCACGGTCGAGCTTATCGAAGCTATAAAGCTCGCCGAGTTCGAACTTAGAGGCGTTGACGATCTGGTTCGGGTTGGGCCGGTCTGGCGCTCCTTCAACATCCAACGAGCCAACGAAATAATTGAGAACCGTGGCAAAGGTAAGCAGCACACCACTGCCCGAGGGGCTGGCTTCCGCCTGGATCTCGGCAAAACGGCCGGTGCCGTAAAGGGCCCGGATACTCTCCCGAAGGCGATCACGCTCAAGCGGCTGACCAACTTTTAGCGGGAGCAACTGGAGCAAGTGGTTGCGGTCGCGATCGGGCAATCCGGGAATCTCGATGGCCCGCACCAGTCGTCCAAGGTATTCCGACAAGGCCCCAATAGAAGCGGGAGTCCCTTGCTCGCCTTCTGCCTGCGGAGGTTCTCGAGGTTGTTCGGCTGAGCGCGTTCCCGCCGGCTGGGAAGGCTGGCTTTGATTACTTTGCGATGTGGGCACTGCACTACCCTGAGGCTGGACTGATGATGAGGGCATTACGCATCCGGCCCCGGCAGCCGGATGCAGCAGCACGATTATCAGGCTTGTAAACCAGGCCTGCCTTCTCAAAAAAAGATGTCCTTGGGCTTGGACGCCTGCTGCCTTGGATGAGACCTCCGATGATGGTGTTGTCTGGATGGCGCCTGTCCTCAGCGTTTTGTGTGTTGCTGCCTTGTAGTCGCACAACTGCCCGCCGCTTGGCGGGTGCGCACTTATAATAAAGGTTTTGCGGCATGGCACTGGTGACCTGTTTGAGACAGGAAGCTCAAATTCGGCAAGGGCGGATCGAGGAACGATACTCACGCCAGACTTTATTCCATGGCATCGGTGTGGAAGGGCAGCGCCGTTTGGCCAGCGGACGAGTGGCTATCGTCGGCTGCGGCGCAACCGGCTCGGCACTCGCTGGGCTGCTGGCCCGGGCGGGCGTCGGCGAGTTGCGCATTATCGACCGCGACTACGTTGAGCCTAGTAACCTACAGCGGCAGTCGTTGTTTGACGAAAAAGACGCCCTTGAGTCTCTCCCCAAGGCCATCGCTGCAGCGCGCAAGATAGCTTCATTCAATTCGGAGATCGCGGTCGAACCTGAAGTGAATGATCTTACCCCGGCGAACATTGAAGGCCTGCTTGAAGGGATGGATCTTATCCTCGATGGCACTGATAATTTCGAGACGCGTTATCTGCTAAACGACTATGCGGTGAAGCAGTCGATTCCATGGATTTATTCGGCGGCGGTGGGCAGCTATGGGGTGACGATGAACATCCTGCCAGCAAAGACAGCTTGCCTGGCGTGCATCTTCCCGGATTCGCCGCGGGGTATCGTCGAGACCTGCGAAACCTCCGGCATTCTGAATTCGGCGGTGAGTGTGGTGGCTTCGATTGCCGTCACTGAGGTGCTCAAACTCCTGGTCGCCGGCCCTGACGCCCCGCAGCTGCGGCGAACCTTGCTGTCGTTTGACGTCTGGACCAACCAACACGGGGAAATTTCCGCGGCTCAGCCGCGTCCCGACTGTCGTGCGTGCGGAACCAAAGACTTCATTCATCTCGCGGGAGAAGGGCGGGCGCATATTACGCTCTGCGGTCGCAACTCCGTGCAGATTCACGAGCACCAGAGGCCAATCGATTTCGCGGAGATGGATCGCCGCCTCCAACCCCACGGCGTGGTCCGGCACAATGACTTCGTGCTGAAGTTCTGGCACGATCCTTACGAAATGACCCTCTTTCCCGATGGCCGTGCCATCATCAAAGGCACGACCGACACGGCAATTGCTCGCAGCCTGTACGCCAGGTATGTCGGAAGTTAGGTTCCGCAAGAGCGGCAAATGCTTGTTTTGCTGCGGATTATCGGAAAGTCTTTGCACAATAGGTGAAGGGCACGTATTTGGTCGGCGGCTAAAGACCTGAAAAACGCCCATTTTAGCAAGTCGGGCAGAAGCGATTACTGGCACGCCACCTGCTCCGAAGGAGCCATTGGGTACGTCTCCCAGGAGGTCGTATGCGTAGCGTCAGTCTGGCTGTTCTGGTTCTTGTTTTCTCGGCTTTAGCAGTCGGTCAATCGGGAATAAGAAATGTTCCCGGCTATTGTTCGTATGGCTGCGGGCCCTTCATCCCACTAGTGACTACACCCACTGTCTCCCTCGAAACCGTTTCACCGTCTCCTATGGGAGCAAGCAATGCTACCGGCGGACTCTTGGCCGGTGCCAGGAATTCCACACTCTCCATGGTCACGGGCAATACGAGCGCCGTCTATACCGAGCCGGTGTGGTACTCCGGCGGTGGAAGTCCGATGGTATCGCCTGCCGTAAGGCTTCCTCATGAGCAACGCGGAGGAATGCATGAGGAGCGCGCCGAACACCGCGAGGCAGGACATGGCGAAGAAATGCGGCAAGTCTGGACCTATTACACCGGTCAGGAGCAATCCGTCGGTGCGGGACAGGCTGCTTCTACTGTGAGCGGCGTGAAGCGGGCCGCACGCACTTACACAAACCAGGACGTGGAACGGATGAATCAGCAGAACGGCCAGGTGAAGTGGGATGGCAAGACCGAGAAAATTCAGTAGCGGCCACTAAGGTCTCTGGTTTTGACTCGTGCGCGAAGGCTCGGCATTCCGAGCCTTCCTTTTTGCTCAGTGCGAACCGCTGCCACGATCTGCTAATCTTCTGCTCGCAAATTCCTGATTCCAATCTTCTCGTTCCGAGAAAAGCTCCGATGCCCGAAACCTTGCGTCCCGAGCCTACACGCCTATACCGGTGGCTGGTCCTCATCTTCGTCAGCCTTGCGATGTTTGGCAGCTACTACGTGTATGACGCATTAAGTCCTCTCGCCGACGTGCTCAAAAGCCAACTCGGGTTCTCTGATTTGAACATCGGCTTCCTGCAAGCGATTTACAGTTTTCCGAACATTTTCACGGTAGTAATTGGCGGCTTCCTCATTGATCGCATCGGACTGCGAAAAGCGTTGATGATATTCGGCGTCCTCTGCTTCATCGGTCCGGTCATCACCGCGGTGTCCGGGCACCTGCCGCTTATGGCAACCGGGCGCCTGATTTTCGGTATGGGAGCGGAATCGCTGAATGTTGCGGTCACCACTGCGCTGGCGCGCTGGTTCAGGGGCAAGGAACTCAGCTTTGCCTTCGGGTTGAACCTGACCGCCTCGCGATTAGGAACGTTTGCCGCCCTTAACTCCCCGACTTGGGCGCGGGCGGCCTATGCCAACTGGCGCACGCCCTTCATTATCTCGGTGGCCTTTGCCAGCTTGTGCCTGGTCGGATCCATTGTTTACTGGATCATGGAAGTATGGGCCGACAACCATTACCGTCTCGGCGAGGTTTCCACCGACAAAGTCGTCTTCTCTGACCTTTGGAAGTTTGGCGTGAGTTATTGGCTGATCGTCGCGCTTTGCATCGTCTTCTACTCGGCCGTTTTCCCTTTTCAAACGTTTGCGGTGAAATTTTTCATGGAAGCCCATGGCACGTCGCGTGAATTTGGAGGATTTCTGTCGAGCATGCTGACTTTGTTTGCAATGATAGCCACTCCGCTGTTTGGCCTCTGGGTGGACCGTGTAGGAAAGCGGGCCCTGTTAATGATGCTCGGTTCTATGCTGCTCATTCCCGTATACCTGATGATGGCTTATACGCATGTCAGCCTGTATGTTCCGATGGCCATGATGGGAATTGCGTTCTCGCTGATTCCGGCGGTCATGTGGCCCTCTGTGGCCTACATCGTCGATCAGTCGAAGTTGGGCACTGCCTACGGACTTATGACGATGATCCAGAATATTGGCCTGTTCGATCTTAACCTGGTGATTGGATGGGCCAATAATCACAGCCACGCCGGAGCCGATAATCCTGCCGGTTACCGCCTAGGTATGTGGATTTTTTCCGGCCTGGGATTCCTTGGCGTGGCGTTTGCCTTTTTCCTGCGGCGGCGCGAAACCGGTCCTCACGGACACGGCCTGGAAACTATTACCACGGCCAATAGTGCGTCCCCGTAATCTCCTTGCCTTACCAATTTTGGTAGTCTGGCGACTCCGCCGCCCTGCCGGGTTGGAAGTTCTTGGGACAAAACCGTACAACTCCCCGAACACAAAGGGTTTCCTCAGGAGGCGACGACCTTGCCGAGGCTCATAGTTGAATTCCAGGATCGGGAGAAAAGGTCTGATATTCTGAAGGTAACCGCGCTCCCCCAAAGCTCTGTAGGGCTCGCAAGCCGTACAACGAAAAGCTACTTAAGCGGCATCAGATAGAGTGCGGCCGGAACAGGCGACTTGACCGACCGAAGACAGCAAACCGACGACGGTCTCAGCGAGGCCGAAGCGATCGAACGGGCCAAGCAAGGGGACGCGGAAGCGTTCCAGGCTCTGTACGATCGTCACAAGCGACGCGTGTATTCCCTATGTTTGCGTATGACCGCCAACACGGCGGAGGCCGAAGATCTGGCCCAGGAAGCGTTCTTGCAGTTGTTTCGCAAGATCGGCACGTTTCGCGGCGAGTCAGCATTTTCGACTTGGTTACATCGGCTGTCTGTAAACGTCGTCCTGATGCATCTGAGGAAGAAGAGCCTTCCCGTGGTTTCGTTGGAAGAGACCACGCAAAACACAGAGGAAGACTCACCGAAGAGAGATTTTGGGGCCGAAGATTTGTCGTTGGCCGGATCCATCGACCGGCTGCAGTTGCAGAAGGCAGTCGAAAGTCTCCCTCCCGGCTACCGGACGATCTTTGTCCTGCACGATGTTGAAGGCTACGAACACAATGAAATCGCCGGCATCGTGGGATGTTCGATCGGAAATAGCAAGTCACAGTTACACAAGGCACGTATGAAGTTGCGCGATATCCTCAGGATCAAGAGAGCTGAAAAGGCCGGGAAGGCCTGAGGAGTATAGCAGTACCTTTGCAGAGGCGCATGAACTGCGGTAAACATAAATAACCGCAGCGAGCTTGGGGAGAGTCGTATGAATTGCGTTGAGCTGCATCAGAGCTTGGCGGAAGTCGAGGACAGCAGTAGTGCAGAACAGCAGGCCCACTTGGCCGGTTGTGCAGCGTGCTCGACGCTGGTCGCTGATCTAAACCTCATTATCTCGACGGCTGCGGAACTGCGCGAGGTCGATGAACCCAGCCCTCGAGTATGGCATTCCATTGCCAGCGCTTTACGGCAGGAAAGACTGATTCGTCCGCCGGGTGAATCGCGTTCGCTGGTGGCGTCGTTCGGCGCGCGCTGGGGACGGGCGCGTTGGATGGTCCCCGCCGCAGCGGCGCTCCTCATCCTGGTGGGGATTTATGCGAACCAGCATTCCCTCTCCACGCGATTGACCAAGGACACTTATCGTCCTCTTCCTGTTCCTGCAAATGTCGCTGTGGCGGATGCGGGCATGAACGACGCTGAGTTGTTACAGGAAGTCGCTGACCGTGCTCCGTTCGTGAAGATGCAATATGAGGACAATTTGCGGCGGGTCAACGAATACATACTCGACGCACAGAGTACGGTCGACGCCAACCCGAATGACGCAGAGGCACGGCGTTCATTGATGGACGCTTACCAGCAGAAGGCCATGCTTTTTGAAATGGCCATGGACCGTTCTCTGCCATAATGATGGAATCGTGGCCCGCGGGCACAGAGAACCGTGGGTAGCAAGCCTTGAGGGAGTCACATGGTTAGCACGCGCACCGCGAAATTTGTCATGGTTGGAGTCATGGTAGCGGGCACGTTGGTCGCCGAGAGCCGCAAGGAATATCACTTCATAGTGGGGCCGAAGGCGGGCGTCTCGGTGAACAACCCTTACGGATCGATCTCGGTAAGGCCTTCCTCCAATAATACTGTCGTCGTAAGTGCATTCCTCCATTCTGACAAGGTCGAGGTGGACAACAGCCAGACCGGAAACCGCGTAGATATTCAGTCGCACCTTCTGCCTGGCGCCGACCGGCAGAGCGGGCGCGTGGATTATGAAGTTCTGGTGCCGGCAGACGCCAGCATCACCATGCATTCCACCACTGGCCCACTGCGAGCCGAGAGACTGCACGGAGACGTAACTCTGGAAGGCGCAGCGGCCACTGTTGATGTGCACGACATTTCCGACGCCCATGTACACATAAAAACCTTGAACGGGCCAGTGACGCTGAGCAACATTAAAGACGGTCACATCGAAGTCGACTCCTTGAGTGGAGAAGTAACGCTGAACGGGGTCACAGGCCAGCTGGTGCAGGTTGTTTCCACAAGCGGAACCATCACTTACAGCGGGGACTTCGGCAATAGCGGAGAATACCGCCTGACCAGCCACAGCGGAAATATCGATGCCATTATTCCCGAGTGGACTTCTGCCGACGTGAGCGCTCGCTCCGTCCGCGGAGAGGTCCATGATGACATCCCCCTCCAACCCAAGAATCACAACTGGTTCCCTACCAAGGTGGGGAGTGCCTTCTCCGGCACCATCAACAAGGCAGCATCCTCGGTAGTGCTGCGTACCTTCAGTGGTAAAATCCACCTCAAGAAACGCTCAGAAAAATAGACTCGATACGAAAACCGATTCGGGCGAGAGGGCGTACTCAGAGCCCGGTACGCATGCAGAAGCGATCAGGTCTACGCCGCCCAAAGAAGAAGCGTTCGCACCCGGGCGACGTGTCCGTGCGAGCTCTCTTCCTGGTCGGCTTCATGGGCGCAGGCAAGAGCAGCGTTGGGCGGGCCTTGGGAGAACGCTTGGGGTGGACGTTTGTGGATCTGGACGAGCGTATCGAACGGCGCGAGGGACGGACGGTCGCGGAACTCTTCCGGACCTCGGGAGAGCAGAAATTTCGGCGTGCCGAGCGAGCAGCTCTGCGCGAGTTGCTGAAAGAGCTACAAACTGGATCGGCGATGATCGTCGCCCTTGGAGGCGGTGCATTCGTGCAAAAAGAAAACGCTGCGGGAATTAAAAGCATCGGAGTTCCCACGGTCTTTTTGGACGCGCCCGTTGCCGAACTGTGGGGGCGCTGCCAGCAACAGAGAAGCAGCAAGCAGGTCGATCGTCCCCTGCTCATAGATGCCCAGGGCTTCCAAGGGCTCTACGATGCTCGGCGGCCGGGTTACCTGAAAGCATCGCTGCGGATGGAAACCAGTGGCAAAGATGCGGCAGCGGTTGCCGCGGAGGTCGCCAGAGCCTTTGATCTGGACCGGAGAAAGGGAGTTTGAAATTGCCTAGGATTAGCATGTTGAAATGGACCACTGATGCCCGGTGGCGGATAGCGATTGTGTTGGTGTGCGCCCTTGCGGCCCAGGCCCGGGACCAGAAGCAGGATAAGGACAAGGATAAAGACAAGGCCAAACAGCCCGCTGCGCAGACCGTGGACTCGGGTTCATTCGGTGTTTTCATAAAAGGACAGCGGGTAGTAACGGAGAGCTTCAGCGTCCAGCAGGAGCGTGGCCTCAGCATCATCAAGTCGCGTCTTAAAGACGCTAGCGGCACGGCTAACTACGATCAAAGCTCGGAACTGCAGATCATGCCCGATGCGCAGTTGGTTCGCTACGAGTGGGACGAAACCATCCCGGCCGTGAGTTCGTTGGTCGTCACTCCAAGCAACGAATTTCTAATTGAGAAAATTTCCACTTCCACCTCCGCCAAACCCGCGGAACAGCCATTCTTGATGCCCAACACGTCCACGATCCTGGACAATAATTTCTTCGTTCATCGTGAGGTGCTCTTGTGGCGTTACCTGGCTGCGGACTGCCACCCGGAGGGTGGAAATTTGCAATGCCAGAAGGGACCTGTGGAATTCGGCGTTTTGGTGCCGCAAGATCGCACTTCCCTGCGAGTCCGGCTCGAGTTGGTAGGCAAGGAAAAAGTAAACATCCGCGGTGCGGAGAGGGACCTTCTGCGTTTGAATCTGAGCGGGGAAGGTTTCACCTGGGCGCTTTGGGTCGATGACCACGATCAATTCAAGCTCATGCGAGTAGCGATCCCTGCCGATAATACGGAAGTTGTTCGGGACTAGGGGGGATCGATCTTCGCGTCCGATTTGAGATCGTTCGGAAAGAACCTTTGTCGGTGATTGACACACGCACGGCGCGGGTACTGGTGACGGTGCTGTTGTTTGCGCTGGGCTTCGGTTTTCTGTATGCAGCGCGGCAGACTCTGATTGCATTCCTGTTCGCCATTTTCTTTGCTTATCTCATGAGTCCCGTCGTTTCGTATTTGGAACGGCTTCTGCACGGTCGCGGCCGCGCGATTGCGGTCATCTATGCTCTCTTGCTATCGCTCGTAGTGTTGTTCTTCGTTTCCATGGGGCCGCGAATCGGCCGCGAAGGGACGCGGCTGGGGCAGACTTTGCCTGATGTGCTAACGCAGCTTAGTTCTGGCAAAATTGCAGAGCAACTCGGCGAAGAGCATGGCTGGAACTATAGGACCACCGAACTCCTGAGAGAACTTCTGACGAATCACAGCGGCGAGATCACTCGAGTCGCCCAGCGTGTTGGTCTGCGCGTTGCGGATTTGGCCAAGCAGGCATGGCTTTTTATTGTCGTACCCATCCTGTCTATATTCTTCCTTAAAGATGGCCGCGCATTTGGTGAGCTACTCCTTTCGCTGGTGCAATCGCGGCCTCAGCGCGAGCTTTTGGAGGGAGTGCTCAACGATTTGAATCAGATGCTGGCCCACTTCATTCGCGCGCAACTGACGCTCGCGGCACTCACTCTCGTCGCATACTCGGCATTTCTTGGCGCCATACGCGTGCCTTACGCGCTGGTATTGGGCACAACCGGCGGCCTGCTCGAATTCATCCCTGTGGTGGGACCGCTGGCCGCCGCAATCATCATTATGAGCGTCGCGCTGTTGTTGACTTATAAGCATTGGATTGTTCTCCTGGTATTTCTGGGACTGTGGCGATTGCTTCAGGATTACGTGACTTCCCCGCGCATCATGGGGAAGAGTATGGAACTCCATCCCTTGGCAGCGATTTTCGGCGTAATGGCGGGAGGAGAAATCGCTGGTATTCTTGGCATCTTCCTTTCCATTCCGGTCATGGCCAGCTTGCGGATTGTTTTCCGCCGCTGGCGCTTATACGTGGAGAAGCGAAAGTTTGGCCCGCTCAACCAGTACTCCTTCGGAAGCGAAATCGTGCCCCGGAAGTAAAGATTGAAGTCTGCAGTTCTTCCGCGATTCTCAGGCGTCACTGCAGCCGATTTCGGCTTCTCCTTCCGCAGAGATTCCGCGGCAGTGGGGTCAAGAACCCACTCCACATCCGGTTAGATCTAAGCGCTGTTGTAGAATCCGAATTAACCTTCATGCAGAAATTGTGAGCAACCTATGAGCACCAAAATACCCGTAGGAATTCTGGGCGCTACCGGAGTTGTGGGACAGCGCTTCATCCAAATGCTGGAACGTCATCCCTGGTTCGAGGTGGCTTGGCTGGCAGCTTCGGATCGTTCCGAAGGCAAGTCCTATGCCGAGGCTGCACGCTGGCGCCTGAAGACGCCTATTCCCGCCGCTGTCGCGGCGATGCGCGTTTCCCCGGCGATACCCGACGGCGCGCCTAGGGTCATCTTTGCCGCGCTGGACGCCGGTATTGCAGCCGAGCTCGAGCCTCGCTTTGCCGATGCCGGCTGCGCGGTGGTCTCAAACTCCAGTGCTCTGCGCATGCAGCAAGATGTGCCGCTCGTGATTCCGGAAGTCAACGCTGACCACATTAAGCTGATCGATGGGCAATCCTGGCGCAAGAAATCCGGCGGCTACGTCGTAACCAACCCGAACTGCTCGGCCATCGGCCTGGTGCTGGCTCTGGCACCCTTGCAGCAACGTTTCGGCCTGGAAACCGTCATGGCCGTCACTATGCAGGCTGTCAGCGGGGCGGGCTACCCCGGAGTGGCGTCACTCGACATCTTGGGCAACGTGATTCCCTACATCGCCAAAGAAGAAGAAAAGATGGAGGAAGAAACGCGGAAGCTGCTCGGACAGATGAATGGAACCAAAGTTGTGTCGGCCACATTCGCCATGAGCGCGCAATGCAACCGTGTGGCGGTCGAGGACGGCCACACCGAGTCGGTTTCCATTCGCCTCAAGCGCAAGGCGAAGCCGGAAGAAATGATCGCTGCGTGGAATAGTTTTCGCGCCGAGCCTCAGGAACTGCAATTGCCCAGCGCCCCGAAAAATCCTGTAGTGTATTTCGGCGCTCCCGACCGGCCCCAACCCCGTTTCGACATCGATCTAGGCGCAGGCATGACCACGGCCGTGGGTCGGCTCCGTCCTTGCGGAGTGCTCGACTGGAAGTTCACCGTCCTATCGCACAATACAATCCGCGGAGCAGCCGGGGCGGCAGTGCTGAACGCCGAGCTGCTAAAAGCTAAGGGATATCTGGGATGAATCCACACCCAGACGCGCTCCCGCAGGGCATAAGGAAGTCACGCCGATGATCGTGATGAAGTTCGGCGGCACTTCGGTCGGAGACGCGAAGGCCATCGACCGCGTTGCTTCCATCGTGCAAGGGCGACTGACGCAACGACCCGTGGTCGTGGTCAGCGCCATGTCCAAGGTGACCGACACACTGCTCACCATGGCACGCGCCGCCGGAGCCGGAGAGCGCAAGGCCGCGCTCAAGCTCTGCCGCTCGCTTCAAGAACGCCACTACAACACCGCCAGCGAATTGCTGGGAACTGCGCTCTTCACTCAATTCCATGCGGAACTGGGAGCCGACTTCGAGGCCCTCGACGAATTGCTGCGCGGCATCTCAGCCGTCGGTGAGTTGACGCCGCGTACCACCGACCACGTGGCCGCCTTCGGTGAAGTACTCTCCAGCAAAATCGTGGCGGCGGCTTTCTCAGCACGCGGCTTAAACGGCAGCCACGTGGACTCCCGCGACATCCTGGTCACTGACAGCAACTACATGCAGGCAGTTCCGCAATATGATGAAACCAATGAACGCTTGAAGACCAAGGTGCAACCACTCCTCGATGAAAGCCAAGTACCGGTCATGGGAGGATTTATGGGCGCGAGTCGCGCGGGCATTACCACGACCATCGGCCGAGGCGGTTCAGATTTTTCTGCCGCCATCGTGGGCGCCGGCCTTGGCGCGGAGCGTATCGAGATTTGGACTGACGTTGACGGCATCCTCACCACCGACCCCAGAATCTGCCCCGACGCACGCCGCATCAAAGTCATCGGCTTCGACGAAGCTGCCGAACTGGCTTATTTCGGCGCGAAAGTACTACACCCGGCAACGGTTCTGCCCGCCATCCAGAAGAATATCCCGGTATATGTTTTGAACTCTCTAAATCCTTCCTGCGAAGGAACGCGTATCACCACGCACGCTCCCCAGGGACAAAACATCTTCAAGGCCATCGCGGCCAAGAAACACATTACGATCATCCAGGTGGCTGCGCCCCGCATGCTGCTGGCCCACGGTTTTCTGCGCGCGATCTTTGAAGCCTTTGATCGGCACAAGGTGGCGGTCGATGTGGTTTCCACTTCTGAAGTCAGCGTCTCCCTCACCGTGGACTCGAATCACTCCATACCCGCCCTCGCGGCCGACCTGTCCAAGTTGGCTGACGTAAAGTATGAAGGACGCAAGGCAATCGTCTGCCTGGTCGGCGAGAATCTGCGGGAAAAGCCGGGAATCGCCGCGCTGGTATTTCGCGAACTGGCGGACAAGAAGATTCGCATGATTTCGCAGGGAGCTTCCGAGATTAACCTGACCTTCGTAATCGAAGAAGACGAAGTACCCGATGTCATTCAGCGTCTGCACAAAACATTTTTTGCAGAACTGGATCCGGAAGTGTTCGCGTAGCAGCATGGCCGGGACCCGGCGTGGATCCGCGAGTCCGCCGGCCTTTCTCTTTGTCTTCCTTAAACTTAAACCGATAACAACCGCTGAAAGAGCGTGCGGTATCGCTGCAATGCGATGCGCAAATCCTCCGTCGAGACACTGTCTCCGCGATCCCATTGCTGCTCAAGGTTCGAGCGTTCCTCCGCGAACACTTCAGCTAACCGCTTCATCGCAGAAGCCACCAAGCCATCGGCTTCTTCGACGGCCTTGCGTGGCTCGTCCACGAATGTAGTTTGAACTTCTTTCCAGCGACTGCGCAAAGCTTCCAACTCATTGTTGGGGAACAGTGGCGCTGCGCTCCGCTTGCACTCTGCTTTGGCTCTCTGGCAGCCTGCTCAAGATCTTGTTCAGCCGGCATCCGTTCACCCATAACAGGTCTCGGACCCTTCGGTTCTGTGGCGGCACGCTGTCCTTTGGCGAGATCGGCAGTTGTGAGTTTCTGGTCGACGATTTCTTGGGGCTCGTCTTTTCTCAACGGTATGGCCATGGTTATGCTCCATTTCTTTGCGCTTCACGCTCATCGAGCAGTTCTTGAAATAACTTGTGGTAATGCACCATCGCCTGTCGCAGGTCCTCCGTGCTGGTCTGGCCAGCACTGTGGCGCAGCGCGATCGTATGTGCCGCACGATAATTTTCCACAACTACCGGATAATCCACCGAAATATCGGCGGCGCGCTGCTCAAATTCGCCGATTGGATATCCGCGGGCCTGCATCACCTCGCTGACCAGACTCTCCACAATGGTCACCGCTGCCCGGGGATCGTCTACAAACCCGTTTTGGACTTCTTTCCAACGAACCGAAAACTGGATCGGGCGGTGGCCGACAGTGGGCGGATTTTGAACTTCTCTGCGTTGCTCGCGAAATTCCAGTACCCCTTCTGCCTTGCGAGGATCTCCTTCCTGCTTTACAAGCCGATCGTATTCCGGTCCAAAGCGCTCCCGCAATTTTTGGGTGCGGCGCTTGCGCATTGCGAAAAACAGGATTCCAGCCACGGCGATTACAGCGACGACGACAATTACAACCAGCAGTTGAGTCTGATTCATGCCCCCTCCGGTTCAACAATGTGTTGCTATGGGATACGAGTGCCAGCAAGGATGTTGTCGAGAAGGATTTTTGCAATTGTGGCCCGCATGTTGTTTACGCCGACGCTGTCAGACGCCATCAGGTCATTACACCAAACCTATTCCGGCATGACTGCAGACTCCTGAGGTAAGCTGTTTGCATTCGACTTTCTCGAAGTCATGAACCTGCTTATCTTAGGACGGGGAAAAACGGGCACCCTGGTCGCCAAGGTAGCGCGAGAACGCAAACATCACATCCAGATCGCCGGTGCAAAAGAGAACGAAGCCTGCGCCGCCCTAACTCCCGAGACCCTTCGCGACGTAGATGTTGTCATCGATTTCACCGCCCCCGAGTGCGTGATCGCTAACATTGAAGCCGCCGTTAAGCCGGGCAAGAACATGGTCGTCGGCACCACCGGTTGGTACCAGGAACTGGACCGAATTCGCGAACTAGTTAGGCTTCACGACACGGGATTCGTTTACGCAGCAAATTTCTCCCTAGGAGTAAATCTGTTCTTTGACATCGCCCGCACCGCGGCCGCAGCGCTGCAGCACGAATACACAGGTCAAATCTTCGAGCGCCATCATGCCCACAAGAAGGACGCCCCCTCCGGCACGGCAATAGCGATCCAGCGCGTGATCCGCGAAGCCAGTGGCCGGGACGAAGAAATCGAAATCATTTCATTCCGCGAGGGAGACGTCATAGGCATGCACGAGCTAGTCCTCGAGTCCGCCAACGACAATGTGTATCTCTGCCACGACGCCACCTCCCGCCGCGGCTTCGCGGAAGGTGCGGTGCGCGCGGCGGAATGGCTCGCGGGCAAAAAGGGCTTCTACGATTTCAAAGACATGTGGCGGGAGTTGTAGATTCGCCTGGCAAATCAATTCTGCGCTTGCCTTGGGCTGAGTTTCCCTCTATCCCTATTCGCGCTATCTTATTCGTATGCAACTCCGTGGCTGTGGTACGGCGCTCGTAACCCCTTTTCGTCAGGACGGCTCCATCGACGATACTGCCCTGCGCAACCTGGTGGCATGGCAAGTGGAATCAGGCATTGATTTTCTAGTTCCCTGCGGCACGACCGGCGAAACGCCTACTCTCACGCACGATGAATGGCTCTACGTAATTGACACCACGATAGAGATTGCGGCAGGACGCGTGCCTATCGTCGCGGGCGCCACCTCAAATTCAACTCACGATGCAGTCGAGAAGGCGAAAGAGATTGCCGCGCGGTCCGGAGTGAATGCGATCCTCACCGCTTCCCCGTACTACAACAAGCCCACGCAGGAAGGCCAGTATCGGCACTTCAAAGCCATCGCCGAAGCGGTAGGAGAGAAGCCCATCATCGTTTACAACGTACCAGGCCGCACGGGGGCAAATATCGAGCCGGGCACGCTGGAACGCCTGGCGGAGATCCCCAACATCGTGGGGGTAAAGGAAGCCAGCGGCAGCATGACGCAGATCGCCGAGGTCATCAACGTTGTGCCCGAAAGATTTTTGGTGTTCTCAGGCGACGATGCTGTCACTCTTCCAGTAATCTCCCTCGGCGGCGTGGGAATTATTTCCGTGGCATCAAATGCAATCCCACACGAAATGTCAGCCATGACACGAGCTGCGCTCAACAACGATTGGACCACCGCCCGCAGTCTTCATCGCAAATATCTGCCGCTGATGCAGGCCAACTTCACCGAGTCGAGCCCGATGCCGGTGAAAGCCGTGTTAGCCATGATGGGACGCATCGAAGAAGTCTATCGGCTACCTCTGGTGCCCATGCGGCGCGACACTCGCAACCGCCTCCAGAAGGTGGCCGCCGAAGCTGGATTGATCGCCAAGCCTGCCGCGGCCGCGGCACAAGTCCCGGAGTTCTATATTTACGAGAACTGGGCAGCAGGCCCGCACAAAATCGTCCTGCATCGCGCATCCTGCGGCCAGTGCAGCCACGGCAAGGGACGTCCTGCCGGCCACGACGTTAATCACGCCCGCTGGCATGGACCCTACGCGACCGTGGCCGCCGCGCGCGAGGCCGCGCACGGCATGACCGGCGTGCTGATCCGCAGCGAGTGCAAATGCGTTTAGATGAATTTCCGTTCTGTATCACGGCTGGCGTCATCCTGAGCGCAGCCGTTTTTCAGGCAAAGTCAAGGATCTTGCGTGTATCGTCACTGCCATCGGTGAGGGCGCACACTACCAACCTCCGCCCTTTTGACAAATCAACAATCAAGAATCAACAATCAACAATTCTATGCACTCTCTCAAATCCTCCATCGAGCGCCTCGCTGCCCTGGGAGAAGTCGAGCATGACCCGTCGGCACGGGCAACCTTCCTCGAGTTCCGCGCCGCCCTCACCCAGGGGAAAATCCGCGCCGCCGAAAAGCTCAAGGGCCGCTGGACCGTCAACGCCTGGGTGAAGAAGGGCATTCTGCTGGGATTCCGTCTCGGAGAACTGGTCGAAATGGGAAGTGGTGCCTGCCTTTCGTTTGTGGACAAAGATACCTTCCCAGCCCGCCAATTCACCACTGCCGATCAAGTCCGTATCGTTCCGGGCGGTTCCTCCGTGCGCGAGGGAGCTTACGTTGCGCCTTCAGTCATTGGCATGCCGCCCATGTTCATCAATGTGGGCGCCTATGTGGACGAAGGAACTCTGGTCGATTCGCATGCGCTGGTAGGTTCGTGTGCGCAAATCGGCAAGCGCGTTCATCTCAGCGCAGCGGCGCAAATCGGCGGCGTGCTTGAACCTATCAACGCCGCGCCGGTGATTATCGAAGATGACGTGCTGGTGGGCGGCAATTGCGGAGTCTACGAAGGCACGCTGGTGCGCGCCCGCGCCGTCCTCGGTGCGGGGACGATCTTGACTCGGTCCACGCCGCTTTATGACCTTGTGCGCGGCGAAATCTACCGTGCAACTCTCGACACTCCACTCGAAGTTCCCGAAAATGCCGTAGTCGTGCCCGGCTCTCGTGCAGTAAGCTCTCGCGAAGTGAGCTCTAGCTCGGCAAGCTCGCGCGCAGCAGAACAGCGCACAGTGAAAAAGGGCGCAGCGGACGAATGGGGTCTCGCGCTCTACACTCCAGTCATCGTGAAATATCGTGACCAGAAAACCGACCGAGGAATTGAACTGGAAGATTGGTTGCGGTGAGTTCTGCCTGCTATTCAGGACCCTGAAAGCTGACGGCCAACCTTCCCGGACCATCCTTTCGAACTTGCACCAGAGCCAGTTTCTTGACCACAGCATCAGCTGCTTGCAGTTGGGGCGCTCCATACGTGCTTGTGAGTCCCACAACTTTCATGCCGCCGGCCTGCGCCGACTGAATTCCCGCCGGGGCGTCTTCAATCACCAAACAATCCTCAGGCTTCGCTCCCATTAGTTGCGCTCCCCTCAAATACGGCTCTGGGTGGGGCTTTCCATTCGTCACATCTTCAGCCGTCACCAAAACTCGCGGCAAGGGCAGCCCCGCCCACTGCAATCGAGCGCTCGCCAGCAAGCGGGTTCCCGATGTAACCACGCCCCATTGTCCTTCGGGGATCGAACGTACCAACTCAACCGCGCCTGGCATCACAAAAACCCCATCGTGGTCCTCTGCCTCTCGCTGCTCGAGCCTCAGCACTTCAGTTTCCGCATCTATATGAGGCGCCACACGCCGTATGACTTCGATTGTCCGCACGCCATGGGCAACATCAATCACGTTCTGCTCGTCAATTCCATGCTCACGCGCCCAGGCACGCCATTGGCGGTCAACCGAACCCGTGGAGTCTACCAGGACACCGTCGAGATCAAAGAGAATGGCAGAGCAGTTTAGAGTGAGCATCTATCAGAAGTGTTTTAACACAGCGCGGCGCAAACTGCGCAGCCAGTGGTGCATTGGTCCTTAATCCTTGTCAGGACGACAGGCAGGAGCGGTAGAAACAGGCAACGCTTCCCGGTCCCGACTCATTTGATCTCGGATCTCCAAATGCCGCTGGCGGAAGTGTGCCTTGGCGCGCTCGCCCCAGGCCCGCACGAACCAGTAGTTCAAGGCAGCGCCAATGGCGGAGCTGGCCAGCGGGATCAGCCGTCCCGCCCACTTTTCCACAACTTCAGCGCTGGCCCGTGCGGCAATTCGCTGGATCATCCGCGGCACAAATTTGTTGACGACTTCTTTCTCCAGAAGCTCCCGGCTGATGTCTACTCCCGCGGCACTGGCGGCTGCAATCCAAAGCTCGGCAATTTCATCGTCAGTATTGAATTGAAAACCGTAAACCAGGCTCAGCTTCTG
>WNGK01001259.1_pt1 | contig 37142 bp, 37 predicted proteins | sample 5400601 | NCBI WGS metagenome assembly WNGK01 (sample SAMN13153376, study PRJNA577476) | soil metagenome | isolation source: 60 cm soil or saprolite under Garry oak tree replicate 1 | place: USA:California | collected 2016-06-15 | reverse complement strand
GTGACGGCAGCTATTCGGGGAAACAACCTGTAAAGCTCATCTATACTACCTTCCGCCAGTTCGTTCAGGTTGAAGACGTTATCATGTCCGTAGTAGGTTATCATTTCCTCAACGTAGATCTGAGCAGCGTTTAAGTCCTTAGCAGAGAAGAGTATCAGACCTATTGTGCCGCTCTTCGTGTCATACTCAACTGCAAACCTCACTGAAGTACCCCTCTTTCTTCTCTCGTTCGTATTTTTTGGCAATTGGATAGCTACAGTACTGCTATAACAGTACCATTGCTACAGTGCTTCAGTCAATAGGGGAGAGTTGTTAATATCAGGGAAAACCAGGATACAGAGAGATGATACGGCTAAAGGTAAAGGAAGTCGCAAAAGAAAAGGGTTTTAGCATGGGTCGATTATCGAGGTTATCGAACGTTGACTACAATACTTTGAAGCGCATGTACAACGATAAGAACTATAGCCCCACAGTCAACACGTTGATGCGGATTGCGAAGACCTTAGACGTTTCTATAGCTGATTTGGTAGAGGATGTACCAGACGAATAGGGCTGGTTTCTCATAATTTTGAGAGGGAACTTTTTGAGCGGTACAAACAAAGGATGCCAGTAATGCTTAAGGCAATTCATTGCGATACTCATGAGCATATCTTTCGCCATCTCACGAGCCTGGAGCAGGCAAGTGAAATGAGAACAACCCCCAACGCTCTCTTGTGGCTTGACTTACAGAGTCCATCCGAGCAGGAATTAGCGAAACTTGGTCAAGAATTCCAATTGCATCCACTTGCAATTGAAGATGCTACCCGTGAACACCAACGTCCCAAGGTGGAAGAATATGAGAGTTTTTACTTCGTCGTATTTTACTCCGTTAGTCTCAATGCAAACTCACCAGAACTAGATATCTGTGAACTTGATATGTTCTTGGGAAAGAACTACCTCATTACCGTCCATAATGGACATATCCTTGAATTGGACGAGGTAGAGCAACGTTGGACGCGGAACGCGAAACAGCTTGAATGGGGAGTTGGAGTACTCCTATATACCCTGCTGGATACGATTGTAGATAGATACTTTCCTGTAGTTGATGAGATGGTCAACCAGGCAGAAGAACTTGAAGATCAATTGTTTACCGGGGCTGTGAGGCAAGCTGTGTTCACCCAGGAACTCCTCGAAGTGAGAAAGCGTTTCTTAACACTTCGTCGTATAGCAACACCGGAACGTGATGCGCTCAACACCTTAACGAACCGTGATAACCCGATATTCGATGAACATGCTCTTGTCTACTTTCGCGATGTCTATGATCATATCACCCGCCTTGCCGACACCATCGATCTCTATCGAGATCAGCTCAGTACAACAATGGACGCGAACTTATCTATCGTATCTAATGATCTGAATAAAGTGATGCGTACCCTCACCTCAGCTTCAATCATCTTAATGGCCGATTCATTGTTAGCTGGTATCTGGGGGATGAATTTTGTGAATATCCCTGAGTTGAGGTTGCAGTATGGCTACTTTGGAGCTTTAGTACTCATGGCAGCCGTATCAATTCTCCTTCTTTTCTTCTTCAAGCGCCTTAGATGGTTCTAAGATGCTGACGCGCTTTATGCGTCAAACTACAGAAGTGCTCTCTGTGAGATGAGAGATGATACAATGTGACAAAAGAAACGCAGTTTTATGGTAAAACCAGCTGGAGGTGTTCTGTGCTTCGTGTGCGTCAGTATGTCCCCGCCGACCGCGAGTTTGTCCTCAGTCTGGCCCCGCGCCTGGCCATCGGCATCCCGCCCTGGCGCGATCCACAAAAGATGATCGCAACAGTCCAGGGCTGGATTACAGAGAGCATCAAACAGCATGGAAACAAGACCATGGTTATCGTAGCAGAAGACGAGCACGGAGAACGACTTGGCTTCGCAACCGTCTCGCACGACACCCACTTTACCGGCGAGGGTCAGGCCTACATCGGAGAATTGGCGATCAGTGAAGAGACGGAGGGACGCGGGGTAGGCAAAGCCCTGGCACAGGCCTGTGAGCAATGGGCGCGCGAGCAGGGCTATCGGATTCTCTCCCTTGCAACCGGCGCTGCCAATGAGCGGGCGCTGGGCTTCTACCGGCACATGGGCTATCTAGACGAAGACATCAAGCTGGTCAAGCTGTTGTAACAGGGTCGCTTGTTTTTCACCGAACAGCCCTGCACTTTCTTTACATATGCTTGTAGCGATAGTATAAATGCGCCTGTACCGTGAATGAAACATTTTTTGGAGGAGAGCTTTATGACGACAATTACCGATGAGTTTATGCGACAGATGATATCCAAGACCAGGAATTATTGCATCGTTATTTTGAAGGCTGGACCAAAGAAGAATGAGGAGGGAGCCGAAAAAATCATTTGGGAACATGGACGAAGAAATTTTGCTCTCCGCGCGGACGGAGTGCTCTCTATTGTTTGTCCGATCTCTGATGGAAGTAATGTAGCAGGTGTTGGAATTTTTAATGCTGATGTCGAAAAAGTAACAAAGATCATGGACGAGGACCCAGCTGTACAAGCAGGAGTTTTGATCTATGAAATTCATGCCTGTCGAAGTTTTCCTGGAAGCTGCTTACCAGAATAATAGTCGTCTTCATATTTACCCCACGGCGACGCCGTTTTTGGACAGCACGTTGTCGATCTCGTTTTTTAAGCGGCTGGGATGAGGTCCCGTCAGTCGGCCAATGAGCTGACCATCTTTGAAGATCATCAATGTAGGAATAGCCTGAATGCCGAGTTGAGCAGCTAAGCGGTTATTCTCTGCACTTGCATCAATGTCCATCTTTGCGAAGGCCAGTCGTCCCTTGTACTCATGACTCAAACGCTCGAAAACGGGAGCAATAGCGCGGCAAGGACCGCACCATGCGGCCCAGAAATCAACGATCACCGGAATATTGGACTTGACCACCTTCTGCTCAAAGTCGGTAGAATTGATATGGAACAGGTTGGCTTGGGTATCCATAGTGTTTTCTCGACTAACTTTCTGTACTTGAGCTTGTATCTATGTTTGCGTTCGCAGATGCTACTATGCAAGACAACAAGACGGCCCGGTTCTCTATTTTGACCTTCTTCCATAGTATAGCGTTTTTCTTTGCCCAAAAGAAAGCGCCTCTTTCCTCTCTATGGCGATAAAATTTCTTTTGTTCAGACAATACTGAGGAGAACTTTTTTTCTCTTGAATTCCCGCATCTATTCAAGTATTCTAAGGCACTGGCCAGTCCCCATCGCCTCGAACGCCTTGATGTGCTGGCCCAATGTGAACGCGCGGTGGAAGCGCTGGCACAGGAGACGGGCATGTCGGTCGCCAATGCTTCACAGCACTTGCAGGTGCTGCGTGCAGCTCACCTGCAACAAACCAAATCCCTCATTCGTAAAGTGAATGGCAGACACACAAAATCATAGTGGTTTTTCTTTAGTTGGGCAAGCAGTGTTACATCGCTTCCTCAACTACCTGGCATCAGGAGGGACCAATGAGCCTGATAAGTAACTTCTTCAACGTTGTCATTACCTATCCTATCTTTAATGTCCTCATGTTGCTGTATCACCTTTTTGGTGATTTTGGACTTTCAATCATTGTCTTAACCATTGCGATTACTGCTCTGCTGCTCCCTTTGACTTTGCGACAACTTAAATCCATGAAAGTTACGCTTGCCTTGCAGCCAGAATTAGCAGAGATACGCAGGAGGCATGCACAAGACCTGAAAGCGCAACATGAGGCCACACAGGAACTCTATAAGCAGCATGGAATATCGTCGGCCTCTTCGTTCTTGCCACTCCTGATTCAATTACCGATCTTTATTGGCCTCTACTCCGCTCTAAACATCGTCCTGAATCATGCCAGCATTGCCCATCTCAATAGCATCATTTATCCGTTTTTACCCCAACTGAGCAGCATCCCTAATATTGATCTGAACTGGTTTACTTTTCTCAATTCGGCCTGGTACATCTCCTTGGGCGTGCCTGATCCAACTCACATTCTGCCAATCCTGGCCGGAGTCGTGACCTTTGTACAGATGCGCATGTCCCAACCACACGCAATTGCTGAAATCCAGGATGCCACGCTGCAACTGACACAGCTCATGCAATTCATTTTGCCGCTGATTATGGTGTTGATCACCATTTTCTTTGCCTGGCAACTCGCCGCTGGCCTCGCTTTATACCGGACAACTTCCTTGCTGCTCAACATGATCCAGCAGTACTTTGTTACTGGCAGAGGCTCGTTATTCGCGGTGCCTCATGTTGGGGGCATTCCTGACACTGGTGGCCTAAAGAATGGAACACAAAGGCAACAGACGCAACCTCGCCATCGCTCGTCCTCTTCTAGAGGTTCTGTTCAAAGCAAAGGGGCGTACGCACGCCGTCACAAAAGAGGCTCTAAGAAGAACAGGCGACGTGATTAATCGCTTAGCCAGAAGTACGCTTGGTCACGCCGTTGCCGCGCCGTCGCCCTTGGAAGGAGGACTTCCGTGAGATCCTTGCCTTTATCCATACCCAGCGTACGCGAACAACTCCTTTCGATGCGATTGCCTTTGGACTGACCAGTGGGACCGACAAAGCTGGTGATGCAGCGCACGTGGCCTCATTTGCCCAGGCAGGTGCCACCTGGTGGCTGGAGCACTTTGCTCCCCATCAGACGTTTGAGCAGGTCCGCCAGCGTATTCACCAGGGACCACCACGCTTCTGATGACAAGCCACCCGGAAGAGAGCTGCTGGCCCGGCATCTCTATCAAGACCCGAATCACTCTGTTGCTGAGATCTGCTCCATGCTTGGGATCTCTCGTTCAACGTTGTTCCGTTATCTCAAAGAGGCAAAACCACCAGAGTAATTACAAAAGAATCACCAGCTTAATCTAAAAAGTAACCACTCAGGTAGTCTGGAATGAAGGAAGGATCGGATGACCGCGCAAAGTGGCCTCCAAAGAGCCGAGCAGATCCAAGCCCTGCTTGCGCAACGTCGACAAGTAGCCTCGGATGCGACAAAAGGCTGTCGCTCCCGCCTCGCTGCGGAAGGAGCCAGAGACCTTTTGCTGGACTTTGACCAGGCGAACATCGCGCTCCGCCTGGTTATTGTCAAAAGGCACGACGAGGCGGTGCAAGAAGGCCAGCACGGCCTCCTGGTCGCGGATCAAGCGATCAAGCAAGTTGCGTGCAGCACTCTGTTTCGCACGTCCTTTTTTGCCGGGCGGCGCCTGAGCGTTGGGGGTAGTCGCATCAGCATGTGCCACCAGAGTCAAGAACTGTGCTTGCCAGTCCTCAACCTCCAGCGGATTCAAAGTGGCGAGACCGTGTTCCCGTGCTTGCTCACAGGCCTCTTTCATATCCAGCAACAATGCTTTGAGGTCTGCTGCCCACTCCAGGCTCTGTTCTTCTGCCAACAACGTCAGTTCGCGCACCAGATGCACCAGACAGAGGGCATGCGAACAGGCATACAGGAAGTACGAGCGCCAGCCATCATGGACACTGGTCCCCTGAAAACGGGGCAAGATGCCGATCGCATCCAAGGCGTCTTTGCCTGGCTTGTGGGGAACTGCGTAGTGGGTGAGCTGGGCCGTCCAGGCCACATGCATCCAGTATCGCGAGCCTTTCACAGAGAGACCCGTTTCATCTTGATGGAGCACCTCGGCTTTGACCAAGGCTTCCTTGATGTGGTCCTCGACTTCTCCCAGGTTCTGGGCGCAGCCCTCGATCAGACTCGCCAGCGTGCCCTCGCTGATCTGGGCCCCGACCAGGTCAGCGAGCACTTCACAGGCTCGGGCCCAGGGCAAGAGGTGCTGATGCACCAGATAGACGGCAGTGGCCCCAAGACGCATTCCGTCCTGGATCGGGGCATCTACCCCCGCTGGGAAGGGGGCGGCGCTGATCTGTTGACAGTCAGGACACTGTTTGCGCTCCGCTTGATGCTCTTGCATGAGCAGGCGGGGCGCGGGCACATCCACCACTTGTCGACGTTCGACCTGCAAGGGCTTCACCGCTTGCAGATCGTGCTGGCAGTGCTCAAAGCAGGTGACGGGATGCACGATCACCTTGTCGGGGCAGGCATGCCACATCAATGTCGCGCCTTTATGGCCCTGCTGTCCGCCAGCTTTCTTCCCACTCTTCTTGCGCAAGCTCTTGGGCTGTCGCACGAAGCGGTCCGAGGACGGCGGCAGGTGACTGTTGTGACTGTCTTTGGCCAGCCGCTCTTCCAGCGCTTGCACTCGCTGCTGCAAGTGAGCGATCAGTTCATCTCGTTGGGCCAGTCGCTCATGCAATTCTTGATTCTCTTGTCGAAGCTGAAGCAGTTCTTCCTCTGGCGTCATACCCTTACTCTACATTCCGTTGAACTCTTTGGCAAGTCTCTAGGAAACCTGAGTAGTTACATTTCTTTTGTTCAGACAATACTGAGGAGAACTTTTTTCTCTTGACTTCCCGTGCCTATTCAAGTATTCTATTGAATAGTAGAGTAGACGAGGAGAAGGTGCATCTCCTCGTGGTCCTGACAGCGAGGAATGAATCTATGCAGACCGATGAGAAGCGCGCTTTTAAGAATCAGTTGTATGAGCAGTTTGCTCGCCTCGGCAAGGCACTGGCCAGTCCCCATCGCCTCGAACTCCTTGATGTGCTGGCCCAATGTGAACGCACGGTGGAAGCGCTGGCACAGGAGACGGGCATGTCGGTCGCCAATGCTTCACAACACTTGCAGGTGCTGCGTGCAGCCCACCTGGTCGAGGTCCGCCGCGAGGGCGTCTCGATGTATTACCGTCTGGCTGACGAAGGGGTGTTCAAGATGTGGCAAGCCCTGCGAACCGTAGGTGAGGCACAGCTTGCCGAGATCGATCGCGTGGTGCAGACATTCTTGCATGACCGCACTCGGCTGCAACCGATGGGCGCGCACGAGTTGCTCCATCGTTTGAGTGACGATCAGATCATCCTCCTGGATGTGCGTCCCGCCGAGGAATACGCTGCTGGCCATCTCCCCCAGGCCCGCTCCATTCCGGTGACGGAGTTGGAAGCACGCCTCGCAGAGCTTCCTGTGGACAAGGAGATTGTGGCCTACTGTCGCGGCCCCTATTGTGTGTTTGCAGACGAGGCAGTGGCGCTTTTGCGCGCGCGTGGGTACCAGGCGCACCAGCTCGAACAGGGCGTCCCTGAGTGGCGCACGCTCGGGCTACCGGTCGAAGTCTGAAAGGAGCCTTTCGAATGGAGACGATTTCCGTCGAGATCCTGAGAACCTGGCTCGAGAAAGGACACCCAGTCACGATCCTGGATGTACGTCCGACGGCAGAATGGGCGGAATGGGCCATTCCTGGGTGTATCCACGTTGACGCGTATGATGCCTTGAAAGCGCACGATCCAGCAGCGCTTGCCGATGTGGATGTTCCGAGCGATATTCCGGTCGTGACGGTGTGTGCGGCTGGCAAAACCAGCCAGATTGCCGCCGAGCAGCTTGCCGCACGGGGGAGAGAGGTCTTTTCTCTCGATGGCGGGATGAAGGCATGGAGTCTGGCCTGGAACATTGCTGAAGTCCCTGGAGCCGGTAACGCTGTGCATGTGCTTCAGGTGCGGCGCACCGGCAAAGGCTGCCTCTCGTATCTCATTGGCGCAGGAGAGGAGGCCATGGTGATTGATGCCTCGCTTGATCCGCATATCTATCTCGGTCTGGCGAGGGGCTATGGGTGGCAGATCACCAGCGTCTTTGACACACACATACATGCCGATCATCTCTCACGCTCGCGCCAGCTCGCGCAGATGAGCGGGGCCATGCTGTTTCTGCCAGATCAACAGCGAGTGTCATTTCCCTTTACGGCCGTGCGCGATGGCGACACGCTCGCCACCCCTCACCTGATGCTGACCGCTCTGCATACGCCAGGACACACGCCGGAGAGCACCTGTTATCTGCTCAATCATGCCATCCTCTTTACGGGTGACACTCTCTTTCCCACCAGTATCGGGCGTCCTGACCTGCACGCAGATGAGCAGGAAACGCGAGCGCGGTCCTCCCTCCTCTACCACAGCCTGCACAAGCTCCTCGCTCTGCCGTCCGAGACGCTCGTCCTGCCCGGTCATGCGAGTCAGCCCGTGCCATTCGATGGCAAGCCGGTTGGCGCGACCCTGGCCGAGATCGATGAGCAGGTCGGCATCCTTCATGAGACGCAGACGGTTTTTGTCGAGGCCCTTTTGAGACTGCTTCCCCCGACGCCGCCCAACTACGAACGCATTGTCAAGCTCAACAAAGCGGGTATGGTGCCTGAAGGCGACGTAACCGAGCTAGAAGCAGGAGCAAACCGCTGTGCCGTCTCCTGAGATGAAGATGCATTCCCCTCAAGGGACGAAAGCGGTCATTCAACTTGGCCTGCGCGCCAACTGGCAGCAGTTCACGCTCCTGGTGGTCGTCAATGCCTTTGTCGGCGGAATGGTGGGCCTCGAACGGAGCATCGTGCCGCTGCTTGGCCAACAGGTGTTCGGCCTGGCTTCGACGACGGCGGTGCTCTCCTTTATCGTGAGCTTCGGCGTCGTGAAAGCGCTGGCGAATCTCTTCGCGGGCAGGCTTAGCGATCGCATCGGACGCAAGAGCGTACTGGTAATCGGTTGGCTTGTCGGACTGCCAGTGCCGTTCCTCATCATCTTCGCTCCTTCCTGGAGCTGGGTGGTCTTCGCCAACGTGCTGCTCGGCATCAACCAGGGCCTCTGCTGGTCAACCACTGTCATCATGAAGATCGACCTGGTGGGTCCGACTCGCCGCGGGCTGGCGATGGGACTCAACGAAGCGGCAGGCTATGGCGCGGTCTCGCTCGCGGCTATCGCGGCTGGCTACCTTGCGGCAAGATATGCGTTGCGGCCCCAACCGTTCCTGCTCGGCATCGGATTTGCCCTTGCAGGTCTACTGCTCTCGCTCTTCTTCGTGCGCGAGTCGCACGGTCATGCACGCCACGAAGCGGCCATGCTCGGACCTCGCCATGAACACGCACCTGTGCCAACGCAACAGACGCACCCGCCAGATCAGCAGGCAACGCCTCCCTCGTTCAAAGACATCTTCCTGTTCACCTCGTGGAAGAACCGGACGCTCTTTTCGGTCAGCCAGGCCGGGCTGGTCAACAACTTGAATGACGGCCTTGCGTGGGGGCTGTTTCCCCTCTTTTTTGCCGCCCACGGCTTGAGTATCGCGCAGATCGGCGTGTTGGCGGGGATCTATCCGGGCGTGTGGGGAACAACGCAGTTGCTGACAGGGGCGCTCTCCGACCGCGTTGGACGCAAGAGCATGATCGCGGGGGGCATGATGCTCCAGGGGGTCGCCATTGGCCTGATGTTATTCACGCACGGATTCGCCTGGTGGGCCATCGATCTGATCCTGCTTGGAATCGGAACTGCCCTGGTCTATCCGACGCTGTTGGCAGCCGTTTCTGATGTCGTTCATCCGAGTTGGCGAGCCTCGGCGGTCGGCGTTTACCGGCTCTGGCGCGATAGCGGATACGCCATCGGAGCGCTCCTGGCCGGGGTGCTGGCGGACCTGTTCGGCGTGTCGTGGGCTATTGGCGTGATTGCTGCTTTGACGGCGCTCTCAGGGGTCGTGGCGCAGGCGGTGATGGCAGAAACGCTGCCACGTCTGCAACACACACGGCAAGGGCAACCCGACACGAAAGAAGCGTGATCAGGAGGAGAATGACAGGGAGCAACATCGCAAAGAAAAGCCTTCTGAGACGTGTCAACTGCTAAGAGAGATTGACACCAACATCCTATTGTTGGTCTATGGACTGCTCCTGGGCAGCATCTCGTTCCAATGGAGGTAGTAGCACGAATGAACCCTGATGATGGCTTTGGAAATGCGCCCATTTTGGGGCACAAACACTATGAGGCCCCTTCGGCCTTTACGCCCGAGAACTTGCTGCGCGAGGCAAGGCGGCAAAAAGGACTCCCCGCAGGCCGTGTCCCAGCGATTTGCGTGCTTGATCCTGATGGCGACCTCGTCGATCACCTCCGGGCCTCCGACCGCCTCTCGCCCCACCACACCTGGGCCTGTTACCATACACACCTGGACACTTTCATGCATCAGGACATGTCCTACGGCATTATCGGCCAGGTGGTGGGCGCTCCTTTTGCGGTGCTGGTGGCCGAGGAACTGTTCGCTTCTGGCTGTCGGCTGCTGATCAGTATCACCTCTGCGGGCCAGATTCTCCCACTGGGCCAGCCTCCTTACGTGATTCTCATTGACAAAGCCCTGCGCGACGAAGGGACAAGCTATCACTACATGCCGCCCACACCATTCAGCCACCTGGACCCTACCCTGCGAGAGATGGTCAGCACACACTGGGACCACGGGCAGGTTCCCTTGCACGTAGGCGCCAGTTGGACGACTGATGCACCCTTTCGGGAGACGGAAGCGATGATCGCTTACTGTCGCGCCGCAGGCCTCCTGGCAGTAGAAATGGAGGCCGCCGCTCTCTATGCGCTGGCGCAGGCCAGGCAGAACCAAATCATTTGTTTTGCCCACGTGACGAATCAGATGGGACAGATCGAGGGGGATTTTGAAAAGGGCGAAGCTTCGGGCAGCGAGACCGCCCTGTATGTCATCAGTCAAACGGCTCGCTCATGGAGACACAGGGAGTCTGAGCCGACAAAGCCGATCTGATCGATGTCGATTGCGCTCAGTCCCCCTGTGGCGTGAGGAAATCGATGATGAGGCTGCTTACCTTCCTGAATAATTGATGTGACCACGAAGGCGCTCTGTGGCACAAGCCAGTGATTGTCATTAAGCAACTTCGTTACCGTTCTCGCTAATACCCTCCTGGAACGTTGTCTCCGGCAGCTTCGCGCGCAGGTTCGATAATCTCTTCACTCAACCAGTGTGCAATGCCTTCGTCCAGCCTGTGAGAAGCCAGCACAAAGTGCGTTGCTCCTGCCGCAATGAAGCCTTGTACGACCTGACGTGTCGGCGCTGGATCCTCTCGCGGGTCGATGATGATTTGTACCGAGCGCGCAAGGCTTGCCGGGTCACGATCAATTTCAGCACAATAGCCATCGAGGACCTGGTTCTTATGTTGAAACTCTTCGACGGCACCATGTGGGAGGCCGGGGACGCCAGGGAAATTCCACACATTCGCATACTGCGCGACCACGCGCAAGGTTACCTGCTCACCATTCCCACCAATGATAAAGGGAGGAGTGGGCTTTTGGAGCGGTTTGGGTTCGCAATAGGTTTGGCTGAGTTGGTAGTACCGTCCCTCAAAATTGACGACAGGCTCTGTCCACATGCGCCGGATGATCTCACAGGCTTCGCCCAGGCGCCGGACGCGTTCCCCTGCTGGGAAGAAATCGGTCCCGTAAGCCGTATGCTCCCGCTCGACGCCGCCTGCTCCCAGGCCAAATTCCAGCCGTCCATGCGAGACGATGTCAAGCGTGGCAGCCCTCTTCGCCAGGAGTGCCGGAGTCTGGTTGGCATTGCTGGCAACCATCAATCCCAGGCGTAACCGTTTGGTCTGAGCAGCCAGCGCAGCAAGCAGCGTCCAGCCATCCAAACAAGGGCCACCCGGGTCGGATCTACCGATTGGCATCGGGTGATCAAAAAGCCAGGCGTGCTCAATAGAGGGGAGGGTCTCGGCTTCCTGCCAGACCCGCAGAATATCCTCATAGGGAAAGTACTGCGTAGTTTTGATTCCGAAATGGAGTTTTTGGCTGTCTATCATGATTTGTATCCACCTTTCCTTGACTTGATGTTTGCTCTTTGCTAGTATGCGTGAGAACTGATCACATTACCAGCTTTTGGTTATCGTATGATTGAGAGTGGTAGGATAAGGAACCGGAAAGATGGATGAGAGAGAACGCCGAGAGGCCCTCGCCGCTTTCTTGCGCACGCGCCGCGCACGCCTTCAGCCTGCAGATGTGGGCTTGCCCTCGCGCAGCCGTCGTCGGACTGCGGGATTGCGGCGCGAAGAGGTGGCGGAACTGGCAAACATCGGGGTTTCCTGGTATACCTTGCTTGAGCAGGGACACGATGTGCATCCCTCACGACACGTGCTGGAAAGCCTGGCGCAGGCACTCAGGCTCAGCACGGCCGAAGAGCAGCATCTCTTCCTGCTGGCAGGCCAGGAGAGGCCCTCAAAGATGCCGGTGGAGGAAGAACAGGTCACTCCTGCGCTCCAACGGGTCGTGGATGCGCTCAATCCTCATCCCGCTTTTGTCATTGGGCGGCGTTGGGATGTGCTCACCTGGAATCGCGCAGCCGATCTGTTATTTCACTTTCACGAGCCATGCCCGCCTCATTCGCGCAATGTCGTCTGGCGCTTTTTTATGCGTGAGGCGAGCACGCTCGACCTGCACTGGGAGAAGCAGGCGCAAAACCTGGTGGCGCAGTTCCGCGCGGATTACGCACGCTATCCTGGCGATGCTTCTTTTCAGGAAGTCATTGAAGACCTGCAACGGGTAAGCTCACAGTTTCGCGTGTGGTGGGAACAACAGGATGTGCGAGGCCTGCCAGATGGGCCGCGGGCCATGGATCACCCAACGCTAGGAGCGCTGGAATTTGACCATGTGACCTTCCAGACGTCCATCGCTCCTGATCTGCGCGTGAAAGTGTATGCGGCCTCGTCCGAAACTGCTTCCAAGTTGGAACAGGCGCTGTGTGCGTCCTCCTGATGCGGCGCTTTTCCCAGGCAGTTCTTTCTTTATAGCTGTGTATCCCTTCTGTCCTTCAAATCGTGTCCTTTTATAGAGCTGTTGAAATATCTTACCACGACATATATCCAGGAACCTGTATACCGAGGCTGCGTGTGTCTTTTTGCTCAGGCTGTCCCACTGGCGTAAAACATACGGAGTTCCTGGCTCAATAGAAGGGGTAGCTAGGGGAGATCTCCATGCACATCTATAGTGTATTTGCATCGCTTGGGTTTCCATTTTGGATACGGATCACCCACTACATCAATCTGCTCTTCATCGGGTTGTTGATTCGTAGCGGTATCCAGATAGCGGGGGCCCATCCTCGGCTTTACTGGAATGACGGCTGCGACCCGAAGAAGGCGTGGCTCAATTTGGTCAGGAAGAAAGTTCCTACAGACAAACTGTATACCTCAATGGACGATGAAGTGCCGGTTCCTGTTTGGGTAGCACTGCCAGGGAAGGATAATCTCGGACTGGGTCGCCTCTGGCACTTCTTCTCAGTCATCTTCTGGATACTGAACGGGATTGTGTATGTCGTCCTGCTCTTCGCGACCGGCGAGTGGTCGCGCCTCATTCCAACGTCCTGGTCAATCGTTCCACGTGCATGGGATACCCTCATCACCTACCTGACGTTTCATATACCACCGGCGAGCGACTTTCGGCCTTTTGACCCGCTGCAGCAACTGGCTTACGCGGGTGTGGTCTTCTTGCTTGCGCCTTTCATGCTTCTCACGGGAGCAGCCATGTCGCCATCGATTGAGGCGCGCTTTCCGTGGTATAGCAAGATTTTTGGTGGCAGACAATCCGCGCGCAGCCTCCATTTCCTCAGCATGATTGCGTTCACGCTCTTTATTATTGTCCACACGGCGCTGGTCTTGATTGTGCATTTTCAGGACAACATTCGCAACATTGTCCTCGGCACTGGGCAAGGGGATTTCGGGCTTGCCATCACGATTGCCATCATTGCCTTGATCGTCGTCGCGCTGATCTATGTGTGGGCCTCATGGGAGACGCTGCGCAACCGCCGAGGGATGCAGCATGCACTCGGATTTTTGGTTGATCCGGTGCGCAAAGCGCTTCTGCAACGAGCGGTTTCAAAGCAGCACTACAAGAAGTCCGACATCTCGCCCTATTTCTGGGTGAATGGTCGTCCGCCTGACAGCGAAGAGTACAGGGAACTGGCGCGGAATAACTTTCGAGACTGGAAGCTTGAAGTATCAGGCCTCGTTGTCAACCCGACAGCATTCTCGCTTGAGGATTTGCATAAGCTGCCAAAGCAGACGCAGATCACCAAGCACAACTGCATCCAGGGCTGGTCTGGTGTTGCCGAGTGGGGAGGGGTTCGCATGACTGAGATTATAGAGTTTGTCGGGGTACAGCCAGGAGCGAAGTATGCTGTCTTTACTTCCTATCAGAAAGGGAAACAGTCGGTGAAGCCAGAACTCATGGAAGCGCAGGAGCATACGTTCTACGAGGTCCTTGAAATGGAACTGGCCAGGCATCCGCAGACTATCCTTGCCTATGAGATGAATGGCAAGCCTCTCCCCATCGAACACGGAGCGCCCGTGCGTCTCAGAGTGGAGACACTCCTTGGCTACAAGATGGTGAAGTACCTGCGCTCAATTGAATTTGTGGAGGACTATAGCCATATCGGTGAAGGCCAGGGTGGCTTCCGCGAGGATTTCCAATACTATGGTGCAACCGCGGAGATTTAAGACCTTGCGTTGTCCCTGTCGTGCGAAGTGTTGGAAAGAGTTGTCTATGGCGCAAGCGCTTGCGCCCCTACCTGTCCATCGCGTCGAACGCTGGAAAAGTCCTCTGGAGTGGTATCGCCGACCGGGACAAGGCAGAACGCACAGCCAGACGCCTCTTGCAGGAAGATATGTGGAGCGGCTGGGGGATTCGCACGCTATCCAGCAAGAACCCGGCCTACGATCCGTTAGATTATCAGAATGGCTCCGTCTGGCCCCAGGATAATGGTATTATCGCTGCTGGCTTCAAACGGTACGGCCTGATCAAGGAAGCCAACCAGGTGATCCGCGCTCTGTTCGATGCCACCGAGCGCTTCGAGGCCTATCGGCCTCTAGAGGTCTTTGCGGGCTTACAGCGAAAGGGTGATATGGACTTCCCGGTCCTCTACCCGGGAGGCGCAAACATTCCCCAGGCCTGGGCAACTGGCAGCATCTTCCACATGGTGCGAACCATGCTCGGGCTTCGTGCTGATGCTCCTCACAAGCGCCTCTACGTCCATCCTACGCTTCCCGATTGGCTGCCTGATCTCGAACTCCAGCGCCTGCGTGTCGGGCCGTGCGCCTTCACCATCCGTTTCTGGCGCGAAGGAATGCAGTCCCGCTGGGAATTGCGTGAGGTGGCAAGGGATCAAGGCGTGAAAGAAGAAGACACCATTCAGGTTATGGACGACCCCAATGCTGCGCAGCATGAAAGCCATTGAGCACGCAATGAAGGGGTCGGCATATGATGAAAGATGCACAACAGGTTTTTCTCCCTCCTGGTCATTCCTCCACGTGTTTTTGAGGTACATCGGTTCTGTCTTGTGCAACTTCAGCTGTATCAGTGTCGACTGCAATAAGGGCTCCAAGCGCGCGAACGAAGGCAGGTCCTGCCAATTGTAGCTCGTGACGATGAAGAAGCGAAAGCCTTCGCAGGATCTGCTCCCCCTGTGGCGTGAGGTGGATGATGACGCGCCGCTGATCGACTTCATCCCGCAAACGTTTGATGAGACCTCGCTCTACCAGCCGGTCAATCAACTCAACCGTACTATGATGCTGAATCTGTAGTCGCTCGGCCAACTCACTGATCGTTGCTTTCCTCCCTGCGGGCAGTCCCTTGAGCGCGAGCAATAACTGGTGCTGCTGGGGTACAAGACCTACCTGGCGGGCAGCCTGTTCGCTAAAGCGCAAATAACGCCGAATTTGATAGCGAAGTTCGGCTAATGCGCGGTAATCGGTCATTGACATATCACCAATAGTATTCATCATACCTCCTATTATTCACATCGTAGTAAGATGTAAAATAACTGAGCGAAAGCTGTCCTGTCAAGCCCCTTGAAGCACTCGTGCAGTACTTGCGCAGCCTGGGGCGGTTTGATCGTGAGGAGAGATGCAAACCAAGAGGAGTGGATACCGAAGCCAGGGGAGTCCAGCAGCATCACGCCACCGGACTCCTAGCCTACGTTCTGGCAACGTGGGCTCATGAGCTCACGGACTAAAGTGAGGTCAACAGGGCGTTGCTTTTATTGATCATATTCGTCCGGACGAACCTCTACATACTTCCGGAACCACTCCAGCGCCTTCTCATCGAAGACAAAATCCTGGCTGGGTTTGGTTGTGCCAACGTGCCAGGCGCCGGGAACGCGCACCAGTTCAACAGGAACCTTCCCGATCATTTTCAGCCGCATGTAGAACTGTTCTGACTGTTGGATGGGGCAGCGCAGATCGTTATCGGGGTGAATGAAGAGTGTGGGCGTGGTGACGCGAGGAGCGTGAGAGAGCGGCGAACGCTCGCGATAATAAGACTCGCGCTCCGGGTCCCAGGGATAGCCCTTCGATTGGATAGTTTGCCAGAAGCCGATATCGGATGTTCCGACAAAACTGGCAAGGTCTGAGACGCCAGCCATGGGAACAGCGGCTTTGAAACGGCCAGTCTGGCCGATGATGAACATGGACATGTAGCCACCATAGCTATACCCGGTCACCAGCAGTCGTTCGGGATCGGCAGCGCCACGCGCTATGCATTCATCAACGCCGAGCATGATATCCTGGTAATCCCACCCTCCCCAATCGCCCTCTACCTCGCGCATGAAAGCCTCTCCCTGGCCAGTGCTGCCGTGTGGGTTGCAGAAGAAGACGGCAAAGCCATGTGTAGCCAGATACTGGTGAGTAAGATTCATGCCCACGCCAAAGGCCCCCTGAGGACCGCCATGAATACTGACGACGAGCGGGTAACGCACGCCCTCCCGGGCGCCAAGCGGGCGGTTCAGCCAGCCATCGATCTCATCATTGTTGGCGCCACGATAGAGAAAATGTTCTGGTTTGCTCCACATAAATTCGGCCAGTTGCCGGTCGTACAGGTGAGTGAGGCGCACTGGCTCCCGCGCTTCCACAGCGTTGAGCGGCACGAGATTGAACTCCCATGGATGGAGCGGTTCCGATTGCGCGAGTAACACGCCGCGTTCGTTGGGCAGAAGCTGCAAGAAGTAGGCGATGGATTCCTGTTTCAATAACGTGGTTGTCTTCTTCTGTTCGACATCCACCTGGCAGAGATCGATGCAGCCGTGGTCCACGAGGAGAAAATAGATGCGCTGCCCATCTGGGCTCCATTGCGGTCGATAAGGTCCAGGCCAACCAAAGCCACTCAATGTACTCGGAAAAGCCGAGTTATCTACGTCCGCCGTCAGCAGCTGGCTGTGGTCGCTGCTATCGCGAGATAGCAGGTAGAGAGCGGGGTTATGCGAGCCGTCAATACGCATATCCTGCTCAGCAATCAGTGCCGCCGCGTGAGAGACGGGAGACCAGGAGTAGCATGCTATTTCTAATGTACCATCGCTGAGACGGCGTGCGTCGCCCGTTGACTGGTTGATCGCCCAGAGGTCGTTCACAGTCGAGCGGTCACGGTCATCGGCGCGATTGCAGAGCACGCCAATCTCTGTGCTGTCAGGTGTCCACTGCGGCTGAAGATGATCATAATCGCCGGAGGTGAGGCGGCGTATTGTTGCAGGATCAATCGGCTGTCCATCGGCGCTGGGGGCAGGCATGACAAACAGGTGGTTGTAGGGATCAAAGAAGCCGCGGCCATCTACACGGTACCACACGCGGTCGATGACGCGGGGGCGCAGTCGTTCTTCCTCTTCGCGCTTTTTCCTCTCGTCCGCATCAAGCTGTTTACGTCCCACCAGCACATCTTCTTCGTCCGAAAGAGCTGCGACCGCCGTAAAGGCGATCCAGCGTCCATCGGGCGACCAGGCAGCTTCACTGACACCGCGCAGCATGTTCGTCAATTGACGCGCTTCGCCGCCCTGAGTATTGATCAGCCAGAGCTGGTTCTTGTCTTCCTCGCGGTTGGAGAGGAAGAGCAGGCGCTTGCTATCGGGAGCCCAAACAGGATTTGTGTCGTTTTTGATGCCGCTGGTCAGCTGGCGAGGTTCACCCGCGGCGCGACCTTGCTCGTCTAGCGGTAGGAGCCAGATGGTACTGTGGCGTTCGTTTTTCGCTATGTCGGCACCAACAATCACGAACGCTACATGCCCGCCATCAGGGGAGAGAGCAATGGCGCCCATTTCTTTGAAGGTCCAGAGGTCATCGTGGGTGAGTTTACGCAGTGCAGCCATGGAAAACTCCTTTGTGTGGTTGCAATAAGTTGCGCCACTACGAGGACATCGGTGTAGCGGCGCAACACTTTATGCCCAATGATGGGCTGGACTACATATTCAAATCTCGAGTTTCAACTGTTCTGCTACTTCACAGATCCTTCGTATCATAATTGTACCACTTACCGATTCGATTTTGATGTCATGCAAGGAAATCTAGCATTGGAGCGCATTGAAAACACAATGGTATTCTTGACTTCCCTTTCAACTTCAGGCGGCAAGGAGTCTCCTGTCTTCAGACATGGGGTAACTGACCACGAACTTGCCCCCATTTTCGATGCGAAAACAAGTTTATATTACTGAGGAGAAACAACTTCTTCCGTATACAGATTTTGCTGGCTCCTCGTCGCCGCGCTCCTCGGAATACTATTTTTATGGAGTTGCGGGATAGACCACCTTTGACCATACTTGTATGTAACAAGTGCGACAAGTGCGACAAGTGCGACAAGTGCGACAAAGCAAGCATAACTCTTGCCGCTATATAGAAGAGGATACGCGTACTAAAAGTAGCAATTAATGATTTTTGATGTTGTTTTTCGCTATATATGTAGTTGAGCAGACGCGACCATTGTTACTTTAGTCACGTTGATACGTTCCAAACCACAGCGGGGGTATACCGCGCAATTCTAAAGTTCGTCACACTAGAATGCCCACGAGCAGGCGGCATGTCAGCATCAGACATGCTCTGGAGGGAGAACAACATGAGTGGAGGTAGTTTTGAGCTACTCATGGATGAGGTGCTCAATCAAAAGCGCATCATGGATGAGCTACTGGCAGAGAACCACAGTTTACGCCGTCAGCTTGCTGATCTGCGGGGAGGGCGGGGTATTTTTCTTGAGTTACAGGGCCAGATATTCGCACTCGATGGAGAAACGGCGTTTCGTTCTCCTCAGGTAGACTCGACGGCACAGGACTTTTCTATCGCGGAGCAGGCGACAACTTTTATGCCTGTAAGCGAGACGATGGAACAGACGATGACCATTATGCCTGTGAGCGAGGCAGGAATCGCAACAGGTACGAGCAAAGAAACACCGATGCCCAGTACAGAACCATTCGAGCACCTTTCCTACTCCCTCAATTCAGAGGAGGAAGGAGAAGCATCGGAAACAACTTCGACGTTTCTTGAGGATATGCTCGTAGACGAGTTTGCCACCGAGGTAACCAGTCCAATGGCTGTCTGGAAGGGCGCAAAAAAAACGCGTAAGCTCACAGGCATCGATGAAGAGGAAAAAGCGACGCTGCGCAAAGAACTTATCGGTAGTTTTTTACTGGAATAGAACATCCCGGATCTTAGCTGTCACTATGTAGAGGTTTCTCTGATTGCTCCTCTGTCACGACACCAGGGATGTAAAGACAACCAGCCGCAGCGTCGTCTGATGCTGACTTGGAATCCAGTCCCCGGCGCAGGTAATCAAGTTGAGATAGTGGCCGGCTTCATTGCCAAAAATCTCCTGTAGAGGCGCTTGTTGTGGCGTGTAGAAGGCGATACGTGTGACGCGAAAGGTCCACGATTTGCCGTGTGTGTCTATCACGATAACATTCTCACCGGCGTGCATGCTGCGCAGGTTCCAAAAAACGGCCGGATAGGCTCCTGGACGGTCGAGATGTCCATCAATAACCGCGCTGCCAACCTCCCCAGGCCGTGGGCCAGTTTCATACCAGCCAACATGTTCCCATTGGTTCTGTACAGGGGTCGCCAGGTCCCCGTTGGAAAGGATACTAACATGTTCAACAGGAGCAGTCACGCCGATTGAGGGAATGATTAAGCGTACCGGGTTCGCCACCCCGTCAGGCGTTGGCGTAGCGGTGACAACGGGTGAAATGGTTACGGTTGAATGATTATTGGTGAGTGATGTGTGCGCTTTTACGCTCTGCGTTGCCGGGGATGATCCACATGCGCCAAGGGTGAAGGCCAGGATCAGGGTGAACAAGAAGGACGCTACTTTGATCGCACACATAATAACTATCCCTTATGATTGATAGGAGAGACGCGGCTTAGGGCGTCTCTCCTAATACAACCCGAGCTTAAATCTGAAAATTGGTTGTTACCTGGGTAGCTGATGGAGTCACATCCGTGCGCGGCAGCATCACCAGTGTAAACGAACTCGCGTTCTGCGGCATAAGGAACGTCACCGTTCCATTAGAGCCAGTAGTGCCAGCAGCGATAGAAGAGGAAAACGTGTTGTCAGTGGGTGAGGAGGTGGTCGTGTCCGATTTTAAGCGGACATAATCACTCGGGAACACGTAGAAGTTGCTCTGCGTGGGATTATTTGCTTTGAGCGTTACTACGATGTAGCGCATACCACTGCCAGCCTGTTTACCATTCGCACTCCAACTTGATGTTGTCGTCGTCAGCGTCCAGTTGAGACCAGCATAGGTGAATGTTGAATTTGGAGTGATCGTCTTGAGCTGGTACTTGCTCACATCCGCGCTGCCCGTCAGGGGAACATTCATCTGGGCTTCGTTTGCACCCCCGAAGCGCACTGTAAGCTTGCTGACATCGACATTTGTGGACACGGGGAAATCTACCCAGTTGGTACGGGTTACGGCCTGGCCAATGCCGCTAGTGTCATGCTCACTGGTAGCAGCAACACTTGTCCCATCCGGCAAAATCAAGTGGAGGTTATCGTTGTAAAACAGGTAAACGCTTCCTGTTGTAGGGTTATGCTCCTTGATATTCAAGCGGACCAGATACGGTGAGTTTGAATATCCATTATCATCACTGAAGCTGCTGGCCTTCTGGGCATTAATGATAGTGACATCCACGCTGGCATAGGTCACTGTCGAATTTATCTGTGTGGTAGTAAGTGGTATAGACTGCGGCGTTCCGTTGCCGCCACTGCCGTTAATGGTAGTAGTATTGCTTGTAGTGCTGGTAGTAGCACTATTGGCGTTAGAAGCGGCCCACCTGTACACGGCATAGCCGGCACCAGCGCAGATTCCCACGATTAGTAGTATGACGAGAATGACACCACAGCCAATCTGGCTGAGCACGCTTTTTGAAGAATCCTTCACTGGTTTCGCATAGGCAGGTACAGGAGCCGGCGCAGCTTGATAGCCTTGTTGCTGTGAAAAGTTCTGTGCTTGCTGCTCCGGATAGTATGTATTAGGCTGGAGGGGCTGATTATAGATACCCTCTGGTGGTGGCGGAGGAGTTGGCGAGGCAGGTGGTGAGTAATAACTTTCGGGTGGGGGCGGTGGTACTGAAAGTTCTGTAGCCATTTCAGGGACTTGAGGGTAGTATTCGCCGCTTGCCGCGGCAGTGGGTTTACTAAATCCGGTGTCAGCCGTTGCTCCACAATTCGAGCAAAAGCGCTGCCCGGGGGCGATAGGGGTACCACATCGTGGACAGGGTGGCGGTGATGATTGTGCCATTTCCTCTCTCCTCTGTTTCAAAAGCGCTAAGTGAGACTGTTCTAGAACAAGTACTGCTGTACTCAGGCTCAAGTCTAACAGTTCTTGAGATGAAAGTCTATAATTTAACTCATACACTACGTATGGCGCAATTCACACGAGATAGGAGTCAGGCGAATTGAAAATCGGTGGTGGCCTGATCAGCTCCGCTTTGGGGCAAGAAGATGAGGGTGAGAGCGGTGTTGCTACCGGGTACGAGAAAGGTGATTGTCCCGGTTTTGCCTTTTTCTCCTGTATCAAATGAGACAGGCAGGTCCGTTAACTTTGGAGCAGCTGTCGTGTTACCTGCTTTCAAGCGCGCGTAGTCGAAGGGCGAGCCTGTTATGGCCTGCTGCGAGAGTGTGTTATCTACCTGGAGCGTCACTATGACGTAAGTCATCCCTTTGCTTGCTTGCTGTCCAGCAATACTCAGTTGCTCTGTAGCCTTCGTCAATGTCCAGTTCAGGCCCATATAGATCATCTGACCATTTGGCTGGATAGTCTTCGGGCTATATTTGCCCACGCCGGCATGACTCGTCAGTGGAATATCCATCTGCGCTTCATTTGCTGCACCTAATCTCAGTATCAACTGGTTGACTTTGTCATCAATAGGCACAGCAAAATCAACAGTGCTTTTCTGCGTTGCTCCCGGAGCGATACCAACGTTAGCGCGTACAAAGGTTGGCGCTGCTGTAGATTTGCCCGGCAGGAGCAGGCGCGCGATGTTGGCATAGAGCCAGCTCACTTTGACAGTAGTTGTATTTTGCTCCTGGATAGACAGGCGCACCATGCCAGTCGACGTGGTATTGGGATCGTCATTAAAGCTTGGCGACTGCTGGGCAGAGAGAATGGTCAGCTCAACACCTGCATAGGTCACCGGAGTGTTGATTTGCGTTGTCGTCACGGGGGGCTGCGACGCATTACCACTGCCAAATCCAGGCAGGTGGATACCAAAGGCGGCAGCGCTAAGATAACTGCCCACACCTAAAAGGATAAGCAACAGCAGGCAAATAAGTACAAAGCCCTTTCCACCGAAGGTTTGCTTTTTTGGAGCTGGTGCAAAGGAAGGTGGAGACAAGACAGGCGCAGCGGGACCTGTATTGCGCCATGGTTGCGCAGCCTGTGCAGGATTCTGCGGAACTGGCTGCGAAGTTGGTGGAAACGGTGTCGATGGCCGTGGATTCGAGACGGGAACGTTTGCGCCCTGAGGAGGTGCTGAAACGAATGGTCGGCCGCAGTTGGCACAGAAGCGCTGTCCCGGTACGGTGGGCGCGCCGCAATTTGGGCAGAAGGGAGGAAGTACCTGTGCCATTATCTCATTTTTCTCCTTTGATTAGTTGCTTAAAGCTGTTTTTTTTGCGTTTATTGTAGCACAGCAAAGATTTTTTTATGACATTACATAATATTCTGGCAGACGACCATGTAGAAATCCGCCAGGTTGGGCGTACCCAACCCGGTGGGATAATCCCAGCCGGGGGTTGCCGGGTAGTAGAGGTTATTGCCACGTGTCACATCGTAATAGGGGCGCCTGCCATTATTCTTATCGGCTGCAAGATAGAACATGCGCGGCGAATAGGCATACTTTCCGATTTGTTTGATCAGGCCCTGGTTCACCAGCGATTGACCGGCCGCCCAGATTGGGGCAGCGGCGCTTGTACCACCAACGGTCCCCCACTGTCCATCGAAGTAGATAGCCAGGGCGAAGGCAGTCGCGGAAATGTCGGGTACCTGGCGAGCACCGTTTGAAAACCGGTTATTGACGCCATAAGCGTTCTGCCAGCCAGGGCGTCGATAGACCTGGCTGAGTCCGCCGCCTGTCCCCCAGCGATTCTTGCAACTGGAGGGGTTTGAATCATTCGACCAGGCAACCTCGCCGGCGCGGCTTTGAGAGTTATCGATCGAAAGGACAGTGCCGCCAACCGCGGTCGACCAGGGATCACTGGCCGGGAAGCTGACGGAGAGACTACGAAACATACGGTCGGTAAAGGCCCCACAATCGCCACTGGCGACGAAGACCGTCATATGTTCCACCTGCGTGAGTATCTGAATGCTCTTCTCGATCGCAACACGATCGTTCGAATCCATCTGATTTTCGGCGGCACCAAGGCTAATACTGACGACGCTGCCCGCGCTGGCATTATTGGTATTATCATTGATGACCTGTTGAAGTTCATCATTAACCTGCGTCCAAATGTCACCATTCGCATTGCCATCCGTTTCATAGTCGACAATATTGACTGAGCGAGCAAGGCCAGCCACCATTTCGATATCGAGGGTAGACTCGCCCAGCGCCTTTGTAGGGGAGCCGTCGATATCAGCGACGTTTAGCTTGCCTTGAAAATTGATGCAATCGAAGTAATTCTGAATATCATTCTGATCAAAGCCATCGATCTCCACCAGGTTCACCGTCATGTTTTCGCCATGCCAACCATGGTTCCAGAGCTGGTCGTACCCATAGGCGTGGGCCACTTCTTTTGGCAGTAACGACCGGCTGTCCGCATTACAATCCTGCGTGGGATGAGAAGGATAGCGAGGCCCCATTTGCTTGAAGGGCTGGTAAAGATGGCCAGGCTGTGGAGGTGCGCTATAGTTGTCAAGACCTGTGATGGCATCAATAGAATCGACAAGGAACTTCGGCAGCTTGGGCGGCGTCGCCGGGGCATAGAAGGTACGGTTATTGTAGCGATGAATAACAAAATGAGTTTGCAAAACGGTACCAAAGGTTTTAGCTTTAGCGGTAATAGTGAGATGGGTATGCAATTTACTGAGCTGCAGCCCGATGCCTTTAAGGTTAAAAAAATCTTTGATCTTTTGATAGGTGGCATCGTCTATTCCGATCTGATTAGCGAATTTTTCCAGGTTTGACTTGTGCCCGGGTTGTATTTTCTGTCGATCAAACTTATCGAGTACACTCTGGCTTACCTTGAAGGTGATGCCTACGCGCAGCTGCGTATTATCAGGTAGTGGGCCTACAACAGGCGAATTCAGGGCTACCTGAGGTATCCCCAGGTCGACAGTGGCCATTTGCAAGGGAGCAGGGGCGCCGCAGGAAGCTAGCAAAGGGGAGATTAAAAGGAGTAGTCCAAAGAAGGCTGCTGCTACGCGATAATGGCTTTTATACAATAACCTTTTGAGCAGGATCATTACGAGAACCTCCGAAACAGAAAATTATTTTGAGTATAAGGTAATTAACGCACCTGTAAACAATGCCGTTACAGGCGCGTCTCTCTCTATCACGGTCTACCTGGGCAAATCAGTTCAAGGCTCTATTATACGCTCAGTTGTGGTATAATGAAGGGTACTTTGGAAAAGATATTCTACTCTTTAAGGATAAAAAAGCTATGCCAGAATTTAAGGTAGAAGCACCGTTCCAGCCCACCGGTGATCAGCCAGAAGCGATTGATCAGCTGGCTGAAGGCATCGCTAATGGCGCTAAGATGCAGACTTTGTTGGGAGTAACGGGGAGCGGGAAAACCTATACAGTTGCCAAAATTATCGAACGTGTACAGAAACCGACGCTGGTACTTGCCCCGAATAAGACGCTCGCGGCGCAACTCTTCAGCGAATACAAGGAGTTCTTTCCTAATAACGCGGTAGAATATTTTGTCTCTTACTATGACTACTATCAGCCAGAGGCCTATATCCCGCGTACCGATACCTATGTTGAAAAAGAGAGCATGTTGAATGAGGAGATCGAAAAGCTGCGGCTCTCGACAACACGCAGCCTCTTTGAGCGTAAAGATGTACTGATCGTAGCCTCTGTTTCCTGCATCTACGGCCTGGGCAGTCCTGAAGAGTATAGCGAGGTAGTACTGACGCTGAAAGTGGGTGAGGAACGACGTCGCAATAAGATTTTACGGCACTTGACGGAGATCCAATACGAGCGCAACGATGCCAATTTCATTCGCGGCCGTTTCCGCGTACGCGGCGATGTGCTGGAGATATTCCCGGCCTACGAGGATGTTGCGGTGCGTATCGAGTTTTTCGGGGATGAGATCGAGCGCATGACCGAGATTGATCCGCTGACAGGCGAAGTGCTGGGGAGGCGACAGAGGTTGGATATCTACCCGGCTAAACACTGGGTCACAACGCAGCAGCGGCTCAACAGGGCTATCGAATTGATTGAGGCTGAGTTAGAAGAGCGCCTGGCCGTGCTTGAGGCAGAGGGAAAACTCCTGGAGGCGGCGCGTTTGAAGCAGCGCACCAACTTCGATATCGAGATGCTGCGCGAGACTGGCTTCTGCTCCGGGGTCGAAAACTATTCGCGCCACCTGGCGGGACGCGGGGCAGGCGAGCAGCCGTGGACGCTGATGGACTACTTGCCCGATGATTACCTGCTGGTGGTGGATGAGTCGCATGTCGCGCTGCCCCAGGTGCGCGGCATGTTCGCCGGAGACCGCTCGCGCAAACAAGTGCTGGTCGATTTCGGCTTCCGTCTCCCTTCCGCGCTCGATAACCGGCCCTTGACATTTACAGAGTTTGAGGATCATATTAACCGGGCTCTTTTTGTCTCAGCCACTCCCGGACCATATGAATACGAGCATAGCCAGCAGGTTGTGGAGCAGGTTATTCGCCCCACGGGTTTGCTCGATCCGGAGATCAGCGTGCGGCCAACAAAGGGCCAGATCGATGACTTGCTAGCGGAGATCAGGAGACGGGTCGCGAAGGGACAGCGCGTGCTGGTAACGACGCTGACCAAGAAGATGGCGGAAGACCTGGCGGACTACATGCAGGAACTGAACATCAAGGTCCACTATCTACACTCGGAGATCGACACGATTGAACGGGTAGAGATTCTGCGCGACCTGAGACTGGGCGTCTATGATGTCGTGGTTGGTATCAACCTGTTGCGCGAAGGGCTGGACCTGCCTGAGGTTTCACTGGTGGCCATTCTCGATGCAGACAAAGAGGGATTCCTACGCTCAGGAAATTCACTGATCCAGATCATCGGGCGTGCCGCGCGCCATATCGAGGGCAGCGTCATCCTGTATGCCGATACGGTGACAAGATCAATGCAATATGCCATCGATGAGACGTACCGACGCCGTAAAATTCAGACGGCCTTCAATGAGAGCAACCATATCACGCCGCGTGGCATCAAGAAGGATGTGAAGAGCCTGTCGGAGCGCATCAAGGCAATGAGTGGCGTCAATGTCGAAGAGGCAGATGGGAAAGCGGTGGCAGCGGTTTTGTCCGGCATACCAAAGGAGGAGGCGCTGCGGCTGATTAAGGACTTGGAATCGCAGATGCGCAATGCTGCCAAACAGTTGGAGTTTGAGAAGGCGGCACAGTTGCGCGACCAGATTATCGAGATCAGGCGCTCGATGATTGAGTAGCTTTTTGGGCCGATCTTCCCCACTCACGTGACACACCCACGCTCAAACGGTCACCTAGCACGTCCGTCTCTGTCGTCTGATAGCGTCTGAAAACATCGTTGGTACTGTCAAATCTACTGTCACATGTTCACTACAGGAGTAGGAGGTGGGCGCCCTGCTAGAGCGGGCGCAGCCCTTTTTCTCTCTGGTTGGTCGGCATCTAGCTCTCCACGGTCACGTGCCTCCACCGTTGGAGCTCGTCGGCTCAGAAGTCTGGCAGACCTTCCACGAGGCTCCACCGCAGGGTGGTGAGAGTGGAAGCCAAACCAGAACCTCCGTGCCTTGAGGCCGGGGAGTCTCAGCCCAAAGAAGTTGCCCCTTACCGGGCAGCGTTTCATGAACCATTTGCCCTCTTCGGTTATTTAGCAGCACTCACACCATTGGAACTGGTCCCCTCCGTCATCATTCTGCCACAGCGCCAGACCGCGCTTGTAGCCAAACAGGCGGCGGAGATAGATGTGCTGACAGAAAAGGGCTTTAGCCCGCCGCAAGCCACGGTATTTCAATCCGTGGTGAGGTGTCCCTGGCTTGAGCCCTTGCCCTGACGAGCAATCGTGCATCACCACCTTTCCATGCAACAAAAAGAATAGGAACCGTGAAGAAGCAGGAAAGGAGCAAGCAGGCTCATGGCAAAGGCAACCAAAACGATCAAGCAAAAGCTCGGCTATAAGAGCGCACATCGCTCCTATTTTGCCGCGACGAAGACCTTGTTCAATCAAATCGCCGCCTTCTATTTCGAGGTCATTCAAGCTCATCCAACCATCCTTGAGCTTTCCAGCAAAGAAGCGCTCACCGCCCTGGAAAAGCTCACGCATACGACCAAAGACAACCCACATCCAGTGATGCCGCTGTCTGACGTGATCGCTGCTGACCTTCCCGCCATGTTCCGCCGCGCCGCAATTCATGCCGCACTTGGTTCTGCACGATCGTTCTCCACGCATCTAGAGAAATGGCGCAAACAGAAGGAGAAGGCACAAGCGAAGGGCAAGAAGTTCACCCTTCGCCCACCAGTCCCGCCGCGCAGGTGGAACAAATCAATGCTGCTGTATGCTGGCCAATGGAAAGAGCGCACCACCAAAAGCATCATGCTCAAGCTCTGGACAGGAAGCTCTTGGGCATGGATCAAATGCCGCCTACAAGGGCAGGACCCCCCCGATGGATGGGATATAGCAAGCCCAACACTCGTACAAGACGGTCATCGCTGGAAACTGCACACCGCCATGCAGAAGCAGTTCTCTCGCCCTGCGAAGGTTGAGCACCAAGTCACCAGATGTCCAGAGGTTCGTATTTGTGCAGTTGATTTGAATATCACCAAACACTTAGCCGTCTGCACCATCCAAACTGTCGAAGGCACGGTGGTTGCCACCCGTTTCATTGGAGGGGGAAAGCAACTGCACGGTCGAAGGCGCGAGACAGTTGGGAAGAGTAGCACGCAACCGAAGCAAGACAGGCATCATTGCCGAAGGCGAACAGGACAATGTGGCCTTGTGGGCAAAGATACGCGCACTGGATGAAGACCGTGCCCATCAGGTGAGTCATCGCATTGTCGAGTTTGCCAAAGAGCATCAGGCCAGTATCCTCGTCTTTGAGCATCTGGGACACTTTACACCGCACAAGGGCAAGTCCAGCCGCCGAAGCAATGAGAAACGCTCGTACTGGTTACGTGGGAAGATTTACACATACTGTACCTACAAAGCGTGGAACGAGCACATCCTAACGTGTCGTGTCAGCCCCAGGAATACGAGTCGTGAGTGCGCCCGCTGTGGTGCCCTCGTGGCTCGGTATGATGCGGCATCACCAGCAGAAGGATACACCCCAGGGGCCCCGCTGGTCTTTTGCCCACAGTGCCAGATGCGCGGCAACGCCGATAGAAATGCCAGCATCGTCATCGGCAAACGCCTGTTTGCTCGGTATCAACAGATCCCGGCTCAGGAAAAGCCTCAAGCTCCTCTGGTAACAGAGAGGTCCGTGAAAACGGGAGGTGTTCACCGTTCCCAAGAAGCCAAACGCCGAAGTCGGCCATCCACCGATCTGGCCAGGCATGGAAGGGCGAACGCGCAGGGCGCCGCGCAGGAGACAAAAGGGAGGATGGTACCTGCTGTCTCGGGTATTGCTCACCCACTACGGTTGTTCACCGAGTCGTAGCCACGCTACACCTACTCAGAGCATCGACTACGTAGCAGTGCCACAAGAAGCCGCGCCGCTTCTAGCGGCTGCGGAGTGTCACGAATGGGTGCGCCAGACAGAAGGATGGCGCGAACTGGGCGCAACACACATTACCTTCACTTCAACCGGCCTTGGCTTCAAATCGGTCAGCGAGCATATCGAGGCCATTCGTCGCTATAAGGAAGCCGTTCAGTTCTGATTTCTAGGAAAGTAGGAGGCGACCCGCGACACGAAGCTGTATGATGTTGGACAGGGATGGGCAGTCCCCATGACGCTTGCCCGCTGCTCATGTAGCGCGCAGTACGCTGTCGGTGACCGCACAATACGCTGGTTCCATGCGTCGTCCAGACGCCTCTGCGCGGGGTCTGGGCCTGGAAAAGAAGCACGTGTTCGCTTCAGGAGTGGCAAGCGGTTGCCTGTTTGAGGCGAACGAGTCTCAACTTGTGAGCGAAAACGTTCCATGAGAGAGGATGAAAGAAACATGTTGCTGGAAAACAAGGTGGCTGTCATTTACGGCGCGGGTGGGCCGATCGGCGGCGCCGTGGCCCGTGCCTTTGCCCGCGAGGGGGCCCGGGTGTTCCTCGCCGGTCGCACGCTGGCCAAGCTCGACACGGTGGCCAACGAGATCCGCTCCACGGGCGGCTCTGCTTCCACCATCGTCGTGGATGCCACGGACGAGCAGGCGGTTGACTCCTGTGTCGATGCGGTGGTTGAACAGGCTGGCTCCATCGATATCTCGTTCAACCTCATCTCCTACGCAGATGTTCAGCAGCGGCTGCTGGACATATCGGTTGAGGATTTCCTTCAGCCGATCACGACCGCGATGCGAACCCACTTCTTGACGACCAGGGCAGCCGCCCGGCACATGATCAGGCGCGGATCGGGAGTGATCCTGGCCTTCGGCGGATCGGGTCCCCACACGCTCCCTGGGCTGGGAGGCTTCAAAATCGCTCTCGACGCCCTTGAGGGGCTTCGCCGACAGTGGGCGTGCGAACTGGGCCAGCACGGCATCCGTGTCGTCACCCTCAAAACGGGGGGTGTCCCCGAGTCCATCGATGAGAGCGTCGCCATGCGCGACCAGGTCACCGCAGCGATTGAGCAGGCCACCCTGCTGAAGCGAGCGGCTCAGCTCTCCGACGTCGGCAACGTGGCAGCCTTCGTGGCTTCAGATCAAGCTCGCACCATGACGGCCTCCACCGTCAACATCTCCTGCGGCGCGCTCATGGACTACTGAGCCACAAGAGGGACGTTCCACATCGACTCAGGGATGACGGTCAGCGACAAGATTGAGGATGATGTTGTGCTCAAGAAACGCTTTGAGCCCTGCGAGTACAAAGGTAAATCCTTCAGTTGAGGAGATGGCCTGTTCGACCTGTTCATCCCCGTTCCCGCTGAAGCCGGTATTCGTGATGCTGACGAACGTCGCCTGTTCTTGGAGAGGAGTAAAGATCCACTCGACCTGAGTAGGCGTCCCATAGCCAGACCATTCAATGAGAATGCGCTTGTGTTCTTCAATGGCCAGGACACTTACCTGGGCGGAGGCATCATACATCTCCCACTCCCATTGGACCCGACGTCCCTGTTCCAACCTTCCACTGCCCCTGGTAAACCAGAATGTGGAGGTGATGCTCGGATTGATAAACGCCTCAAAGACGTCTGCAACGGGTCTGCGAATCAGCATTTCCGCTTTGGCAACTGGCATCTGCGTGAGTTGGAGGTTTTCCATTGATCTGTTCCTTTCTAAGGATGAGTTGCTTTTGACACGTCGATCTTGCTAGAAACTGTCGTCTTCAACGAGATTCTTTAAGCGCTGCAAACGCTCGTCCCACTGCTTGCCAATCGTCTCAATCCACGCGCTGGCGGCCTGGAGTGATGTTGGATCAAACACATACCGTTTCTCGCGTCCTCTCGTCTGCACCCGCACCAATCCTGCATAGGAAAGCCTATCGAGATGCTTTATGATCCCTTGCCTACTGATAGGAAATTCGTGCGCAAGTTGCGTCGCCGTTTGAGGGCTACTCTGGGCAAGTCGGGTCAACAACCGCCGCCGGGTCGCATCCGCCAGGGCAGTAAACACACGGTCTTCGATCTCAATCATGGCTCCCTCGATGTCAAATAGGCGCTGAGGCTGTCCAGCATGTGTTCCCACCCCTGCGTGTTGTCCTGGAAACGCATCTCTCGCACCTCGTCGGGCAGCGCCTCGAACCCCTGCTCCGTCACCGTGATGCGGGTCCCTTCAGGCACCGTTTCCAAAGCAAAGACCACCAAGGTCTGCGCCGGATGGGGCGGCGCGATTTGCCAGCGGAACCCAAAGCGATCCATCGGCTCAACAATGGCGATCGAGCCTTCACCACCCCAGCCAAACGTCAGGGTTTCACCAACAGCTAACCGTTCAAAGCGGATCGGTTCAAACCACTTCGCAAGGTGCCCCGGCGTGGTAATCGCCCGCCACACCCGCTCACGATCTGCTGCGATGACGATGCTCCGTTCAAGCACGACGGCTTCCATGAATAGCTCCTTTCTAGTGCAACCTATTGGTTACACTATCGTAGCACAGATTCTCTCAGTGTGCAACCAATCAGTTGCAGAATGGCACGTTGGTGGCAATGGTGGGAGGTAAGTAGCGGGAAGTCGCTCACCATGCTGAGCAATCATGGGAGCGCTTGAGAGGCTCGGCAACCTTTGGGAAGCGTTGGCAGTTTCTCGCCGGTATGTTGCATGACGCAAACGATGCAGGCTCCTTTGTCTACATATTTGCCCATAGTGCCACGCAGCGTAATCTTCACGGTGGTTACCTGTAAATCCCACCATTCGAGCTTCGCGGAATCTGCATAACTATTTGGGCCGGAGCTTCCCCAGAAATCTCTCCTTCAGGCTGCTTGCCCACCAGGATACCTATGCAGATTCCGTGAAGCTCGAATGGTGGGATTTTACAGAACCCCGGATTTGAAAGCCCCTGTGCTTCAAAGACGGGGGCTTCCTGCGCCCGTCTCAGTGAATAGGGCAGGAAAAGCTTTCCTACTCTCATAACAGGGCTCAAGGCATATTCGTCAGGAGGTAGTGGTCAAAAGCAGAAATATCGTTGCAGAGCATGTAAGAGGCAAAGTCGTGAAAATCCGACGCCACATGCCAATCCAGAAGAACGCCGAGAAGAGATTCTGAGAGCCTATGAAGAGCGAAGCAGCTTGCGGGGACGAGAGCGGACCTTTGGAGTGTCACGGACGGAAGTCGATCTCCTGGATAAAAAAAGGCCGCACAGCTGCCAGCGCTTCCGCGAAACGCTGATCCCTCCTGATGCGAACGATGCAGAGGTGACGGTACGAGAATTGGATGAACTGTGGTCGTTTCTACTGAAGAAGACGAATCAAGCGTGGATCTGGATAGCCTTGTGTCGAAAGACGCGACAAGTCGTGGCATACGCGAGTCGGGAGATCGAAGTGAAAAGACCTGCCGCCGTTTGTGGGAAGCCATTCCTCACGCATACCGTACCGGAAAATGTACCACCGATTGTTGGACTGCGTATCAGGCGGTGATTCCAGAAGAGCAGCATATGGCGGTCGGGAAGGAAACAGGAGAAACGGCTCATGTGGAGCGCTGGAATAACACCCTGCGACAACGTTTAGCTCGGTTTGTTCGCAAAACACTCTCTTTCTCGCGCACCCCTGTTTATGCATGATGCATGTCTGAACCTCTTGCTCCATCGCTCTAACCTTGGACGGGCAGCCATTCTCATGTGAACCACTACCGACATGATAACTGCATTCCCTTTCCCCAGGTCACCAAATCTCTACCGTTTTGCCATACAAAATATTTCTCTCTTCATGTATACTTCTTAAGACGGAAATGGATGAGAGAGAGCTGAACAGACCGAGAAAGGAGACTGTCGCAAACGAAAGAGGAGGAAGCCAGCGAAGAACTCTTCTGGCATTTCTGGTCTTTCTCTCAGAAAAACTGAATAGATTATTCAGGAACGCCTTACGTTCCTGAATGGGTGGACGTCCATGATTTGATTATGAAACAGCAAGGCATCCAACTGGTGCAAGGCATGCAGACACCCTCATAATCATCTCACCCGCATACGGGCAGAGGAATGAAATCAGAGAAGGAGCATTGATGTGCGATTACAGGACCGTTTGACCACGAACACCCATGTGGAGGCAGAGGCTCTCCCTCGCTCGACTCGACGAAGATTTCTCAAGTATCTGAGTGTGGGAGCCGCGAGCACGGCTCTCGTCTCAGGTGCTCAGGCGCTGTCTCCCGTAGCAGCCCTGGCAGCAACCCAACAAGGAGCAACCAGCATCGCTCAGTTCACGCCCACTGGAAGCTCATCGGGCGTCAACGTCGTACTGGTACATGGCATCTGGGCCGACGGGTCCAGTTACAGCAGGGTCATCCCGCGGCTGCTAGATGCGGGCCATACCGTGTTCGCCGTGCAGCTCCCGCTCACGACCCATCTTCAGGACGATGTGACCGCGACGCTCGGGGTGCTTCAGCAGCTTCAAGGACCAACGGTGCTGGTGGGGCACTCGTACGGGGGAGCCGTCATCACCAACGCGGGCGCCGGTCACCCCAACGTCATCGGCCTGGTCTACGCCTCGGCTTTCGCTCCCGCTCTGGGGGAGGTGCTTGGCCAATTTCCACCAGGGCCGGGGACGGCCAATTTGTACCCGGTGACCTACCCAAACAACTTCGGCACCTTTTTGTTTCTGAATCAGCAGAAGTTCCGCGAGTCGTTCGCCCAGGATGTCGACCCTCGTCAGGCGAGCATCATGGCCACCGTGCAGAAGCCGGGCAACGTGGCCCTCCTTGGTGATAAAACGACAGCCGTGGCATGGGAGAACCTGCCAACGTGGTATCTGATCTCGACGAACGACCGTATGATCCCGCCGTCGGTGCAGCAGATGTTCGCCAGCCGCATGAAGGCCACGACCATCTCGGTCCGGTCTAGCCATGCTTCGATCGTCTCACATCCCCAGGAGGTGTTCGAGCAGATCCAGGCAGCAGCAAAGGTTGGCGCGACCAGGAAGGAAGCCTGAGATGATGGACCTGTGCTGCATGTAGCGCGCAAGCATGCTCGAAAGACGAGCAGCGTGTCACAACGCCAGGGGCTGTGTGTAAAGGTCAGAGAGAGCCGCTGGGCGAGCGACTTGAGAAGAGATTCCTCGTCTCTCATATGATACTCTTCTCAAGCCGTTTCACGACCACTTTATATATAGCCTCTCAGATGGTCACCCCAGCATTCCCTTTTCCACCACTCCATCAAACTGGGGGAAGATCACAGTGATTATCATGGTGCCGATGGAGAGAGTGTACACCACGTGTTCCTTCACGCTTTTCTCTGTTTTCCTGACGCTCAATACGTACTTTCATTGTTCTCCACAGGAGTCCAGTGTTTCACGAGAATTTTCTCTGTTGTCGTACGATTTGTCGTAAGCACGGGAAGCGATGTGGATAGCCAACAACGAAGAGTCCCACCATTTGTTGATGAGAGTATGTAATGGGAATGGGCTCGTGTGATGGGTTATGAAGAGGGACTCCTGCTCATTTTTCATCGTGCTTTGCCTCTACATTGGCTTCCTACCTGGGATGGGTTGCAGACGCTTCATCCGCTCTGCCAGGGCGGTGTAGCGTTGCCGATCCAGGATGCGGTTGACTGCCAGTCCAATGGCCTTGGTTGGTCCCACCAGGATGGCGAGTTGCTTGGCTCGCGTGAGTCCAGTGTACACCAGATTGCGACTGAGTAGCACATAGTGTTGCATGAACACAGGAAAAATCACAACGGGGTATTCACTGCCTTGTGATTTGTGCACCGTTACTGCCCAGGCCAGGGCCAGTTCGGAGAGATCGGCGTAGTCGTAGCTCACTTGCCGCTCGGCGAACTGCACGACAACCTCCTGCTCTTCCAAATCGATGGAAGAGATCGCACCTAAGTCACCATTGAAGACTTCACGCTGGTAATCGTTGACCTGTTGGATCACCCGGTCTCCTACGCGCAAACTAGTGCCCCCACGGGAAAGTTCTGTTTTTCCTGGCGTGGCGGGATTGAGGATCTGCTGGAGAAGACTGTTCAAGTGGCGGGTGCCAGCCTCTCCACGAGTGGTTGGACAAAGCACCTGTACCTGCTGCACTGGATTGATGCCGTGCTTGGGCAGGTAATCGCGTACCAGGTGTCCAATGCCTTCTGCTCCCAGGGCTGGCTCTGCCGCCTCTAACCAGAGACAATCCGACTCATTGAACTTGGTGGTCGGGGTAAGGTGGGGGAACTGACCGGCATTGATGCGATGGGCATTGGTGATAATGTGGCTCCTGGCTGCCTGGCGAAAGATTTCGGTGAGCCTCACAACGGGAACCTGCTCGGAGGTGATGAGATCGCGCAAGACCATGCCGGGTCCCACGCTGGGCAGTTGATCGATATCTCCGACAATGAGGACTTGAGCATCGGGTGGAAGAGCTTTGACGAAGGAGTGAGCCAGGAAGAGATCAAGCATGGACGCCTCATCGACGACGATCGCCTGTGCCTGCAGCGGGTTGTCTTCCTTGTGACGAAACTGCATCGTTTTAGGATCAAAGGCCAGCAGGCGATGGATGGTTTTGGCTTCTCGCCCGCTCATCTCGGCAAGACGCTGGGCGGCTCGCCCAGTTGGCGCTGAAAGCCTGATGGATTTGCCCATGGCGTGCCAGAGCGCGACGATCGTCTTGGTGGTGAACGTCTTGCCGCAGCCGGGTCCTCCCGTGAGCACGAGCAGACGGGAAGAGGCAGAGAGAATCACTGCTCGACGTTGCTCCTCCGAGAGGATGATCCCCTGTTTCTGAGTGTAGCCATCAATCCAGCGCTCTACCCGTGGCACGTCCACATCAACAGGTGTGCGAGCAAAGGCGGAGAGGCGTGAAGCTAAGGCAACTTCCGTGTGGTAAAACGCAGGGGCATAGCATACCTGTTGCTCTGCACGGTCACCCAAGCCCGGCTCGACGATCAGTGCTTTCGTCTCGGCCATCTGACCAATCAGTCCGCTGATGCGGGCCGAGTCTACCGGAAACTCTGGCAAGGCCAGGTGTTTCGTGGCCTCTTCTACCAGTTTCTGTTCTGGCACAAAGCAGTGTCCATCCTCTGCCGCCTGGCTGAGTAGGTAGAGGAGACCGGCCTGGTAGCGCACAGCAGAATCGGGGGCGATGCCCAGATTGCGGGCGATGGTGTCGGCGGTGATGAAACCTATGCCATAGATATCGGTGGCAAGCTGATACGGGTTGCCTGCTACCACTTCAATGGCCTGGTCACCGTACTGCTTATAGATCTTCACCGCATAGGTGGTGGAGACACCGTGGCCTTGCAGAAACACCATCACCTCCTTGATAGCTTTCTGGGCTGCCCAGGCGCGTTGGATCATGCCGACGCGCTTCTGACCGATACCGGGAACCTCGATCAGACGTTCACCCTGCACTTCGATGATGTCGAGGGTCTCCAGGCCAAAGTGGGCCACAATGCGCTTGGCAGTCACCGGGCCAATGCCCTTGATGAGCCCACTCCCAAGATACTTCTCGACTCCCGTCAAGGTCGCCGGTTTGGTCTCCTGGGCCTGCAGGATCTGGAACTGCAGGCCAAACTTCGGATGGTCACGAAAGACACCGGTGACACGCAGGGTTTGTCCGGCTGAGATGGCGGGGAAACGGCCCACTATGGTGACGAGGTCGGAGCGGGAGGGCACCTTGAGCCGGGCCACCGTATAGCCTGAGTCCTCGGCATGATAGGTGACGCGCTCCACGATGCCCTGCAGGTGTTCGGTTGGTGGACGAGCGGTTCGTTCGATGGGAGCCCCTGATGCTGACATGGTCTGTATGTTATCCTTCTGCGGCGAGTGCTCTTGTACAACGGCTTGCGGCAAGTATAGCAGTTTGCTCTCCTGTTGCCAAGCTGAGGCATTGAACCGGGTGCCCTACAGCGGAGTGCCAAAAGATTGAGCCGCATTTAGCTCTCTTCCTGCTTCCCTGCCTTCGCAGCTATGAACTCCTGCGAACGCTGAGCCGCTCGCATGAGAAAGTCCGCGATAGTTGCGAGTTGATCGTCGCTATATGTTTCAAGGAAATCCCTGAAGTTCTCTTGCAATGAGTTAAACAAGCCGTTCAGTTCCGCAAGCCGTTCCTCGTTTCGTTCTACAATGACGCGGCGACG
>WNGK01001799.1_pt1 | contig 37146 bp, 18 predicted proteins | sample 5400601 | NCBI WGS metagenome assembly WNGK01 (sample SAMN13153376, study PRJNA577476) | soil metagenome | isolation source: 60 cm soil or saprolite under Garry oak tree replicate 1 | place: USA:California | collected 2016-06-15 | reverse complement strand
CCAGGACTCCTCATATGAAACGGCCCTGTCAAGCTTTTGCAGGTCGCCGGGTGGTTGATTACTTAATGTCCGTTTTCCGTGGATGTTTTTGCGCGCGGTTCACTTGCCCGCCCGGGCTGCTGGTTCCGGCGGGATGGTATGTGCGGCCGCCGCTGGCCGGGCCGGGTAGCGGGGGCAGGCGTGGGCCTGCCCGCTTTTTCCTGCCCGGGGGGCCGCAGAGGCTCCGGCGTCCAGGCCGGCCCGCAGGGCCGTCGCCGCAGGCGATGCGCAGCAGCCTTGACGCCGGAGGGGCGGCCCCGTTACGCTTCCGGCCCGGCCAGCGGCCCACCGCGGGACGGCGGCGGCCGGGGCGGGTGGGGGCGGTGCGCCGGGGCGGGATGGTGGCGTGCGCCACTGCCAGCCTCATATGCGCGTGTCGGGATCGCAGGTCTGTGTTCCGCAGGGCGGGGCCCCGCACTGACATCGGGCGTTGGGTAGCCCAAGGAGTCCGCGGGGATCGGCCCTGCCACGGCGTGCGTCCCGGCGCACCGCCCGGCTTGAGGGGGCGTGATGGTCATCGGGTCAGCTGGTCATCTCGGCCCATACGAACCCGGCGAGCTCGCGGGCGGTCGCGGTCACGGCCACCGAGGGGATCTTCCCGCGCCGGGTCAGCTTGGCGTAGGTGGCGTGCAGCCGCTGCTGCGCCTTCCACGAGCGGGCCAGCGTCTCCGCAGCGCACCCGGCCTGCCGGCGCCTGAGCGTGGCCCCGATCGCCGGCCGGTGCCGGTAGGACCAGGCCGCCTCGATCAGCGCGCCGCGGACCAGCTGCGGCCCGGCCTTGGTGATGGCGCCCCGGCGGGTGCGCGCGCCGCTGGAATACTCCGAGGGCGTCAGGCCGGTGAATCCCATGAACGCCGGGGCCGAGGCGAACCGGCGGAAGTCGGCGACCTCGGCGGCCAGGGTCAGGGCGGTCAGCTCGGCGATCCCGCGGTAGCAGCCCAGCTGCCGCACCATCGAGGCCAGCGGGTCCACGCTGGCCCAGCAGCCGCGCAGCTGGCTTTCCAGCACCGCCAGCTCGGCGTCGCGGGCATCCAGCGCCGCCAGGTAGGTGCGCAGCGCGGCCTGCAGCGCGGGCTCGGTGAAGGACTGCTGGTCCAGCCACGCGCGGTGCTGATAGGTCCACCGGGGAGCCCGCCAGACGCGGCCGTGCCGCTGCAGCAGCGCACCGATGCGCTGCATCATCCGCTTGCGGTCATCGACCAGGTCAGCCCGGGTGCGGACCAGGTCCCGCACTGCCTCCTCCTGCTCGCTGGGGATCCGGATCGCGGTCAGCAGCCCGGCCCGGTGCGACAGCGCCAGGCGCACGCAGTCCCGCCGGTCGGTCTTGACCCGGTCCGCGGCCGCCTTCGGGATCAGCGCCGGCGCGACCACGTCGCAGGCCACGCCCGCCGCGGCCAGCAGCCGGTACAGCTCATAGCCGCCCGGCCCGGCCTCATAGCAGGCCGCCAGCACCGACCGGTCAGCGAACTTGCCGATCAGCCGCCGCACCATCTCCCCGTCGTGGCTGATCACCTCCACCGCCGGGACATCCTCCCCCGGCCCCAGCACCGCGACCGCGATCTTGTCCCTCGAGACGTCCATCCCCACGTAGATCCGTTCCGCTGCCGGTGCCACACTGGTCATGACGGCCGGCCTCCTTCCTGCCTTGCGGCTCCGCCTCGCAACGGGACTGTTGCAGCTTCCAGCGTCAGGCGACCCGCGACCCAAAGCCAAGGGGCTTCAGGCAGCAACCGGAGCCGGCCGTTTCATACTGACTGACATAGAGCAGGGTGCCGGGGTGGTTGTGGCGGGCTGACCTGCAATTTCGGGCGTGAGAATAGATGCAAGGTAATTATGTAAAGCTGCTACACCCTCAAGACTGTGAGCAGGGAAAACGTGACGGACGGCCCTCGTCTTGAGTCTCTTCGAGCCGCATACCTCACACCAATTTTCACTCCATGTCAGGAGTCCTGGGGTTGGCGATGATCATGGCCCGATTAGCTCAGGTGAAAGCGACCGGCGGGACTCCTGCAAGCTCGCGGATCACACGGATCATCTCGGCCGGGTCGAATGGCTTGGTGAAGTACGCGTCGGCACAGGCATGCCTGTGCTGTATCTGGTCGCCTCCTTGCACACCGGCCGTGATGAGTACCACCTTGATGTGTGAGGTGTCCGGGCGTTTCCGCAGCCGGATGGCCGTCTCCCTGCCGTCAAGGCGCGGCATCATCACGTCCAGCGTGATGACATCTGGCGCGATCGCCGATACCTTGTCCAGGCAGTCCTGCCCATCGACCGCCGTTGCCACGTCAAATCCCTCTAGCGTGAGGTTGACGGCAATAAGCTGCCTGATAACCTCATCATCGTCCACGACGAGTACCCGCTTCAGTCCTCGCATCGCGCCGGGGAGGACAGCAATGGCCTGCGGAACAGTGGGCACGGGTTCGGATCCTGCCGGGGACCCTACATCCGCGGTGGGAGGCGCCTCAACCGAGCGGCGCCCATGCAACACGGTTTGCGTAGGCTGCATTGCGCATCTTCTATAAGAAGATTCTCCCTGGTTCATTTCCGCCTCTTCACCTGAGGATCATTTCTTTCTGCGCCAGCATTGGCTGCTAGCCACTCAGCATCACGAGACCAATTTCTAACCCGATGTCAGCATCCCGGCCACCGCGTGCGCCGATCCGGGATAGTCTGGGCCAGATTGGGACGATCTGGGGCGACCCGCAAGCCTTGATACGGGCCATGGAGGTTGGACCAGTGGGGGCCAGATGCACAGTCATGCTCAACAGCGCCGGTCGCTGCCGATTCGGCTGACACCCGCCGAACGGAACTTTCACGCGGAATTGCGGCGGCTGGTGGATGCCGCGGGGCTGTCGTTCCGCGCGCTGGAGGAATCAACGTCCGCTGCCAGGTCGGATTCTGGTGAATCATCTTTCTACAGCAAATCGCAATGGGGCCGCTGGCTGAATGGCCAGTCGCTACCCCCGCGGAAGGCGATCAGGAGTAAGTATTCGGAAGTCCTGTGAGTGGGCATGCCGGCGAGCGGCGCGGCCTTACTGCGAGGCGACGCCGTGGTGGTTGCTTACTTGCGGGGGTTCAGCCGGGGCGGGGTGGGCGTGCCCAGGCGCGGAGGTCGGCGGGGCCTGCTTTCCAGGGCAGGAATCGTTCCAGTCCCGGGCCGGTCAGGGGCTTGCCGCCGTTGCGTCCGCAGGCGTCGAGGTAGGCGGTGAGGTAGGTCAGGACGTTCAGGCCGGCCATCTCGGCTGTGGCGGTGACGGTCCAGGCTGTGGCGGCGAGCCGGGCTGCGTCACCGTTCCTGGAGCCGTAGGCGTTTTTCCTGGTCACGACCGGCCGGCGGATCGCACGCTCGGCGGTGTTGTTATCGAGGCTGATCATCGGGTAGCCGCGGTGCGCAGCCAGGCCGTCCCATTCCCGGTCCAGCGTGGCGAGCGCCTTCTTCGCCGGTTCGGCCAGGCCGGGGGCCGCTGCCTGCTTCCTGCGGGCCTCGTCGATCACGCCGATCGCGCCGTCCCATGCGGCGCGGGCCTCCTCCAGCCGGCCGGCGGCGGCCGTCTTTGCCCCCGGCGCGGGGGCTGCGGCCTGCGCCCACGCGGCCATGAGTTCCTCGTGCGCGGCATACAGGGCCTTGATGCGCTCCAGCCACGCGGCCGTCCAGCACGCCAGCTGGGCGGGGTTCGCGTCCCCGGCCCGCACGAAGTACCGGCGGACATGCGCCCAGCAGTACAGGTTGACCAGGCCGTCTGCCTTCTTCCCGGCCGAGGTGTAGACGGCGTAGAAGTCGCTGGAGATCACCAGCCGCCGCGGCCCGCCGTCCTCATCCGCGGCCAGCTGCCCGGTCTCCTCGTCGATGCCGGCGTGGCGGGCCAGCACCGCCCCGGCGCGGCTCGGGTCCATGACGAAGCACGTGGTGTCCGGGCCGATGAACACCCACAGCCACCACTTCGCCGGGCCGTCCCCCTCCTCCGGGGCGAACACCCGCCAGGACGTCTCATCCGCGTGCAGGTGCCAGGACTCCCGCGACCTGGCGGTGACCGCGTCCGCCAGCGGGGCCAGCAGCGCCCCCGCCGCCGCGCAGGTCCCCGTCAGCGTGGCCGGCGAGATGTCCGCTCCCTGCCGCGCCAGGCCGGTGACCAGCGAGTTCTGGCTCCGCCCGGCCACGTACCGCTCCGTCAGCAGCATCGCGATGAACGCGTTGGACACCAGGCCCTTGCCGATCGCCTTCGGCGGGCCGGGCGCCGTCACCGTGGCCGGGACCCGGCAGCCGCACGCCCGCCGGTACCGGCGCCGGCAGTCCGCCCGCACCCGCACGATCACCAGCCAGTCCAGCTGCTCAGACACATGATCGCCCAGCAGCGTGAACGGCACCCCGCACTCCGGGCAGCAGTACCGGCCCTCAAAGTCCCAGATCACCTCAACCCTGGGCAGATGCGAGTAATCCCGCCGCCCCGCCCGCGCCCCCGGACCCCGCCGCCTGCCGCCATTGCCGCTGCCCGCGCGGGCCCCGCCCGCCTCCCCGCTGTCCTGCCCGCCGCTGCCCGGCGGCTCCGGACGTGACCGCTCCGAGGACCGCCCGAACACCATCCGCTGCAATACCGCCAAGTCAGCGCGCAGCTTCTCCAGCTCAGCCGCCTGCTCCGCGTTCTCTGCCCTCAGCCGGGCGTTCTCCCCGCGCAGCTCACCCGCCAGCCGCGCCAGCTCCTGATTCGCCTCAAGGGCCGCAGCCAGCACATCCCGGGGCAGCGCCTCAGCATCCTCCGAATCCGGGACAACCCCGGCCGCAACCGGCACGCAGCACAGCGAACACCGTCACCAGCCGCAAATCACGCACCATGCACCGGCGTGTCGCGCGACAGCCAGTGAGCATTTTCATCCTTTCGATTTCGCGGGCCTGAAGGACGTGGATCGCCTTGGCCGGCGGGCCGGGCGCCGGGGGCGGCGCAGCTTGCTACCACGGCCTGTGCCGTGGAGCTGACCAGAGCACACTCGCCCCGGGGCGTCAGGCGGGACGCCCTGTATCCAGGCTTGGTGACGGCAGGCTGCTACGGCCCGCCGGTGCAGCTGGGGTGGATACGCCACCTTGCCGCTTAGCGGCCCTTGATGCGTACGATCAGGTCATGGTTCGCTCAGGGATCCTGACCGGATCGGTGGTCCTGGTGCTAGCGATGACCGTCGCAGCCTGGTACCTGGGCGGATTTTGGCATGATCTGAGGGGCAGCGATTTCGTCGACCCGGATTACTTCATCCGGCCGTTTCCGATCAGCAAGGCCGCCGAGCGGATCACCGGGGTCATCGGGGTGCTGGTGACCGTAGCGGCCGGATCCTGGCTGACCTGGGCATCTATTCAGCACAGCTTCGACCTGCGATGGTGGTCCGTGCTCGGCCCGCTGGTGGCATCGGCCGCCTTGACCGGGTTCGCCTGGCGCATCTTCACGGCGCAGGTGATCGGAGCCAACATCGGCGCCGGGTGCCTCATCCTGTCCGGCGGCCCGCTGCTGCTCGTTCTGCTGTATTGGGCCGTGTACAGCGCCATCTCCTTGACGTAGACAGATTGCGATTACCCGCGGGCCGCTCACGGGGATGAGAATGGCTGCTGCATACGTTGCCCGCCGACGCCGGCTGCCCTGGCTCTATGAGACCGTCCGACAGATTGGGCGCCGGAGTCCCTGCCCTTCCGGGCGTCCCCCCGGCGCCCCCCGGTTGCGTCGCGAACGCGAGTATCAGTACCGCAACCCGCCCGCCCCGTCACACGATTTCCGAATACTTACGATCAGGAAGCTAGCGGAGAAGCTGGCAAAAGAGGATATCGAGGCTGAACACCTAGTCGATTTGTGGGATAGAGCGTTCGTGCCCGCATCGTATCCCCTGGCAACTGGCGAACTGACCCAGGTCGATCTTCCCCGTGACTCATGTTTTCCCGACCGCAGGCAGGCCCCCGTCGACATAGCAGCATCGGCTGACGTGCCGCAGCAACTGCCAGCGGCGATCTGCGGCTTTGCTGGCCGGAGCATCGAGCTGCACAAGCTAACCGCTTGGCTGGACGACATCGCCTCGGCCGGGACAATGGTGATCTCTGCAGTTGACGGCATGCCCGGCATCGGGAAGACCGCTTTGGCCGTGCATTGGGCGCATCAGGTGGCGGACCGGTTCCCCGATGGTCAGCTGTATATCAATTTGCGCGGCTTTGATCCGAGTGGCGTGCCTGTGCCTGCCGTCGAAGCGATCCGCGGTTTCCTGGACGCGTTCGGGATACCCGCCAGCCAGATTCCCAGGAGCCTGGATGCTCAAGCCGGCCTGTATCGCAGCCTGCTGGCCGGCCGCCGAGTGCTGGTGGTGCTTGATAACGCCCGTGATGTTGAGCAGGTACGCCCGCTTCTGCCAGGGAGTCCGGGCTGCCTAGTCCTGGTTACCAGCCGGAACGAACTCACCGGCCTGATCGCTGAGGGGGCGCACCCGCTCACCCTGGATCTTCCCACCGGCGCGGAAGCTCATCAGCTGCTCGAACGCCGACTTGGCCCCGATCGGCTGAAGGCCGAGCCGATACCGGCACGGCAGATGGCCGACCTTTGCGGCCGACTACCGCTGGCCCTCGGCATCGTGGCGGCCCGGGCTGTGACACACCCGCAATTCTCGCTTACCGATCTGGCCGCCGAGCTCCGCAATTCCCATGAACGCCTGGATGCATTCGAAGGCGGGGACCCGGCCGTGAACCCGCGTTCCGTCTTCTCCTGGTCGTACCAGCAGCTCAGCAGCGCAGCCGCACGGATGTTCCGCACATTTGGCATGTATCCAGGCCCTGACATCACCGTACCCGCTGCGGCCAGCATGGCCGGCGTTCCTATTGCCGCCGCCCGACCGGCTCTAGCTGAGCTCGCGTGGTCACATCTGATCACGGAGCACGTCCCGGGCAGATTTACTTTCCACGATCTGCTGCGCGCATATGCCATCGAGCAAGCAGCCGGACAGACGCGCGCCTATGACCATCACGATGAGGCTATGCACCGGGTGCTGGACCACTACCTGCACACGGCGATGACCGCCTCGAACCGGTTCAGCCCGCACCGGTCGCCGCTCCACCTCGCCAGCCCGCAGCCGGGCGTGCTGCCCGCCGATGCGGCGGACAAGGAGCAGGCGATGGCCTGGTTCGACGCCGAGGCCCCGGTGCTGTTCGCACTGATCAGCTACGCCGGCGCCAACGGCTTTGATACTCACGCCTGGCAGCTCCCCTGGGCGCTCGGCCCGTTCTTTAACCGACGCAGCCGGTGGCAGGACTACGCGGCGACCCAGCAGACCGCACTGGCGGCGGCGCAGCGCCTGGGCGATACGGTCGCCCTGGCGCATACGCACTACCTGCTTGGCAACGCGCAGTCGCACATGGACGATTACGACGCGGCGGGCTCGAACGTCCGGCAGGCTCTCGACCTGTTCCGGGAACTTGGTGACCGGGCTAATGAGGGCATGGTGCTCAACGGCCTGGCCAGCTTGCTGGAGAAGCAGGAGCGCTACCCGGAGGCACTGGCCGTGGCGCTGGACGCGCTGCGGATGCTCAAGGCCGCGGGACACTGGTGGACGCAGGCCAACCTAGAGAATGGCGTCGGATGGCTCTACGCCCACCTGGGCCAGTACGACCAGGCGCTGACCCACTGCCAGCGGGCGCTTGCCCTGCACCGCGATTCCGGCCACCGGGGCGGCACGGCCGACACCCTGGACAGCATCGGCTACGTCTACCTGCACCTGTGTGACATCGCCCAGGCCAAGGTCCACTACGCCAAGGCAATCGAGGCCTACCGCGAGATCAGCGCGTCGTTCGGCGAAGGGAACTCGCTGGCCGCGCTCGGCGACGCGCTGCTGGCCGAGGGCGACCCCGAGGCCGCCGCAGCGGCCTGGCGCCAGGCCATCGCCATCCTCGACCAGCTCACACATCCGCTCGCGGACCAAGTCCGGGCGAGGCTACGCGACGTCGAGGTAAACCTGATACATCTGCCCGGGAAAAGCGCCGGTGCGCTCATATCGAGGGGCCCGGATGACGGGATCACGGACGAAAACGCGTAAGCGCGGCTTCATCATCGCTTACAAGAACCGTCATTTCTGCCCTACTTCTTGAATTTCCTGTCTTCCCTGGCCACTGCCCCTTCCCTGCCGTTCTGCGCTCTCCTCCACCGATCCCTCCCAGCGATCTTGCGCCACGCGCCGTCACCATGATCTGCAGCCGCGCAGACCGTTGCATTGATCTGAATGATCATGGTCAGCTCCGCGGCCGCGTGACGCTCGGGAAGGAGGAGGCAGCCGGTTGGCCGTGGTCGTCACCGTCGCCAAGGGCTACGACCTCGGCTACATCTGGAAGACCCAGGGGCAGCAGGCCAGCGCCGGGCGCACCACCGGCGGCTATTACATCAACGCCGCCCAGGCCGGGGAACCACCCGGGCGGTGGTGGGGACCGGGAGCGCAAGCACTGGGTTTCACATCCGGGCAGGTCGTTGAGCGCAGGCCCTATGACGCTGTCTACCAGCAGCGCGACCCGTGGACCGGGGCCAAGCTCGGCCGAGCGCGCGGTCGCTACGCGACGTTCGCCGACCACCTGGCCCAGTTGAAGGCCGCCGAGCCGCATGCCACTGCCGAGCGGGTGATCGAGCTGGAGCGGGAGGCAGCCCAGGTGACGCGGCAGGCTGCCGCCTACACCGACGTCACGGTCTCGTTCTCCAAGTCGATCTCGGTGCTGCACGCCTCGATCCGGGAAAACGCGCGCCGGGCGCGGCTGGCGGAAGACGGCCGGGCGCTGGCCTACTGGTCCGGACGGGAGGAGAGGTTCCAGGAGATCTTGCACCGGGCCAACCGGGCCGCGCTGGAGTACCTGCAGGAATGGGCCGGGGTCACCCGGACCGGGTATCACGGCGTCCGGGTGGACGGGCAGGAGCCGGGCCGGTTCGAGGAAGCGGCCCTGGTCGTGACGTCGTGGCTGCAGGGCACCAGCCGGGACGGCGATCCGCAGGATCACATTCACAATCAGATCGCGCGGATCACCCGGACCGTTCGGGATGGTAAGTGGCGGGCGCTGGATACCGCGAGCCTGCGCGCGGTCCTGGGCGCGCTGCAAGGTGTCGCCGCGACGGCGGTGGAGTGTGAGCTGACGGCCGAGTTCGGCGTGGCGTGGGTGCCGCGCGCGGACGGGCGCGGCAACGAGATCGCTGGCGTCACGCAGGCGCAGATGGACGCGTATTCCACGCGAACCGTGCAGGTGCACGAGAAGGAACGCGAGCTAGCGCAGGCGTGGGAGCGGCGGCACGGCCGCGCGCCGACCTCACGCGAGCTGCTGTACATCGCGAACGACGCCACGCTGCAGTCGCGCAAGGGCAAGGACGCGACGCACGTGGACTGGGACGCGCTGGCCGTGCGGTGGGACGCCACGCTCGGCGGCCAGCTTGCCGGGATCGCGGCCACAGTGTCGAACGTGCGCGGCCCGGACGCAACCACGCCAGCAGCCGTCGATGGTTCGGGGCGGGCGGGTCCGCTGTCGCGCGAGGCGCAGGCCCGGGCGGTGCAGAAGGCCCTGGCGCTGGTGTCGGAGAAGCAGTCTGCCTGGACCCGGCACGACCTGGTCAAGCAGCTGGCCTTGGTGATGCCGGCCGAGTCCCGGCGGATGAGCGCGCGGGCGGCGCGGGAGCTGCTGCTGGGCCTGGCCGAGGAGGCCCTGTCCGGGCGGGGCGGGGACGTGGTGTGCCTGGAGGCGCCGGAATGGCCGCCGCTGCCGGCGTCGCTGCGCCGGGAGCTGGACGGGCGCAGCGTTTACACGCGGCCGGGGGTCGCGCAGTACGCCACCGCCGCGCAGCTATCAGCCGAGGAGCGGCTGGTCGCGCACGCGCAGGCGCGGCGGGCGCCGCGGCTGCCGGGCGAGCTGGCGGCGCGGCGCCTGGGCGTCGACGCGGAGCTGGTGGCGGCGCAGCTGCGCGAGCGCGCGCGGGACGCGCATCAGCAGGCCACGCCCAGCGGGCTGCGGCTGGACCAGGCGGCGGCGGTCTGGCACGTGCTGACCTCGGCCCGGATCGTCGAGGTGGTGACCGGCCCGGCGGGGACGGGCAAGACCCGGGTGCTGGCCGCCGCCGCGCGGGCGTGGGGCGGACCGGTGTTCGGCACCGCGACCTCGCAGAACGCCACCAACGAGCTCCGCAGCGCCGGTGTCCGCGTCGCGGCGAACACGACCAGGCTCCTGGCCGGCCTGGACGCCATCCCGCCGGGCTCGCTGATCGAGGTGGATGAAGGGTCGATGGTATCCGTGACCTATCTGGCCGCGCTGGTGGAGCACGCGGCGCGCAACGGCTGCAAGCTGGTGCTGGCCGGCGACCAGGAGCAGCTGGCCGCTGTGGAAGGCGGCGGCGCGATGATGCTGCTGGCGGACCGGCTGGGCTACGTGCAGCTGGCCGAGCCGGTCCGGTTCAAAGCCGCATGGGAACGCGAGGCCTCGCTGCGGCTACGGCGCGGGGATGGCACCGCGCTGGATGACTACGACCAGCACGGCCGGATCAGCGGCGCCCCGCCCGAGCAAGCCATGGACCAGGCCGTCCACGCCTACGTGGCCAGCTACCTGGCCGGACGGGACGTCCTGCTGATGGCGGCGGACTGGGCCCGGTGCCGGGAGCTGTCCGCGCGGATCCGCGATGACCTGATCCACCTCGGCCTGGTCGATGCCACCCGGGCCGTGCGCATCGCGGAAGGCGCTGAGGCGTCGGCGGGGGATCTGATCATGTGCCGCCGCAACGACCACGCGCTCGAGGCGGGCGAGCCGGGCCGGGCCCTGGCCAACGGGGACATCCTGCGGATCGAGGCCATCACCGGCGGCGGCCTGATGGTCCGCCGCCTGCTCGGGGCCGACCCGGCGACCGGACGGCGGCGGTTCACCGAACGGGCGTTCTGCTACGTCGGCTACCAGGCATGCGACCTGGCCTACGCCATCACCGGGCACTCCGCCCAGGGCGCCACTGTGCACACCGGGATCACGCTGATCACCGGCAACGAAGACCGGCAGTGGCTATACCCGGCCATGACCCGCGGCACCGACGCCAACCTGGCGTTCGTGTTCACCACCCCGCCGAAGGTGGCCGACCCGCGGTCTGGCACCCGGGCCGCTCCCGAGCTGGAGCGCTATGAGCGCATCCGCCGTGAACGCGAAGGGCTCCTGCCCGCCCAGCCCGCCGCCGGGCCAGGCAACCTGGACCCGCGGGAGCCGATCGCCGTGCTCGCCGACGTACTGGACCGCGACGGCGCCGAGCTATCGGCTTCGGAGACCCGGCGGCGCAATCTGGCCAATGCTGACCACCTGAGTGTCCTCAACACGATCTGGGCCGCCGAGACCCGCGGTGCCCGCGAGGACCGGTACCGCGAGCTGGTCATGGCCGCGCTACCGGCCGACTATCGGCAGCTGCTGTCGCACCAGTCCCGGTGGCTGTTCCGGACCCTGCACGCTGCTGAGCTCGCCGGGCTTGATCCGGCCGAGGTCACCCGCACGGCGATCGCCTCACGGGACCTGGCCGGCGCGCGGGACATCGCCAGCGTCCTGGACGCCCGGATCCGGCAGCGCGTCGACCCGCTGCTACCTCAGCCGCAGGGACCCTGGGCCGAACGGGTACCCCAGCTGCCGGATCCGGAACGCCGGGCTTACCTGGCGGAGCTCGCCGCCATAATGGACAGCCGCAAGCAGCGGCTCGGCCAGTACGCTGCCCTGATCGGCCCCGCGTGGGCTGTCACGGTGCTCGGCGCGGTGCCGGACGATGCGGCTGCCCAGCAGGAATGGGTACGTAAGGCGTCCTCGATCGCTGCCTACCGGGAGATGTACGGCTATGACCACCCTGACGACCCGATCGGCCCTGAGCCCACCCGGGACACGCCGGATCAGCGGACCGCCTGGCACGAGGCCTTCCTCGCCCTCGGCCCGGTCGGCCAGCCTGACGTCCGGGCAATGCGTGACGGCCGGCTGTGGCTGATCCGGGACACCTATGCCGCCGAGACCGCCTGGGCACCCCGCTACGTCGGCCGGGAACTGCGGCTGGCCCGGCTCGGCGCGGTCAACGCCGACCAGAGTGCCCTCCGCGCCGCTGCCGAAGCCGGCGCCGCCCGCAAGGCCAGCGATCATGCTCGCGGCGGACGGCACCAGGAACTGGCCGCCTCATACCGGGCCATGAGCGGCCGCTACCGGCAGCAAGAAACCCTCTTCGCCCAGACCATGACTGACCGAACGGAGTGGGAGCACGCCACCGAACACTCCCGCCGCCTGGCCATCGCGGCCGACGCCGAACTACGACGTCGCCATCCGGACTTGAGGATCAAGCCGCTGCACTCGGTTGAACCGGCTCCAGTCAGTGACATCGATCGCGAAGAACTGACCCTGACTCCCGACAAGAAGATCGGCGAGATGGCCGCCTGGATCCGCGACCTGGCCGCGCAGCGCCAGGCGTTCCGCGAGAAGATCGAGGAACGCCAGGGGCTGATGGTGCCCAGCGAAGACCCGGACTGGGGCGACCTCGGCGAGGCCTTCCCCGCCTGGCAGGCACCCGGCCGGGGTGCGATCTTGCAGCCGCCCAAGCCGCAGATCATGCCTTCGGCGATGATCCTCGCGCTCGCCGCCGAGCGTGACACCGAACCGGAAGCCGCCGACTGACCATTCGCACCACGGTCCAGCCGGTCGGAGGGCTGGACCTCGGCGATCAGGCTGGAGATCGTGTCGCCGGTCACGTACTCCATGACTATAAATAGCTTGCCGCGGACACCTCCAAACGCCGGATTAGTTTGACCGTGACCTTCGGGCTGAGCCGCTGGTCCGTGCGCTCCCAGAGGGAGCCATCCCGCTGGAGCCGATCGGGCGATGAGGGCATACCGGTCGAGAACGGTCCTCATGACACCGGGGGGAGGAAACGGCTGGGCTGCCCGTGCCACGAGATCACCAGCGCGTCACGTGCTCGGGTGGCCGCGACGAACAGAAGTGACCGTGCCCGCATCAGCTCACGGTGCTGTCGGGTCTGGTCAGCGGCGACACGTTGACCGGGGACTGCCGCGTCGGTGATCCCGGCGAGGATCATCCGCTGGTACTCGAGCCCCTTGAACCGCTGCAGGGTCCCGACGTGCACTCCGTCGGGCAGCCGCGGCCCGTCCGGGCCGATCGACCCGGCAGGCACGCCGTGATCGGACAGGTAGCTCTCGACCTGGTCGACCTGTTTCTTGGTAGGCACGGATACCGCGATCGACGTGTCGCCGCCGGGCCACTCCTGCACCTGGCGGAGGATGCCGTCGAGTTCGTCCTGCCAGCTTCCGTACGCGCGGAACTCCGGCTGCGGGCCGCGGAGCACGGACCGGTACCCGTCCAGGGTGTCGGTCCCGTCGTCCATGTCGTCCCACGACTCGGTGCCCAGGATCCGCGACGCGGCGGTCAGGATCTCGTGGGTGCTGCGGTAGGTCAGGGTCAGCCGGGACGAACGGCCCCGGATCTCGATACCCAGGCTGCCCAGGGACACGTAGTTGTCGTAGATCCGCTGGTGGGTGTCACCCGCGAGGAACAGGTCGTTCTTCCCCCGGCCGGCCATGGCCCGCAGCAGCATCCAGTGCGCCGAGCTCAGGTCCTGCGCCTCGTCCACCACGATGTGCTGGTACCGGGGCGCGCGGGTGGCCGCGAGCTGTCGTTCGAGCCGGGCCGCGTGCGCGGCGACCCGGGCGAACGTCCACAGGTTCGCCTCGTCCAGGCGCTTATTGAACTGCTCGACAAGCTCCCAGATCGCGGCGCGCTGGGCGCGGTTGAGCTGCCGTCCCCGCCCGGCACGCCGGGCCCGGAAGTACTCCTGCCGGGAGGTGATGACATGCCCGAGCACGACCTGGGACCACTCGTCGTACAGGAATCCGGCGTCCCAGCGGCTCTCCCCCCGCTCCAGCAGCATCTCACGCCACAGCTCGATGGCCTTGTCGTCGTTCATGAAGGGCAGCCGGGTGCCTGCCTGTGCCTCGTGGACGACCCGGACGGCGAGCTGGTCGATGTTGACCACGTCCACCCGGTCGAGGAGCTCAGGGCCGCCGAGCAGCAGCAGCCGCTTCCGCAGGTCGCCGGCGAGGTTCTTGTTGAACGTCGTGAACAGCACGTCCTTACCTGAGCTGCCGGAAGGTAGGTGCTGGACCAGCCACCTGACCCGGTGCAGCGCGACGATGGTCTTGCCGGTGCCCGGGCCCCCGCTGACCCGCGCCGGGCCGCTGTAGGACCGTTCGACGATCCGCCGCTGCACGGGGTGCAGGTACACCTGCCAGCGTTCGAAGCCTTGCTGAAGGATGGCCTGCAGCGTCTCGTCGTCGGTGGTGACGAGCGAGGCGGGGCGGTCGGCCGCCGCCGCGTAGTCGGTCGGGTCGACCGGTTCAGTGGCCGAGACCGGGGCGGTGACCTGCTCCATGACGTGCTCGACGGAGGCGCCGTCATGCAGGGCGAGCAGGACGTCGGCGGTGAGCTGGGGGACGCATTCGGCGAACTCGAGCAGCTGCTCCTCGTTCGTGATCTTCCCGATCGTCGACAGCAGGGGCCTGCCCACGCCCAGCCCGGTCAGCTGCGATTCCGTGTAGCTGGCGAACAGCGGCGGGGGCCCGGTCGGCGCGGGCGGCTTGACAGTCCCGTCGAGCGAGGCCATGTCATAGAAGTCGATGCCGCCGGTGACCTGGTTGATCTGGTGGGCGTACCGGTCCATGTGGTCGTAGGACTCGCTTCGGTGCTTGACCGTGACGAGCATGTACTCGTCGTCCTTCAGGTGCAGCATGATCGCCCGGTAGTCGTCGCTGACCCGCGCCGAGCACAGCCGCGAGTCGCCCTTGAGCTGCTTGAACCGCAGGCCGGGGCTGGACGGGTCCTGGCGGAACTTCCGCATGAAGTCCCACATGGCGCCCTTGACCGACCGGGCCAGCTTGTCAATGTCCTTGTCGGCCCGCTCGGTGAGCCGCAACCTGGCCACTAGCTGTCCCCTCCCATGATCCGCGCCGCCAGTTCCTCCGGCGGCCAGTCACCCGCCACTCTCGCGTCCCACCCCGCCGCCGCGAACGCGGCGGCGCACTCCTGGTCCCCGTCCGCGACGACCGCGACCCGCGGGACCACCCAGGCGACCTCCGCCTGCCATCCCTGGTCGTTGAGCTCGTACCCGACCTGGTCCTCGCCCGGCGCGGGAACACCGAGTTCGGCGAGCCGGTGCGCGAGCGGCCCGACCTCGGGCGCGAGCAGGCCGACCGGCCAGGACACGTCCACGCGGGTGGGCGACACCGAGGTCTGCGGCAGGGAAGCGGCCCACGGGGTGGCCTCCGCCTGGCTGCGCCGGTTCAGCGAGTAGTACGTACGCAGCCCAGAGGAACTCGCGACCTTGAGCGCGGCCACCAGCAGCTGCGGATCAAACCTTTCCAGGTTCGTGTAGGCGATCTGGTCGCCGTCACCGGCCCCGTCGGACAGGAACTGGACGATGTTCCCCCAGTACAGCCACGCCGCCCAGCGGCGACGATGCGCCTTCGAATCCGCCGTGATCGTCGCCAGGCGATCGTCGAGGACGGCCAGCGCAGTCCACCCGCCCAGTGGGTTTTCCTCGTCCCTAGCTCCCGGGTCCAGGACGACGGTGACAGGGCAGCCGTTGTCATCCGTGACCCGGCTGAGCCCGAAGGCGCCTTCCCCGCCGGGAGCAAGCGGCTGTCCCAGAAGAGACGCAGCGATCCGTTCCGTCAGTGTCTCCTGGTGCACGCGTGAAGGGCTAGTGAAGAGCCCGGCCACTGCGGCCTCCGCGCGGCGCAGCCAGTGCGCCTGGTCTGGATCAGTCAGGTACGCGAACAGGGTCCGCACCGGATTGCACCAGACGGTGTCCGGCAGCTCGGCTGGATCACGGCCCGCCTTCTGGTAGGCCGTCCGGGCCCGCGCCTGCGCGTTGCCCTGGTACGGCGGCCACGGCATGTCCTCGTTGACCGCTTCGCCGGCCATGTCGCTGACCGCTTCCCAGTCGAACTGGAACACCACGGTCCCGTCGGCACGCAGCCCGGCCCGCTTGTCGGCGTCCTCGGCGACCCGGTTCTTACCAGGCGCCGCGTGGTACTTGTAGCCGTCCAGGTATACGACGACCTTCGGCGAGTCCTGGTCGGTGCGGGCGAACTCCAGGTCCGGGATCGTGCCCCTGGCCCGGTGGTGCATGGTGACCTGCCAGTGCGCGCTGTCCGTCCGCAGCGCGGCGGTGGACCGCCCGTTGACGGTGGCGGCCGGGGTCAGGGAGATGGCGGGCTCACCCGCCGCCCACCTCGTGAGCACCTTCCAGAACCTGGCTTCGAGCTCGCTTTCCACCTGCCTGGCCAGCGAGATCTCCTTCGTGCTGGCCACCGAGGTGGTCTTCCAGCGCTGCAGCAGGTCGTCCAGCATGGACAGCGCCTCGGCCCGGGACACCAGATGCCACTTGTCGTCGTCGATGTGGCTGAGCAAACAGCGATGACAGGCGGGCTTGCCGTCGTCCGCACATCGGCACCCGGCCACGACCTCGCGGGCACTGACTAGGACCTGCCGGAGTTCTTCCTGATCGGCGAGCCGGTGCAGGTACCCGGTGCCGCCAGGAAGGGTGTCGTGCAGGACGAGGAACTGGCGGTCGCGTCCGGTTTCCTGGTCATGCATGGTCGCGGTGATGATCGCGAGATGGTCCGGGTCGCCGCCGTACTTCTTCGCCACGCCGGCCATCAGCGCCGCGGCGAACGACGCGACCCGCTCGTTCACCAGAGCAGTAGCGACGGGAAGCAGGACCCGGATCGCCTCGGTGTGCAGCACGTGGGCGAGGATCATCTCGGCGTGGTCGCCGGGTCCGGTGCCGCGTCGCTGCGGGCACCAGAGCCGGTGGTGGCTGGGCTGGCTGTAGCCGGAACTGACCAGCGGATCGCCGTGGCCGGGTCCAGCAGGCTTATCCGTGGTGGTGCCGCCGCACGAGACGCAGGTGAAGAACCTCCCGATCCTCGTGTCCTGCCCGGCGAGCCGGTCCGTCCCCTGCAGATCGGGCCGCCGGACCCCCAGGTTGAAGGTGCGGACCACCGCGCGGCGAGTGAAATCGACACCGAACGTGCGATGTTCGTGCCGCCACGAACCGGGCTCGATGTGCTCGGGGTCGACGTCCACGGCGAACGCCCGCTCGTAGAACTGACGGTCCCGGTCGTCGCTGTCGTCGGAGATCCGCGCGTCGTCGCGCCGGTCGTACGAGGTGACCCGGCTGGGCCGCAGGACCTTGTGCAGCGCGCTGGCGTCGCCGAGTTGCATGTTGCCACAGCGCGGGCAGGCGCTGGTGTCCTGGGACGCGAGCTCCTCGCGGACGTAGCCGCATTCGGAGCAGATCCGCCACTGCTCCCACAGCGGGTGGGCGGGCCGGCCGATGTCCAGGCCGGTGATTCTGTGGTGGTAACCCTGGATGTAGAAGTGGTTTCCGGGCGCGAGCTCGAACAGGGCCTGGCGAGCGGAGCGGCCATACTCGCGCAGCTCGCTGAGGTAGATCTTCTTCCCGTCCCTGTCCTCGTCCTGCCAGGTGAGGGTGGCTTCCAGGGTCGTCGGCACGTCGATGAGCGAGTAGTTGGGTAGCAACCCGAGCTCGGTCAGCGCGCCGTGCGCGTCGGTGCGGCTGATGGCGCCGATCTGCTTCTGCACCCCGCGGAGCTCGGCGTTGAGCTCGCGGATCTGGGCGGCCTGCACCGGATCGGAGGGCACCAGGGCGGCGACCGCCTCGTTGATCGCGATGATCCGGTCCCGCAGGTCCTCCAGCCGCCGGTTCCAGGCGTCCTCCGCGTCGCGGACCTTGTCCTTCAGCCCGGCGGTGGCGAAGTCGCGCAGCTCCCCGGCGGCGACGGGGTCGAGGTGCGCGGGGAACAGCGCGAGGAACGCTTCGGCGATGGCCGCGCCGTCAGCGAGGGCGGCGTCACGGAGCCGGTTCAGCCAACCGGTCTCGCCGAACAGCACCGACGCCCGGCGCGGTATCGGGAGGACCCTGGTGAACCGGCCCCGGGCCGCCAGGTCGACCAGGTGGGCGAGGTACTGGCGGCGGAGGATCTCGACGGCGGAAAGGTAGCAGCCGGGCGGCACGATCTCGCCCGCGATCATGTCCCGGGGTTCGGCGAGGAAGTACTGCTCGCGTGCCCGGCGCCCGGCGAAGGTGACCAGGAACGCGTTCCCGGTGCGCCGTCCCGCGCGGCCCGCGCGCTGCACGTAGCTGGCCGGGCGGCGCGGCACCGAAGCGAGGATCACCGCGGACAGGTCGCCGATGTCGATGCCGAGTTCCAGGGTCGGGGTGCAGGACAGGACGTTCGGGTCGTTGTACCGGGTGCCGTCGCGGAAGGCCTGCTCCACCCGTTCCCGCTGGGCGCGGGTCATGGCGCCGATGTGCTCCGCGGTGACCACCTTGTACGGCTGCCTCTCGGAGTACAGCTGACGGTAGTAGTCCTTCTCGTACTCCCGGTCGACCGTCGCGGTGAGAGTCCCGGTACACCGGTACCGGGGGCACGGCTGGCTGATCCATCCGGCACGCCGCTCCGGGTGGACGACCTGCTGCCAGTGGCAGGTGTCGCAGCCGAGCGTCGCGCCCGGGACCTCAGCGGTCTTCAGTAGCCGGACCCCGACATGACCGGGCCGCAGCCCGTAGACGCGGGTGGCGCCGTCGCCGGCGGTCCGCACCGCGAGCACGTCCTCGTCCGCGAGGAGCTGCAGCAGCCGGGGCAGGTAGAGCGCCGCCTCCTGGGCGCCGATCCCGAGGCAGCGCGCGGTCCAGTTCACGTACCAGCCCTGCCGGGTGTCCGCGGCGTCGAACTCGCTGCCCCGCTTGCGCTGGCCGGTCAGGAACCGGGGCGCCGAGACACCGCTCGGGAACGCAGGCATGCCGTCCGGCCGACGCCCCCAGATCGCGCCGAAACGCTTCGTCCCGGCCAGGTCGAGCCAGTTCTCCAGCCAGTGGTGGGTGATACCGCCGCTCATCCGGAGCCGCTCCACGATGCCCCGGACCAGGACCACGTACCGGTCCGGGCCCGGCAGCTCGCTCATCAGCGTGACAGGGCCCCTGAGCTGGAGGTCCTTCGCGAGCGCGGCGATCCGCCCCGGGTCCGACAGCGGAACCTCGACGGCGGCGGTCCGGGTGAGCTCCAGGGTGCGGCCCATCCGGGAACGAAGCCCGAACTCCAGGACCATCTGGAAGGCCAGCCGCTGGGCGATCAGCTCCCACGTGTCCCTCGTACCGGAGTTCTCACCCGCGAGCAGCCGGTCCACGTCCTGGCGGCCGTGCAGGTCGGGCGGGACCACGGTGGTCAGCCACTGCGGCGCACTCGCCTTGGTGATCACATCCGCGATCAGGTCGTTCAGGTTCGCAGCACCGCCGCCGTCGTGCAGGATCGCCGCGACAAGCGTACGGAGGGAGAACGCATAGGAGCGGCTGGCGACGAATCCCGCCCGGTGCGCCGCGTCCTGCACCGCGTCGTTGAACAGCAGCGTCTTGCGCTGCTGGTCCTGGAGTTGGCCGCCGGTGAACAGCTCGGTGATGGCGACCGACGCCAGGCTGGCCAGGCCCGCGCCGAGGAACCGGCTGCCGTCGTCCATCCCGCACGCTGGGCACCGGTCGTGCTCGGCCGCGTACACGCCATCCTTGTCGTGCCGGATGTCACCGAGCACCGGTATGGCGTAGCCAGGATCCTTGTCGGGATCCAGCGGGCGGATGCGGTCCCCGGCGGGGTCGAGCAGGTGGACGCTGACCGCGCCAGGCTGGCCGGTCGCGCAGGCCGTGACCTCTTCGTCTGTCGCGGCGATCAGCGGCCGGACCAGGCGCTTGCTTGACACCGCCGCCCGGTAGATCTTCGCCGCGTCCGGCACCAGCTGCTGCGGATCCTTCTCGGGGGACAGCACCGCCCATCCCGAACGGCCGCAGTGACGGCAGTACACGGCAGGCAGCGACTCGCGGGCAACCCCGCCCTGCGTCGTCTCCGTCTCCGGGCTCGGCTCCCCGAACCAGGCGAACCTCGGGTTCGGGCTGGCGACCCGGAGCAGCCGGCTGAGCGGCCGGATCCACAGATGCGTCTCGATGTGCAGGAACGGCAGGGACACGTCGTCCGGGTTCCGGGCCTCGGAAAGCAGCGCCACGAACCGCGCCAGCGCGGCCGCGGTCTGCCGCGGGAAGCGCCGGAACGCCTCGCCCCAGTTGTAGGCGCCCTTGCGGGGCAGCAGGTCCAGCACCTCGTCGGCCGTGGACGGCTTGTCGCCGAGCACGTCCATCAGCGCGTGCGTCAGGATATGCGTCCGCAGGACCCGCCCGAGCTCCGCCTGGTCCGTGACCTCCTGCCCGGTGACGAGCTTGACGATCTCCGCCATCGCCTGGTCATCCACCCGCGGATCGCCCAGCGCCGCGAGCTCCTGCGGCGTCGGAAGCGGCAGCGAGTAGTCGATCTCCCCGAGGAACCCCTCCGTCGGCAGCCGCTGCTCGGTGATCACCGAGTTCTCGCCGAACTCCACCCCGAAGACCTGCTCGGCGACCTCCCGGATGCGCTCCTCGTTCCCGCTCTCCCCCAGCGTGGCGGACGTCGCCACCGGGCAGATCTTCCCCAGCGGCCTGCCGGGCCGCGAGTGGTTCGTGGCCGCGGCCAGGCGACGCAGCAGCATCGCCACGTCGGTACCCTGCGCCCCGTCGTAGGTGTGGAACTCGTCCACCACCACATAGGCGATGTCCGCGTCCTGCCACAGCGCGAGGTCCTCACCGCGCTGCAGCAGCAGGTCCAGCATCTTGTAGTTCGTGATCAGGATGTCCGGCCGCTGGGAGCGAATCTCAGACCGTTCGGTCAGTACCCGGGCGTACGCCGTGCCGGGCGCCTCGCCGATATACAGCCCGGCGGTGACATCCTTGAGCTCGGGCCGGGCGAGGAAGTCGTTGATCCGCATCGCCTGGTCGGTGGCCAGCGCGTTCATCGGGTAGAGCAGGATGGCCCTCACCCCCCGCCCGCCCGTGCGCCTGGCCCGCCGACAGTGATCGATCACCGGCACGAGGAACGCCTCGGTCTTCCCCGACCCGGTACCCGTCGTCACCAGCGTTGGCTGCGGCTCACGGCCCAGGCTCGACAGCCGCCGCCACGCCTGCACCTGATGCAGATAAGGAACGGGCTCGGCCGGAGCCCACTCCAGCACGTCCCGCCATCCCTCGCCGGCGCGCTGGAACGGCGTCCGGATCCGCAGGTACGGCCCCCGGAAGATCCCGGTCGCCGGATGATTCAGGAACTTCTCAAGCCCCTCCCGCACCGGCAGATCCGCCAGCGCAAACGTCGTAGACAGATACTGCGTGAGGTTCGTCTTCAGCTCTTCAGCCGCCAGCGTGGGTCTCATGAAGCTCCCTGCTGATCTCGTCGCTCCCTGACGGCATTAAATTCCTTCAGCGTCTCCCTGACCTTCCGGTCCAAAGTAATTACGAGAGCTACGAGGGTTTCGCCTGCCACACCAGGATCGACATCTGAACTAGTGCGTCTCGCGGGTTGCGGCCTGTAAGTCTGGGCACCGCGCGTTCTAAGCATTCCTGAATCAATTTCTTTCTGAGCGACACCGAGCGCATTACCAAAACCTCGCGCGAGGGTAATCAATTGCTGCCTTGTCAGGATAGCCAAGTCAAATTTCGTAAACTTATTCCCGCCGCAGAGCGCGCAGATATCGTACACCTGGGAAGCCCAGCAGGATTGGCAACAGGTAATCGACTTCGACCTGCATGAACTGCAGATACGAGGCACCGGACCGGCGCGAACCACTTCAATGTCTCCGCCGCATCCTTCACACCGGACCTTGCGAGTAAACCGGCGCCGGGAACGAGGAGGTGCTCCGTTTCGGACACTCCCAGTGGCGCTTGACTTCTCGCGCCTCTTCTTCTTTGGCTTACCCTGATTCGGAGAGCTGACTTTCGGCTTCTTGAGCTGTGCCGCCTGGTTACCACTGCCCGCACTGTCAGGATCAACGTTCCTCCGCGCCTTGCTGATCTTTTTCTCCTGTTTCTGGGCGGCGCGCTCCTGCTCTAGCCGGGCCTGCTGTTTCGAGGAGACGGGAACCCGCACCTCAATTAGCCCCAGTCCCCGTCTGCGCTTCTTCTGAGACCTCCGCGACGCGCTCGGTCGCTCCGGAATGTCTCCCCCGGTAAGCCGTACCGGTCTTCGCACGAATGGCATGAGTGTCCTCCAGACCGCTAACCCAGACCTCGTTGCCGGTCACCCTCTTGTGCTCGCCTCAGTCGCTCGGCGAACACGGCGTGCGCCTGCCGGTACTCGACTACCCTATCTGCCTTGTAGAACGGCGGCACATACCCGTCCGGCGCCGGGTTCACCGCCGGATCCTCCAGGTACTTCTCGAACTGCTTCCAGTGCTCCTTGGTCTGCCCGTGACCCCAAGTGTCGTATTCGGCGGCGAGCTTTCTCCCATTGGCGTCGAAGTGCATCTCATCCTCATGGTCCGCGAGAACACTAAACCGAGACTCATAGGCGGCGAGGAACTCTTCGATCTCAAGTCCAAGCCAGACTGCGACTAGGGCGTCGATCTCAACCAGGGCCGCGCGGCGCGCATACTCCGTCCGCAGCGGCGCGCCCCATCCCCAGTGACCTCCGACATCTCCGAGTGCGTTCAGCCTCGGCCAGTCATAGGCCCAGCCTTCCGACTGCCACGCCGCATCGTAAAGCTCATGCCACAGATCTGCATAGGCGTCTGTCAGACAGTTCAGGCGCAGCGTACGCAAAAGCAGGTCACCCGACAATGGGTGGCGTGGGTCCGGAGACGGGATCATCTTGACGCCAGCTTTTGCTAGGTCACTACGACCGGTTACCCGAATTAGATAATCGACCGGGATTGCCGCCCAGAAGCCTGCCGTCAAAACAGTCTCATTGACGTATTCGAAAGCCAAGCTATGCACAAGGCTAACATGAGCAGGGCCTGGCGGCATCAGCACCGCGACGAGGCTACGCTCACTGTTATCCGCAATCTGCCGACGCCACGCGAGACGATAGAACTCGGTGTAGGGCCGGGAGATGGGCGTAGCGAGATCGTAGTCCAGCCAGTGATCCTGCTCGGCACGGTAACGTTCGACCTCGCAGGCACGGATGTACTTCGTCGTCGGTACTGCGTTCACTGTAAGTTTAGTCAGGTCGCAAACCTTGCTCTGCCTACCCATGTCGGGAGGTTGTTTCGCGAATGGTGTCGCGACAAAGAAATGTGGCCCCTGCAGTATAACCTCAGACCAATCGCTGGGCGCACTGACACTTTCGCGTATAAGCCCTTTGTCCCTTGCACCCTTCTCGTGATATCCGGAACTAATACGTGGATCCCGGTCACCAAGCCGGGCATGATACGCCGCTAGCTTGATCATTGCCCTAAGTTCAGCAGTAGTGACAGCATGCACAAGAGGTGTCTCGTCCAATGGTTCATCTGGCCGATCAAGCAAGTCCCGCCAGAGCGTAAGCCGCTCCTCGTCCACCTGGATGATCCGTTCGCTGTGCGGACGGAGGTCCCAGTGTCGCTGGTACTTGATACGCGGCAGGTCTCCTGAACCGTCGTGTTCCAGCGACTCAGCAAACACCGCTGCGCCATACAGCAGGCTGGCCTGCAGGAAGCGCACATCGCTGTGCGGTCCGTAGATGTGTATGCCGAACTCAAGCGAGATTCCCAGAGGACGAGGGAATGCCCAATTTGCGCCATTAACGAAGCTGCCGTGCAGCCGGAGTCGGTGGTAGGCTGCAGCACGAAGCCTTCCCTCCCGGACGCCCTCGAGATGGGTGTCGGGGTGGAGCAGGCCAATCGTGCCGTGCGCTCTCCCATGTGCCCAGGTCTGGCACATGAAACCTCTGTAGAAATCTGGCTGCGTACCCGAGATGAGCGGGTAAGTTGCCGTGTTCGCCAGGAAGTTCGCGACGCTGGTGGTTGTAGTGAACTCGTCGAGATAGAACCGCCGGGCAGACGCCCTGTCGAGAGTGCGCTGCTTACGCGCCCGCTTGTCTTCGACCGATACGCCGTCCACAAGCTTGAACCAGGGATCTCGCTCTGCGAGAACAATATTCTCATCCCACTCGGGTCGGACCCACGGGGGGTTCCCTAGCTGCAGATCGAAGCCGCCTTCGGTGAAGACCTGGGCGAATTGGAGTTCCCAGTGGAAGAAGCCTTGTTGGGTGGCGATGTCGGCCACCGCGTCGAGCCAGGGGAAGCGCTCGGATAGGCGGTAGAAGGGGTCCATGCCCATGTAGATCTGGAGCTGGTCTTCGTAATCGGCCAGATCGCTGAGGTGCTTGAAGTTGGCGACCAGAGAGTCTTCGGGGATGTCTTCGCGGCCGAGGACGGATTCGGCGAACTCTAGCCAGTCCTCGAAGTCCTTGAGAGGGACTACGGGGCGGACGACTCGGGGTTTCTTTGCGGGGCTGGGCTTGCGCGAGGTGGCGGCCAGGGTGAGTTGTTCTGGTCCGTCGTCGAAGAGGGACGCCTTTACATAAGTGGGCGGGAAGAACGGCTCCGGTTCGGGAGCCGGTGCCGCGATGACGGGCTCGGAGCCGGGGTCTGTGGCGTAGTCGGGGGCGGATCCGTCGAGCAAGCCGACCTTGTCGGCTGGCCAGAACCAGAGGGCGCACCAAGTATCCATTACTGTTTTCAGCCGCCAGAAGGGGGTGCCGGGGCTGGTCAGGTCGGCCAGGATCTCGTCGCGGGGCTTGGCTTCCTGGGCGACCGGGAGATCTTCGGCGCCCCAGACGTCGATGGTTCGGCTGATCTCGCGTTCGGAGATGCTCAAGCGGTCGATGACCAGGGACCACAGGTACTCGGCCCGGTCGGCGAGGTCCTGAAGGCGCTGGACCTGGCTGGCTTTGTGACCGAGAGCCTTCCTGGGCGACGGAGGCTTGCGGATGCCTTTGCGCCAGTCGTTGAGCCGTTTGGTGTCCGAACGGCACGTCCTCGGGCGCCGACCTCAGCCATTCCGCCTTGCCCAGTAGATCCGGGGAGTACAACCGCCGACCGGCGCCGATCAGGGAGTTGCCGCGGACTAGGTGGAGGCCGAACCAGGGGGCCTGGAGACCGCGGTGCATGACGTTGAGCCAGATGGAGACCTCGGCGAGCTCAACGGCGGTCTCGTTCAGGTCGACGCCGTAGCAGTTGTGCAGGGCGATGTAGGCCTTGACCCGCTGCAGGGCGAGGGCGCGCTCGTCTGGTTCGAGGCGGTCGCCGGTCTCTTTCTCACGCAGCTGCAGGTACAGGGCGGCGAGCTGGTCGATGGCCTCGTTGAGGAACGCGCCGGAGCCTAGCGCTGGCTCGCACACCCGCCAGTGGAGGACCTTGTCGGGGGTGACATCGCCGCCTTCCTCCTTGACTCGCTGTTCGAGGGCGAGCTGCACGGTGACGCTGGTCAGCGACTGGGGCGTGTAGTAGGAGGCGCTGGTCTGCCGGTCGCGGCCGGCCAGCCGGTAGACGAACGCCCCAGGGCGGTAGTGGACCCGCTCGCCCGTCGGGAACCCGTTCTCGTCCTTCTCCTTGACGAACACGTCTTCGCCATAGAAAGGGACTTTGGATGCGGGGATCATCCAGGAGCCGCCGGACGGATCACCCTTCTTGGCGACCTCGTAGAGTTCTTCGGCGGCGATGAACCCGGTGTAGGACATCAGGCCCTCATAGACCGCACCGAGCTGGTTGATGCCGAGTTGGGCATAGGAGATGAACCCGCCGCGCTGGTTCTTGCCCTTCCGACCGCTGCCCTTGGCGAGCATCAGACGGCGCAGCACCTGGTACAGGGCCTCGTCCCGCAGCCGGGTGTCGAGCCGGGGAGCTTCGTCTTCAAGGCGCGGGTCGGGGATGCGGCCGATCAGCCGGGTCTTCGACGGCTCGAACAGGTCGGCCTTGAGCGACTCGAACCGAAGCCCCTCGCCCTCGGACAGGCCCTCGGTACTCGCGTTCCCGCGCGCGTTGTGGCCGTTGTTGACCATGCGGATCAGCAGGTCCAGCGACTCGTACAGGTGGAACCCGGTGCGCGCTTCCTCGCCGATGAGGCGGCGGGCGACCAACTCGCCTAGGCGCTGCATGCTGTAGCCCGCCATGTAGTCCTGGTCGTCGGCGGGGAGGATGCCTAGCTCCGGGCGGGCCTCGGCGTAGAGCAGGAACAGGATCCTGTACAGGTAGCGCAGCGCGTCCCGGCCCAGCTCCCTGGCCAGGTCGCCGGGCTCCGCGACGTCCCCGGGCGCCAAGCCGTGGGAGCGGATCCGGTCGAGGACCTCGTTGGCGATGATCTGCACCGACTCGCGCAGCCCCTGGCGGAGCTCGGCGGACACCCCGACGGCGTGCTTGCGGGACTCGTCAACCCAGTGGGCGAGCTGCTCGCTGCCGCCCTCGGCGGGCGGTTGCAGGACGTCGGCGCTGAACAGGGCGGCGATCGTCTCGAGCTCGGGCTGGTCGGCGCGGTCGATCGCGGTGTCCAGGCTGACCGCGAGGTACCGGCCCTCGACCCAGGCGAGGCGGTCGGCGAGGATGACCACGCCGCCGTGTAGCAAGATTACGTACCGGGGGGGTTCGTCGGTGTCGAACAGCCAGCGGACCAGCTTGGCGCCGACGGCGATCCGCTCGTTGTTCCCGGTTTCGACCGGGTCGAGCAGCCGCCCGGCCCGGTCAGGGTCAAGCGCGGCGTCGGTGTCGGCGGCCCAGCCGCAGTCCACCGCAACCACGTTCTGTCCCTTGTACGCGACGGACACGCCGAACGTTTCACCGGATCGCTGGACGTCCACGACACCGCGCGACGCGGCGAAACCGAGGGCGCGGAGCACATCGTCGTTCTGCTTCTTGACCGCCTTGTCGTGGGCGCGGCGCTCGTCCTCGCTGACCGGGTCGCCGTCGGCGGCGCGCTGCGCGAAATCGGCGAGGTCGGGGCGGGCGGCGAAGTAGCCGCGCTTGAGCAGCCGGAGTTCCCTGACGGGGCTGGGGGGCCCCTGCTTGTCCCGCTGCGCCCACTGGGTGCGCAGGCCGTCCTTCTTGGCCAGCTCGCGGGGCAGGACCTCGGCGAGGTAGTGCGGGGACAGGTAGTCGCCGCGGTTGGTCAGCGAGTCGTAGCTCATCGAGCACCATCCAGCACGGCGAGGATGCGCAGCAGCGGCTCACCGGCCGTGTGCAGTTTCGTGATCATGTCGTCCAGTTCGCCGGCGGTCGTCTCGACCTGCTGCTTCCGGCGGGCGAGGAACTGGGCCGGGACGTCGAGCAGGCTGTCCTGCCGCCACACCTTGACGCGCTCCCGGTACTCGTTAAGCGGCTGGTCCACCCTGTGGTCGTAGTCCTCTCGGCGTTCCTCCAGGCGGGCCCGGGCCGCCCGGACCGCGGCCGGCACCAATTCCTGGAGGCGCGCGATGTCGCCGAAGCCGAGCGTGTTGACCATTCCTGGGCCAACGCCGACCTGCCTGAGGGTGCTGGTGAGACCATCCATCCGCGGCTCATCGGGCAGCCCGCTGACCGCCATCCATTCCACGACTGTGGGCTGGCCGAGCGCGTTCGAGTACACGCCCTGGACCAGGAAGACCGGCTCGGCGACGTCCGCGATAAGTACGGGGGCCTGCTGGCGGGCGATCCGGAGCAGGACCTTGTCGGTAAGCCACTCAATCATCGGGTGCAGGTCGCTCAGGTAGGCGATATCCGGCCACAGCGTCTTGGTCTTCCGGGCCTCGTCCAGCTTGCGCTGCGCCAGCTTCCGGTCGAAGGTCACCTTCATCCGCTCGGCGACGTTGTGCTTCTTCAGGTAGGTCGGCGGCAGCACCGCGAGCCGCTGCACTAGGTCGTCCGGCGGCGCGAAGGCGAGCATCTCGCCGTCGTCGTCCACGTGCAGCGCGGGGCAGGCGAAGTCCAGGGCCTCACGGGCGAACGCCTCGGTCGAGACGAACAGCTCCGGCACGTCGGCTCGCGGCGGCTCGGCGCCGCCAGGCTGGTCACCGACCCCAGCGAGCAGGTCGGCGAGGAAGTCATCCACCGCGTTAGCCGCCTCGATTGACTGATCCACCGTCTGCCCGGCGAGAAGGTCCTTGACCAAACGGTCCTCCTCCTTGCGGGCGGTGAACTCGCGCGTGATCCCTTCGGCGGTGCCAAGACTGTGGTGCGCCTGCTCTTCACGGTGCAGCAGCTTCTCGGCGACGGTGGTGTCGTCCTTGGCGCCGTCGGTCTGAGAAGTGAGGATCAGCGCGGCGAACTCGGGCTGGTGTTCCTGCCCGTACCGGTCGATCCGGCCGTTGCGCTGCTCGATGCGGATCAGCGACCACGGCAGGTCGTAGTGGATCAGGTGGTGGCACTGGCGGTGCATGTTCACGCCCTCGGAGGCCACGTCACCGGTGAGCAGGACCCGCACCGGCTCATCCTCCAGCGAGAAACGCTCGACGATCTTCTCCTGCTCCACATCGGAGAACCCGCCGTGCATGATGTCGACCTGACCGGGCTTGGTGAGCCCGAGCTGCTTCGGCAGCACCTCGTGCAGCCACTTGAGCGTGGGGACGCTCTCGGAGAAGACGACCGCTCGGGCCGAGCTGGCGGGGCCGACTCCGATTTCCCTCAGCTTGTCCACCAGCGCGGCGAGCTTGGCGGAGTCGTCCTCGGTGATGTCCTCGGCAAGCTTCTTTAGCGTGCTGAGCGCCTGCCTCTCGGGCTCGTCGGTCGCGTTCTTCAGACGGTTCTCCGTGGTCTTCGCCAGGGCCTTGTGTGAGGAGAGGAATGCCTTGAGCAGGGTGTACGGGAACAGGCGCCGCTCGCTCGTGACGCCGGGGGCGTGGCGGCCGAGCCAGGTGGCGGTGAGCTCGTCGAAGACCCGTTCCTCTTTCCTGCTGGCCGGGCAGCGGACCGCCCGGGACGGGCCGCGCTCGCGCCACTTGCCGCCGATCTCGTTGGTCACCTCGGGGCTGATCTTGGTGCGGCGGATGTAGAGGTGCTCGATGTCCTTCGGCTCGTACTTGCGCTTGTCGGCGATGGCGGCCGGGTCGAGCATGCTGATCAGCTCGGCGAAGGACTCCGCGTCGCCGTTGTGCGGGGTGGCGCTGGCGAGCAGCAGGGCATCGGTGTGCTGGGCGAGCCGCCGGGCCAGCTTGTTACGGAGGCTGGTCTCCCCGATGAGGTTGTGCGACTCGTCGATGATGACCGCGTCCCACTGCATGTTGTCGAGGTGGTGCCGGTACGCGTCGCCCTTGAGCGTGTCGATCGAGATGATGATCCGCTTGTAGAAGGTGAACGGGTTGCGGCCCGCCGGGATCTCCCGCTGGATCCGCTGGATGCCGACCGAGTCCAGCCGGATCAGCGGGATCGCGAACCTGGTCCACAGCTCCTGCTGGAACTGCTCGAGGACCTGCTGCGGGGTGACGACCAGGATCCGGTCGCCCCGGCCACGGCGGATCAGTTCGGCGAGGATCAGCCCGATTTCCAGCGTCTTGCCCAACCCCACCACGTCGGCGAGGAGTATGCGGGGCCTGAGCCCTTTCAGCGCGAGCTCGGCCGGGCGCTGCTGGAAGGTCAGCGGGTCGAGCAGGAACCGGTCCGGCAGCGCCAAGCCGCGCTCAGACTGGGGCAGCGGGGTACGGCGCAGGGTGGCTTCCAGGAACAACCGGGACATGGCGAACCGCGGCGTCTGGTCGGGGACGAGAACGGTCTCCTCGGGTTTGAGCAGGAGCGGCCTCGGGTTCTCCAGCTCAGTGAAGAACACCGCGTCCTCGTCCCGGACCAGTTCCGAGACTCCGGTCGCGCGGATCTTGTACCCGTCGTGCTTAGTGATGGTGCAGCTGCGGACCATCCACTCAGCCTCGCGGACCACGATACGGGCGCCAGGCGGGTACGGGGTGCTGCCGGTCTGGGTCATAGTGCTGCTCCGCGCGCGTACTGGTGGCGTAGACTCTCGGCCACCTGGCGGACCAGATCGGCGGGCACGTAGGGTTCGCCGGGCAGCCGTCTGGGGTTTGGCCTGGGTACCGGGGGTGCGGGTGGCGGATCAGTGTCTCGCTCCAGATACGTCAGCCGAGCGAACTCGGACTGAGCTTCGGTAAGCGATAGGCCTGCCTCGTTCAGTATGTTCTTCAGTTCGGTGGTGACGTCGGCGAGCGTGCGGCGGGATGCGGGATGATAGGCGAGCATGCCAGTGATCAGATCCTTGATCTCCTCCGGTAGGCCGGACAGGTCAGGGTCGGTAGCGGGGTCGGCTATGGCGAGCAGCAACGCGGTGACGGTAGGCCGCTCGTAGGGGTAGCGCCCGGTCATCGCGAACATGAGCACCGCGCCCAGCGCGTAGACGTCGACGGCGGTCGTGGGGTCCTTCGGTGACTTAGCCTGCTCAGGTGCCATGCACACGGGGGTTCCCACCATCCCGGAGGTGTGCGTGATGTCGCCGGCGCGGTCGATGAGGCCGGCCAGGCCGAAGTCGATCACCCGTGGGCCGTCGGCGCCGAGGATCACGTTGCCTGGCTTGAGGTCTCGGTGCAGCAGGCCCGCAGTGTGGATGTCGTTCAGTCCTTCGGCGAGCATGATGCCGAGCGCGGCGGCCATCGTAACGGGCAGCGGGCCACGTTCGGCGATGTACTCCGACAGGGTGAGGCCCCGGACGTACTCGGTGGCGAACCACGGCGGTATCTCGTCCGGCTCGGACGTCGCGAGCAGGGCCGCGATCCTCGGCCCAGCGACCATGCCGAGGACGAGGGTCTCCCGGTCGAAGCGGTCCTTCGCCTCGTCGTTCTCGGTCAGGTCCCGGCGGATCGTCTTAACCGCGACCTGGACGCCGTCCGGGCTGACGCCGAAGTACACGGTGCCCATGCCGCCCTCGCCGAGACGGCCGCGGAGCTCGATGTCGCCTACGGCCCGCGGATCCCCTGCCTTGAGTGGCTTCATGGTCACCCGCCTTGTTCTCCCAAAGCCTCTCCCTGCGATCTAACGAAATACTTGAATTATCGGCTTTCCGGCTTTCCTACGCGAAGCCGAGGACATCGCCTAGATCAGGCTGCTCTTCCGGGCGTGGCTGCGCCAGGCGGGTGCGGAACATGATCGCGAACCATTCGAGAGCGGATTCGATCGCCGCCAAGGCAGCGGGATCGCGAAGGATATCGAGGCGGAAGGAGGGGCGCAGGTTCAGCTTGGAATCCGGGATCATTACACCCGCAGCTTGCAGGCGCTGGCGGAATTCTTCGCGCAGGGCGATGTCGTCGAAGACTGGCCGGCGGCGCATCGGCTGGAAGGCCACTTCGACGGTGCCCCAGCGGGGGTAGATGATGAACGGCCAGATCCGGTCGAAACGGCCGGGCCCGGCGTACAGGACGAGGAAGCAGGAGACCTCGCTGGCGCAGCCGTAGCTCAGCGCGCCGCCCAGCTTTTGCCAATGCTGGAGCAGCCTAGTGATGGCGCTCACGCAGTCGGGGTGGGCCTCGGCCAGCTGATCGGTGAACCGGCCGGCGGCGGAGTCGGTGCCCTGGACACCGTCCTCGGTGCTCACGGCGGGGGGCAGGTCGCCGGTGTCCATGCCCAGGAGCCCGGCGAGCTCGGCGCCGGTGATCCGCTGGCCCGGGTCCGCGCGGCCGCCGAGGAAGACGATCCCCTCGGATGCGAGCAGTTCCTTCGGGTCGTCGGTCCGGCCGCTGGCCTCCCAGCGGAAGCTCGGCGAGACGGACCCGTCGGACATCAGGACACGCCAGGCGTTGGGCACGGGATGGTGCGCCAGGTGCACGCCGACCGGGACGGGGTGGCTGCCGATCAGTTCGGCGAGATCCCCGTAGGTGGTCCAGGTGCCGGGCGGCAGGGCGGCGCATGCCTTCCGCAGCAGCGACCAGTCCCGCCCCTCGGTGTCCTCGGTGCCGTCGGCAGCGGGCCCGGGCCAGATCTGTATCGCGCGGTCGGCTAGCCGTTCGGCGCGCTGCAGGATCTGTGCCTTGCCCCACGACGAGGCGTCGGCGATCTCCCGGTTCATCCGCAGGGCGCTGGCCTGCAAGATGTCCTGCTTGCGCTGGAACGGGCTGTTGGACAGCTTGGCGTTCTCGGCGGTTAGCGTGAGGTTGCCCAGCGTGTGGACGAGCAGGTCATGCAGTTCTTCCGGGCCGGCCTCCTCGGTCACCTCGTCGGCGAGGATCTTGAGCCATTCGTCGGTCGGGCTCTGCGGGAGCACGTGCTCGATGCTGAGCTTGGCCGCGCTGAAGTCGACCGGCTCGGGTGCCCCATAGTTTTCTTCCAGCCGACGCAGGACGAAGGTGCGCTGCTGACCGCGCCCGGTCCAGTAGAACGGCTTTGTCCTGATGCTGCGCCGTACCTCGGCGTCGGCGGGCCAGTAGCGTCGGCGCCCGGACAGGTAACCGCGAACCACGGCGGCCACCGGCACCTGCTCCTTGATGGCCGCGGGTGCCGAGTTGAACACGCGGTTCAGGTTGTTCGTGGGCACCTGGCACAGCATGCGCCGCACCAGGAAGCTTTCCACGTAGGTCATGGCATCGGCGACATCACCGGACGTCGTGATTTCCCGGTCCAGCAGATCCAGCAGGTGCATGACCAGCGGGTAGGCGGTGGCAGCGCCCCAGTCCCGCAACCGGGCGAAGGCCGCGGCCAGCCGCGGATCCGGCTCCGCCGCCGGGTGCAGGATCCGCTCCAGGTGGCGGGAGCGCCGGGCCAGTTCGGCCACCTCGGCCTCGATGACCTCCTCCGTCTTCGGGAGCTTTTCGAGGCGTTCTTGCTGGGCCCGGTAGATGTCGCTCTGCTTGGCCCGGTCGTTTCCGCGGATGATCAGGTCAAGCCAGACGAGCAACTCGAGGTCGGCACCGAGCCGGTTCTGCATCGGGAGCCACACATCACGGTAGACGTCCTCCCCCCGGCTGGGCAGCCGCATGAACACGTAGTTGCGGAGCAGGTCAGCCTGACTCAGCTGAAGCCCGGTGTTGTTCAGCGACTCGAAGATCCGATACACGTTGTCGCTGTGCTCGGCGGTGATCTCGACGATCGACAATCCCGCCCGGATGGTCTGCTCGATGCGGGCGATGTCCTGGTCGTCGTCTGGGTCATCCACGCTGGTAAGCACGGTGCGGAAGAACTGGTACGCCTCCGCCACCGCACCGGTCGCGGTCGTCCCCGGAGTGCGGAGGACGATCGCCCGGTACGCGTTCCGGTCCGCTTGCGTGGGGAGCAGGCGGAGATGGTCGTCGCCTTTGCGGAACTCGTTGACCAGGTACTGCCGGTGGATCCGGTCAGCTTCGCTGCCGCCGTGGTCGCGGATGGCGGCCAGGGCCAGCATCAGGGTTGTCAGGCGCTGCTGGCCGTCCACGAGCAGCCAGCGGTTGACCCCTGCGGCCTGCAGGGTCGGGCTCGGGGTGATGACCACCGAGCCCATGAAGTGCGTGCCTGCGGGCGTCCCGTCAGCCATGGCCTCGCCTTGTGCGAGCAGGTCCCGCCACAGCTGCGCTAGTTGCTTGCTGCCCCAGCTGTAGGTCCGTTGATAGAGCGGAACCTGGAACTGCTTCTCGCCCTGGACAAGATCGAGAAAGCTCACCTCATGCGCGCGCACGTCTTCCACCCCTGACTGACCGGCTCCAAGCGGCCGAGCATCCGCGCCGGAGCATTCGGGTCGGCTCTGCTTCAGAGTACAGCCGACTAATACCCTCGCTTACTGCTCTATCAAGTTACGAATGCCCACGTGCGCAAATCGCCGAACTAGAACGCATCGCGTGCTACCTATCAGCGATCTTTGAGTCAAACAAAATCACTAGACAAGGGAGTCGGTCTTGCCTCCCTGAACTGCAAGTCTTAGCTGCTGACTACCGAAATGAGCCAGCACAGATCGCAACATTTTGGGTAATTATGCCCAGATTTGTGCTCCGCGAGCACTTCCGGAAGCCCGACCTCTACGACAAGTACGAGCGCCGCGCCACTACCGACCTGTAGGCCTTACATACCCTCCACTTCAACACGCCAGCTTGGACGCACCGTCACTCGTCAGGTTGGCCACCTGCCGAGCTCCTGCGTCCTAGCAGGAGCCCCGGCAGTCTCGATATGAAGTTCGCGGGACATCAAGGACGGCTTTATCTTCACGGAGACGTCCCAGCACGTCTGATCCTGGTCCTGTCGCGTAGTAACCGGGTCCTGACACTCCGGCGCATTCTGCATGCATGATCGCTCATCCCAGCATCCAAGGGGCATGCATCGCGCTGAGTGGAGGGACTCCATGAACCATCCAATTCTCGCCGCCGCACTTGCGGAGGATCGGCGCCGCCAATGTTCATGCGGGGCGGTGACGCGGGAGCCCAACGGCACGTGCTGCGGGTGCCGGGCAGCCGCAGTCTCGCGATACGAGACCGCACGGTCGAGGGGCCGCGCCGCTACACCCCGGACACCTGCCGGAATCGCGAAAGCTCGGCTCTTCGCGTGGGTGGCGTCGCTGCTTCAGATCATCGAAGGGAGCTGAGAGCTGATGCTTACTGTGCTGCTCCTGATTGTCTTCGTTGTCGTCGCGCTCGTCCTGGTCCTGCTCGTCATCGTTGTCGTCGCCATACGGCAGGAACCGCGCGACGCGGAGATGAGTGACGTGGCGCCAAGCCTGATCGCCGTCTTGGTCCGGCGGCTGCTCGGGGTTTACCTGCGCAGGCCTACTCCCTCAGCGGACAGCCGCAAGGAGTGGCCAACCACCGCGTGGACCGAGACGACAAGTCGTCCGTCAGGCGGAAGGAGGTGAGAAACCGCTGCAGGCATACACCGTTGAGCAAGTAGCGAAGATGCTGCACGTCGGCCGAGACAAGGTCTACTACCTGCTCAGGACCGGCCAGTTGCGCAGTCTCAAGATCGGCAAGCTGCGCCGGATCACCGAGCAGCAGCTCGCCGAGTTCATCGCCTCGCTCGCCGACGCGCGTACGAGTTAGGGACGTCTAGGGACGCCTTAACGTAGAATAGGAAACGGGGAATCAGGCCAAGCGGGAGGAGTATCGCCTGTGGCTGAGCAGACACCCAAGCCGAAGCGACGCCGTGAGCGTGGCGACGACGGCATTCACTGGGACAAGGTCAACAAGTGCTACCAGGGCACCATCTCGCTCGGCTACGGCGACGACGGCAAGCGCCTACGGCGTACCGTACGCGGCAAGACCAAGACCAAAGTCAAGGACAAGCTCGGCGAGCTGCACAAGGAGATCAAAGCCGGTATCGCGACGCCAGCCACCTACACAGTCAGGCAATGCGTCACCGACTGGCTCGACTCGCTCGAACTCGATCTACACACGATGGCCACGTATCGCGGCCAGGCTGAGAAGTGGATCTATCCGAAGATCGGCAGGACGAAGCTCAAGGACTTCAAGGCCACCGACGCCGACCGGTTCTTCCGGGACGTCGCCAAAGTGCTCAGCAAGGCCAGTCTGGTGAAGATCAAGAGCACGCTGGTCAGGTCGATCCGGCGAGCGCAGAAGTACGACCTCATCGGCAGGAACGTCGCCGAGCTTGTCGACCTGCCGCAGGGCCAGCCAGGGCACCCGTCGCGCGCCATGACCGAAGAGCAGGCCAGCAAGGTACTCAATGCCGCGGGCGGCCAGGCCACGGGTTTCGTCAAGGTCGTGAAGGTCAGTCAGGGCAAGTACGCGGCGACCCATGCGGCCACCGAGTCTGGCGAGCTGGCGTGCGGCACCTGGACGCGCCTGGGAACTCCCGCCACGGAGATCGGGACCGATCTCGCCACGACCACCTGCAGGTTCTGTCGCGCGGAACTTGGACTCGACGTGGACGCGGACGAAAACCAGAGGCTCGAAGCGCTGTTCGTGCTGTCGATCACGCTCGGCCTGCGCCCCGGCGAACTGCGCAAGCTTGCCTGGGACCACGTAGACCTCGACAACGCAGTGATCCATGTGTGGCAGTCAGCGAGCCGAACCGGCGACGTCAAGACGCCGAAGTCGAAACGCTCGCTCGTCCTCCCCAAGCGCGCCGTCACCGCGCTCCAGGCGCACAGGAAGCGCCAGGCAGCCGAACGGCTGGCCGCGGGCGCCGCCTGGCAGGACAACAACCTCGTGTTCTGTCACGAGGACGGGCGCATGTACACCAGCGACGCGCTCAACTGGCGGTTCGGCAAGATGACCAGGCGGGCCGACATCGGCCACTGGCACGCCCACGAGGGCAGGCATACCGCGGTGTCGATCATGAGCAGCAACGGCGTGCCGCTCCAGGAGATCAGCGACACCGTGGGCCACAAGTCCACTCACGTGACCGAGACGGTCTACCGGCACGTAATCGTGCCCGCCATCCGCGGCGGGGCGACGGTCATGGATCAGGTCTTCGGCCAGAAGGACGACGGAGACGACCAGCAGGGCGCGAATGCCGCGCCGTAGTCACTTGGTTAGTCACTTGATCTTGATTTGCGAGTTCGAAAAACCTCGCTGAGCTGGAGCCCCGTTACGGAATCGAACCGTAGACCTTCTCCTTACCATGGATATTCAGGCTTCCACCTGGCCAGCAACCGCCTGAGTAACAGTGCCCATAAGCTGCGATTTTATAGTCTCAACGAGTCTGGGGATGCCTTGGGATGTACGGCCGTTGTCACCACTGATAGTCCCCACTTAGGGTAGTATGTCACCATGGCTACCCGGCGCAGGCGCGGTGAATACGGAATCTCTTTCGAACATCGCGGCGCCTGCCGTGACCCCGAACGCCACCGGCACTGCCCGGGGCTGTGGCGCGGTGAGGTAACGCTGGGGTACGCCGAAGACGGCAAGCGCCGCCGGCGGAAGGTCAGCGGCCAGACCAAGGCCGCCGTCGTGGACAAGCTCAGGGAACTGCATACGGCTCTCGACAAGGGAATCGTCCCGAAGACCGGTTACGCACACTACACCGTGCGGCAGGCGGCGGAGGACTGGCTCGCGCACGGGCTGGACGGCCGCTCGGCCAAGACGATCAAGAAGAACCAGAACGTCCTTGGGCCGATCCTGAAGGTTGCCGGCGCCCGGAAGCTTCGCGAGCTGTCGGCGGCCGACGTACGGCAGGCGCTAGCCACGATGGCCGCCGGGTACTCCAGCGCGGCGGTGACGATGGGGCACCTCGCGCTGAAGCGCGCCATCCGGCACGCCGAAGCCAACGATCTCGTGAGCCGCAACGTCGCCACCTTGGCCGATACGCCCAAGGGCCAGCAAGGCCGGCCCTCGAAGTCG
>WNGK01000587.1_pt1 | contig 37152 bp, 31 predicted proteins | sample 5400601 | NCBI WGS metagenome assembly WNGK01 (sample SAMN13153376, study PRJNA577476) | soil metagenome | isolation source: 60 cm soil or saprolite under Garry oak tree replicate 1 | place: USA:California | collected 2016-06-15 | reverse complement strand
GGAGATCCAGTCGCTCAAGCGGCCCTCAGCCACACTGCCAGTCTGCGTCATAACCCGCGATCATGCCGGCAACCAGCCGAAACACCCCGCAGCGACACGCCAGGGCAAATCAAGATACTTAAGCTAAGCGGCATTGGGCTTACCCTGCATGTCTATACACTGGGCACACCGCGAGCTTTCCCGGATGACTGGTATGAGCTGGACGACGCGGTCAGCGTCATAATCCCGGGCACGACGCTGTATTCATCGCTGATCATGACGTCACGCGACGAGGATTACGCGCTATCAGCAAGCGTCTACCAGCCAAGCAAGCTAAATAATGCAGGGCCTGGTGTACTAGAGTTCACGGTACGACGCCCGTGGCTGGTGGTAACGTACACGTACCTGATTGCCGCAATGCCATTCGCGCTGCTGATAGGAGTGTTCGGCATAAAGTATTGCCGCAGGGGAGACGAGCCTAAGCCTTTCGAGGTGGCTTTCGGAGTCGCGGCCACTTTGGTGGCCATACTTCCGCTGCACGCAGTTCTCGTGCCGCCATCGCTGCCGAACACAACGCGGCTGGACATCTATTTCGGCATCGGGATTGCCTTCCTGGTTGCGTCGTCGGTCATCTGGGTAATTGGCACTTCTGCCGATATCCCGGCGCAACCACCCCAGGCCGGGGGCGGGGAGGTGTGATCAGGTCCACGCGGCCGCCGGATCAGTAATTCACGGCCAGGCTTTCTCCTGGGTCAGGTCCGGGCGATCTTCGCCCGGACTTCGTTGGCCACGGCGGCCAGCTCGGCCACCAGGCCGGTGTCCTGGGGCCACCAGGCGAGTGACACCGAGCACCGGGGCAGGTCGGGAATCGGCACGAACGTCACGCCGGGCCGCTTGTACCACACGCCGACGGCCTCAGAGGTGATGCTCAGGCCGACGCCCCTGGAGACCAGGTGCATCTCCGCGTCCAGGGTGCCCGCCTCGGCGACCACCGGAGCGGGCCCCGACCGGTAGTCCGTGAGTATCCAGTAGTCCCGCCACGGGCCCGGCGAGACGGGGGCGGCGACGATCGGCTCGGGCAGCACGTCCGCGACGCTCAGCGACTCCCGGGCCGCCAGCGGATGATCCTCGGGCAGGCACGCGACGAGCCGCTCGGTGGCCAGCTCCACCGATACCAGGCCCGCCAGCCCCAGCGGCGGCCGCACCACGGCGGCGGTGACCAGATTGTCTCGCAGCCCGGCGGAGGGGTCGGTGAAGTCGAACTCCTCGGTCTCGATCCCCGCGTCCGGCTGCCGTTCCTGGTAAGTGCGCAGCAGCCGCGGCACCACCTCCAGCCCGGCGCCGATCGTATAGCCCAGCTTCAGCGTCCGCTGAGGGGTCGCGCTCATGCCGCGCACGGTCTTGATGGCCGAGGAGAGCTCGGTGAGGACCTGGCTCGCGAGGCCGGCGAACACCTGGCCCGCCGGCGTCACCTGGACCGTGCGCGTGGTCCGGACCAGCAGCTCCACGCGCAGCGCCCGTTCGAGATCGCGGATGGTGTGGCTCATCCAGGGGGCCGAGACGGACAGGCGCGCGGCCGCGCGGCCGAAGTTGAGTTCCTCGGCGACGGCAAGGAACGCCTCGAGCTGACGGAGCGTCACGTTCTGCACCGCTGCCTCCCTCGCCGATACGGCATCCGGAAGCCTGCATGCTACCTCATTATTTTAAATATGAAAATAATGCTGACATTGATTCGTCCTTCTCCCTGGGAATCTGCCACTTTAGTATGGCGGAAACTGAAAGAGTCACGAGAGGATTTCCGGTGCTGGCTAGCTATGCTGACGATGACCTGGCTGACGGAAGGGCCGCGCTGCTCAGCGGCTGGTCTTCGGGCAGCGAGCCCGGCCTGATCATCACCAGGGCCTCGGGCGCGCTCGTCTGGGACGCCAAGGGCAACGAGTACATCGACTGCACCTCGATGGCCTGGTCGAACAACATCGGGGCGTCCGTTCCCGAGGTGGTCGACGCCGCCTTCGCGCAGGCACGCCAGCTCAGCCACCTGCGGTCCAACTTCGACTCCGTCCCGCTCCTGCTGCTGAGCAAGGCGATGACGGACGCCGCGCCCGGGGACCTCAAGCGGATCGGTTTCACCCTCCACGGCAGCCTGGCCGTGGAGATGGCCATGAAGCTGGCCATGCTGAACCGGCCCGGGCACACCGGCCCGTTCCTGGCCCTGACTGACGGCTACCATGGCCGGTCCCTGGGCAGCATGGGGCTGGGGTGGCCGCACGTCAACCACGCGTTCGACCGCGCGTACCCTCCGGTGCTCAGGGTTCCGCAGCCGTACGCCTACCGTTCTGGGCGAAGCGCGGATGAGGAGGTCGACTACTGCATCGCCGAACTCCGCGACACGATCGGCCGCCGGGCCACCGGATTGCCGCCCGCGTTCTTCCTGGAGCCCGTCCAGGGCAACGGCACCCAGCTGGACTTCCCCCGGCGTTACTACCACGAGGTGAGGCAGGTCTGCACCGAGCATGACATCCTGCTCGTCTTCGACGAGGTGCAGACCGGATTCGGCCGGACCTGGCCTTCATGGCGGGTACCGCGGCGACGGCAGTCGCGCTGGCGAGCGTGTTCGCCAGCGACATCTGGACGTCGCCGACGCACGGCGACATCGTCTTGTTCGCCGCCGCCGCGATGGCCGCCGCCGCTCTCATCAACATCATCAGCATCCGGGCCGTAAGCGCCGTCAACAACACCGGAGTCTTCTTCGAGATCACCGGATCGGTAGGCGCCGCCGCCCTGCTGTTCGTCGGAGCCATCTTCTTCTTCCGGCACGACGCCGGCTTCTCGATCCTCGTGTCGACCCAGCGGACGACGAGCGGGCCCCTGTGGTATGGCTTCGTGCTGGCCGCCTTGCTTCCGCTGTACTGCTTCATCGGCTGGGAAGGCGCGGCGGACCTGGCCGAAGAGACCAACGACCCCAGATCCGTCACGCCGTTCGCCATGATCCGCGCCAACTACGTTTCGGTGGCGGCCAGCCTGTTCATGATCGTCGGGTTCCTCATCGCGATCCCGGGCGGCATGGCCGCACTGCTCGGCCAGCCTAAGAATCCCCTCGTCTACATCTTCCAGAGTCACTTCGGCGCCGTCGCGGCGGGAATCTTGCAGGTCATTGTCTTCATGGCCATCTTCTCCTGCGTGCTGGCCAACATGGTGGTGGCCACCCGGCTCACGTTCGCGCTGTCCCGCGACAAGATGCTCCCCGGGTCCGGGCTCCTCGGCCATGTCAACGCCGCCACCCGGACGCCGGTGGCCTCCATTCTGCTCGTCGCGGCCGTGGGAATCGGGATCAACTTGCTGTCAGCGGGGATCGCCGCCAACGTCGTATCCATCTGCAGCGTCGCCTACTACTTCATCTACGTGCTCACCGTCGGCGGGGCGATCTACGCCCACCGGAAGGCGAAGATGCCGGCCCACCGTCCGGGCGACTTCTCCCTGGGCCGCTGGTTCGCGCCCGTGGCGTTCGCGGCCTTCGCCTACGCCGCCGCCGTCATCGTGATCGCGCTGGCGCCGCACGAGGGCCACACGGCGGCCCTGTACCTTTCCGGAGCCGAGGCCGCCGGGGTGCTGTGGTACCTGCTGTACCTACGTCCGCGCATCGCCAGCCAGGCCGCCGGTGTCCTGCGCAAGGAGGTCGCCGAGACGAAGACGTCGGCTGAGGCCTCTTCGCCCGTCAGCTGACCGGCGCGGTGCATATCCTGCCCGGCATCATGGCCCCGGCCCGACAGGGCGCTAGCCGCCGCTAAACCCCGAGAGCTGGCCGACGTCGGTGATCCCCAGCACGGCCGAACCGGCCTCGTCCGAGGCGTCCAGGTCGACGACCGCGCTGATGCCCCAGTCGTGGTCGCCCGCGGGATCGTCGAAGATCTGCCGGACGACCCACTGGCCCGGCTGCTGGTCGATGACCAGCAGGGCCGGGCCGCGCGCGTCCGGCCCGGCGCCGATCTCGTCGTGCATCTCGAAGTAACGATCCAGTGCCTCGCCCCACGCGTCGGAGTTCCACCCGCAAGCCTCGTCCAGCGAGCCAAGCTCCTCGTAGTGCCCGAGCGCGGCCAGCCGGACCCGGTGGAACAGCGCATTGCGCACAAGCACGCGGAACGCCCGCACGTTCGACGTGACCGTGGCCGGCCGGGCGTCCGCCGAAGCCGAGGCCGCGTCCGACGGGTGGCGCAGCCGCTCCCACTCGTCGATCAGGCTGGAGTCGACCTGCCTGACGATCTCGCCCAGCCATTCGATCAGGTCGGTCAGCTCCTCGGTCTTGGCCTCGTCCGGGACGGTCTGGCGCAGCGCCTTGTAGGCGTCGGCCAGGTAGCGCAGGACCAGCCCCTCGGACCGGGACAGCCCGTAGAACGCCACGTACTCGGTGAAGTTCAGCGCCCGCTCGTACATGTCGCGGACCACCGATTTGGGCGACACCGAGTAGTCCAGGACCCAGGGATGACCACGCCGGTAGATCTCGTAAGCCCCGTCGAGCAGGTCCGCCAGCGGCTTGGGGTAAGTCACCCCGTCCAGCAGGTCCAGCCGCTCCTCATAGGAGACGCCGTCCGCCTTCATCTGGGCCACCGCCTCGCCGCGCGCCCGGAACTGCTGGGCGGACAGCACCTGCCGCGGGTTGTCCAGGGTGGACTCGATGACCGACAGCACGTCCAGCGGGTAGGACGGCGCCGCTCGGTCGAGCAGGCCGATGGCGGCCAGCGCGAACGGCGACAGCGGCTGGTTGAGCGCGAAGTCGAACTGCAGGTCCACGGTGAGCCGGACCAGGCGGCCCTCCTCATCGGGGGAGTCCAGGCGTTCCACCACGCCGCCGGCCAGCAGCGCGCGGTAGATCGCGATGGCCTGGTGGATGTGCCTGCGCTGAGCCGAACGGTCCTCGTGGTTGTCGGTCAGCAGGTGGCGCATCGCGGCGAACGCGTCGCCCGGGCGGGCGATCACGTTCAGCACCATCGCGTGGGTGACCTTGAAGCTCGACGTTAGCGGCTCGGGGTCGGCGGCTACGAGCCGCTCGAAGGTCGGCTTCCCCCAGGAGACGAAGCCCTCGGGCGGCTTCTTGCGGACCACCTTCCGCCGCGCCTTCGGGTCGTCGCCCGCCTTGGCCAGGGCGCGCTCGTTCTCCACCACGTGCTCGGGAGCCTGGACCACCACCCGGCCCGCGGTGTCGTAGCCCGCCCGGCCGGCCCGCCCGGCGATCTGGTGGAACTCGCGCGCCTGCAGCAGCCGGGTCTTGTTCCCGTCGTACTTGGACAGCGCGGTGAAGAGCACGGTGCGGATCGGGACGTTGATGCCCACGCCGAGGGTGTCGGTGCCGCAGATGACCTTCAGCAGCCCGGCCTGCGTCAGCGTCTCGACCAGCCGCCGGTACCTGGGCAGCATGCCGGCGTGGTGGACGCCGATGCCGTGCCGAACCAGCCGGGACAGCGTCTTGCCGAACCCCGCCGAGAACCGGAAGTCGCCGATCAGGTCGGCGATGGCGTCCTTCTCGGCCCGGCTGCAGACGTTCACGCTCATCAGCGCCTGTGCCTGCTCCAGGGCCGCCGCCTGGGTGAAGTGCACCACGTAGACCGGCGCCTGGCCGGTGCTGAGCAGTTCCTTCAGCGTCTCGTGCAGCGGCTCGATGACGAAGGAGAAGACCAGCGGCACCGGGCGTTCGGCCGAGTGGATCACGGCGGTGGGCCGGCCGGTGCGCCGGGTCAGGTCCGTCTCGAACCTGGTCATGTCGCCGAGGGTCGCGGACATCAGCACGAACTGCGCCCGGGGCAGTTCGAGCAGCGGGACCTGCCAGGCCCAGCCGCGGTCCGGGTCGGCGTAGAAATGGAACTCGTCCATCACCACCTGGCCCGCGTCGGCGTCCGCTCCGTCCCGCAGCGCGATGTTGGCCAGCACCTCGGCGGTGCAGCAGATGATCGGCGCCTGCGGGTTGACGCTGGCGTCCCCGGTCATCATGCCGACCTGCGCCGGGCCGAACGCGTTGCACAGGTCGAAGAACTTCTCCGACACCAGCGCCTTGATCGGCGCGGTGTAGAACGTGCGCCTGCCGTCCGCCAGCGCGGTGAAGTGGGCACCCGCGGCGACCAGGCTCTTGCCGGATCCGGTGGGGGTGGACAGGATGACGTTCGCCCCCGAGACGACCTCGATGAGCGCTTCCTCCTGGTGCGGGTACAGCGCCAGCCCGCGCTGCTTGGACCACCCGGCAAAGGCGTCGAAGATGGCGTCGGGCTCGGGTGTCGCGGGCAGCAGGTCAGTAAGCGTCATAAGGGTTCCATGGTGCCGTGCCCGCAGCACTACCTAGGCCATAACGGCTCGTCGTGCAGGCGCAGAAGGGTCTGCGGCGAAGGGCAGCACGACGAAGGGGACGGCGAAAATAATCAGCAGCAGGGAAAGCCGCGGTATTCCGGCCAGTCGCCGCGACCAGGTTCCGGTCCGCCCACCGCACGGTGGTCAAGACGAGATACCCGAACGGTCCGAGGCGCGTGCCTCCCCGCCCGCAGGATGCGCAGGCGTGCCCTTTCCCGCGGCAATCAGGTAAGCGTCAGGCATGTTCTGCGACCAGACAGCAGATTCCGAATTATTAACTCCTGGAGTGTGCCCTGTTTTGTCCGAGCTGGGCGGGCGAGTGCCCGCCCAGCGCAGCCTGACACCTACTCCCGACAGCCGGGCCGCGAGCTACCCGGCGGTTATAGCCGCCAAGATGGAGTGCAACGTCTTCATCGCGCAAATCCTGCAGTCCCGGTGCCGACGCGGACCGGGCCGCCCGCCGGGTCGACCTGCGCCAGCCAGTCGGCGCCGAGGTGCACGGGTCGCCCCGGGACCATCCGAACCGGGCGTGACCGGGCCAGGAGCCGGCCGTCCTGCCGCGCCTCCAGCCGGGCCAGCCGGCGGAACTCCTGGCTGCGCAGCACGAACCGGCCGAGCGGGGGAGGAGCGGCGGATCCGATCGCGTTCGGCGAGATCCAGCGCAGCGGCGGCGCCACGAGAAGCGGCACCTGAACCCCGCGCGTCCCTGCCCCGGATAGCGCGCCTGCCCCGGCCGGCGCACATGCCCCGGCCAGCACGCCTGCCTCGGCCAGCACGCCTGCCTCGGACAACACGGCGGCGATGTGCCGGGCGGCGTGCCGGCCGGACAGCGCGGCGACGTCCGCGGTCTCGGCCGCGTGCACCAGGTTGCCCGCGGCGAACACGCCCGCGGCCGATGTCGCCAGCGTGGTGTCGACCGCGGGGCCACGGGTGCCCGGATCCATGGCCAGCCCGGCCATCCGCGCCAGCTCGTGATCGGGTATCCAGTCGCCGGTGAAGACGACGGTGTCGCACGGGACGAACCGCGCCGCCCCGGTCTGGATGTCCGCCACCTCCACGCCGGCCAGCCGCCCTCGGCCGGTCACCCGCTGCACCCGCGTGGACGTCCACACCGGCACCCGCCAGCGCACCGCGGCGCCGAACCGGAACGCGGCGTAGCTCTGCTGCCGTTCGTGCTCGGTGACCAGCGCGACCACCCGGGCCCCGGCGTGCGCGAGCGTCATCGCGGCCGAGAACGAGACGTGCTCGGCGCCGACGACCAGGGCCCGGCCGGCCAGCCGCTCCCCGCCCAGGTACACCCGCTGCTGCAGTTCGCCGGTGGTCATCACCCCGGCCGGGCGGTCGCCCGGGATCAGCCGGGCCGCCCGCGGCCGCTCCCGGCACCCGGTGGCCAGCAGCACCGCCGCCGCGTGCACCGTCTCGATGCCATCGGCGCTGGTCCACGTGACCGCGCACGACCCGGCCCGGCCAGCGTCAAGGCCGGTCACCGTGGTGCCCAGCCGCAGCTCCGCGCCCGCCGCCTCCGCCGCGGACGCCAGAGCCCGCGCGTACGCCGGCCCGGTCAGGACCCGGCGCAGGTCACGCAGCCCGTAGCCGATGTGCCAGCTGTGCCGCGGCACGCCGCCAGGTTCCGCCTCCCGGTCGGCGACCAGCACCGGGCCGGCGCCGAGGCGCCGCAATTCGACGGCGGCCGACAGGCCGGCCGGCCCCGCCCCGATCACCACGACGCTCACGGCACTGGCGCTCACGGCACTGGAGCTCATGGCACTGGCGCTCACGTCATCCCGGCCCCGGCCAGCAGCCGCGACACGGCGGCCGCGCAGTAGAAGCCCTGGCAGCGCCCGTTGGTGGCGCGGGTCCGGCGCCGCAGCCCGCCGAGGTCGGCGGGCGGTACCGCGCTGGCCAGCGCGTCCCTGATCTCGCCGCGGGTGACCCGTTCGCAGTGGCAGACGATTTGGCCGTACGCCGGGTCGGCCGCGATCCGGGCCGCGTCCCGGTAGGGCCGCACGCCCGCCTCCCCGAGGTACGGCATCACCGGCGGCGATTCCACCCAACCGGGGCGGGGCTTCAGCGCGAGCCCGGCCTCCGCCAGCAGGCCGACCACGTGCTCGGCGATGCCCAGCGACGCGGACAGCCCGGTGGAGCGGATCCCGCCCGCGCACGCGTACCGCCGCTCCGCGTCGACATAGATCTGGTAATCGGAGTGCTCGGTCGCGGCCCGCAGCCCCGCGTACGTCGAGGTGACCTCCTCCTCGGCCAGCCCCGGCAGGATGCGCCGCCCCGCCGCGAGCAGGGAACGGAGCCCCAAGTCAGTCGTGGCCGTGTCCGCGCGATCGGGAACGTCCTCGGCGGTCGGGCCGAGCAGCACGTTCCCGTAGACCGTGGGCGCGACGAGCACCCCCTTGGTCCGCGCCGTCGGCACCGGCAGCAGGATCGAGCGGAGCAGCGGCCGGGCCAGCTTGTCGAACACGATGAGCTCGCCCCGGCGCGGCCGGATGGTGAACCCGTCGCCGCCGAACATCCGGTCCACCCTGTCGCTGCCCAGGCCGGCCGCGTTCACCACCCAGTGACATCGCAGCGCCCCGCGCGTCGTGGCGAGCCGATAAGAGCCATTGTCAGAAGCCACGCCGGTCACCGCCGCGCCAAGCAGCAGCCGGACGCCCGCGCCGGCGGCCTCGGCGGCGAAGGCGAGGGGCGTGGTCCAGGGGCAGATGATGCTCTCGTCCGGGATCTCCAGCGCCCCGAGCGCCCCCGGGCCCAACCGCGGCTCCCGGGCGTAGAGCTCGCCGGCCCGCAGCGGCCGCACCGCCAGGTACCCGTTCCGCCGGGCGTTCTCCTCGATAGCGGGCAGGGCGGCGGCCTGGTCCGGAGTCCAGGCCACAAGCAGCGCGCCGGTGCGCTCCACCGGGATCCCGGCGGCGGCGGCGTACTCGCGCAGCAGGGCGCTGCCCCGGCTGACCAGCCGGCTCTCCAGGCTGCCCGGCTTGGCGTCGAACCCGGTGTGCAAGATCGCGGTGTTGGCCTTCGACGTGCCCGTGCCGACGTCGCACGCCTCGTCGACCAGCACGCAGTCCAGCGAGTACTGCGCCAGCGTGCGCGCGATCGCGGTGCCGACCACGCCGGCGCCCACGATCACCACGTCGCCAGCACCGAGGGGAGCAGCACCGAGGGGAGCAGCACCGTGCGGCAACGTCATCGCCGGGCCAGCGTGAGGTCGAGTGCGGCGCGGAAAACCGAGACCCGTTCGGCCGCCTGATCCGCGGTGATCGACGGCTCCACGATCGCTTCCACCTCAGCCGCCCCCGCGGCCTCGGCGGCGCAGACCGCGTCCCCGGTGCCGATGCGGGCCAGCGCGGCCACGCCCAGCGCGGTGGCGTCCGCCGAACGGCAGATGAGCACCGGCACCTGCAGCAGGTCGGCCTGGGCCTGCATGAGCAGCCGGGACCTGGTCAGCCCGCCGTCCACCCGCAGCGAGCTAAGCGGTCGCCCCAGATCCGCGCGCGCGGCCGACGCCAGCAGCGCGACCGACGCGGCGATGCCCTCGGCGACCGCGCGGGCCAGGTGCCCGCGCGACGTGCCCAGGTGCAGGCCGGACAGCAGCCCGCGCGCGTCTGGCGCCCAGTGCGGCGCGCCGAGCCCGGCCAGCGCGGGCACGAACGTCACGCCGCCCGCGTCCGGCACCGTCCCGCCCACCGCGTCGAGCTCGGCCGGCGAACCGAGCACGCCGACCTCGGTGAGCCACCGCAGCGCCGAACCCGCCGTGTAGACCTGCCCATCCAGGCAGTATGTCACCGCTCCGCCGAGCCGCCAGGCCACCGAGGAGGACAGCCCCGAACCGGACCGAACCGCGGCGGAACCCGTGGTCACCAGCAAGAACGCGCCCGTACCGTAGGTGCACTTGGCGTCGCCCGCGGCCAGGCAGCCCTCGGCCAGCAGCGCGGCCTGCTGGTCCACGGCGATCCCGGCGATCGGCAGCGCAGGCCCGAACACAGACGTCTCGCCGACGACCCCTGCGCAGTCAGCCACCGCAGGCAGCCCCGCCGGGTCCAGGCCGAACGCCTCACACGCCGCCTCGGACCAGGCCGTGCGATCCAGGTCGAGCAGCAGGGTCCGGGACGCGGTGGCGGCGTCGGTCACGTACCCGGCGCCGAGGCGGCGCAGCAGCCACGTGTCGGTGGTGGTGACCGTGCCGTCTGCGGTCAGGTTCTCCCGCAGCCAGGTCATCTTCGGCGCGGCGAAGTACGGGTCGAGCGGCAGGCCGGTGATCGCGGCCAGTTCGGCCGCGCGGTCCGCGAGCCGCGCGCAGACGCCGCCCGACCGGCGGTCCTGCCAGACGATCGCGGGGGACAGGGGCGTGCCGGTGCTCCGGTCCCAGGCCAGCACGCTCTCGCCCTGGTTGGCCAGCGCGACCGCGTGCGCGGGCGCCCCACCCACCTCCCCTCCCCCCTTCCCTGCCAGCGCCTGGCGGCCCGCCGCGACGACCGACCCGAACAGCTCCTCCGGGTCTGCCTCCACCCCGTCCGCGCCCACGCTGCGGGTGCGGACCGGGACCTCGCCGCGGCCGAGCACCTCGGCGCCCGGCCCGACCAGCAGCGCCTTGGTCGCCGAGGTGCCCTGGTCGATGGCCAGGACGTTCACTCTGTTGTCCTGTTCGCTCGCCGCCGGGCCGCCTTTAGGCCCTGTCTTCCCTCGTCGCTCCTTCGTCGCTCCTCAGTCCAGACAGGACCGCGGCCCTTTGGCTCGCTCACCCTTGACCAGGCTCCCTTCGCATCGCCTCCCGCTCGGTCACCAGCTGCACCACGTAGAACACAAGGCCCAGGCCGAGGGCGCCGAGCACGTAGTACTGCGCGTCCCGGAACTCGCTCGGTCCGATCAGGATGATCAGTTCGTAGGCCAGCCAGATCACCGCTCCGGCGATCACCGGAATTTCAAATTTCCCGAACGGTCTGGGTCGGCTGCCCTGGCTCCCCCGCGGGCCCCGCCGGGATGTAAACACGTACAGCAGCACCGTGCCCGTGTACAGCAGGGCCGGCATGATCGTGGACGCGGTGAACAGGGTGGCGAGCGCGGCGGTGTGGGTGCGCAGCACCAGCGCGATGGCGCCGCTGAGCACCGCGGCCAGGACGGTGGCCCAGGCGGGACCGCCGGTCGCCCTCGGCACCTGGTGCAGGAACTGGTGGCCGGGCAGCCGCCGGTCCCGCGCCATGGAGAAGATCAGCCGCCCGTTGGTCACCATGATGATCAGGCCGCAGGCGAAGATCGAGACGCAGACGAAGACCAGGAAGATCTTCTGCACCACGCCGCCGAGCACGTCGTGCACGATGGACGCCACCGGCGCGGTGCTGGCGTACGCCGCCTTGTTGGTCGTGTATGCCAGCACGAGCAGGAACGCGAAGCCCACCACGCCCGAGACGAGCACGGCGCGGAGCATCGCCCTGGGGATGACCTTGTGCGGCTCGTGAGTCTCCTCGGCCAGGTTGCTGGCCGACTCGAAGCCCACGATGGTGTACGCGCCGAGCAGCGTGGCCAGCATGAACGGGCCGAGCCAGGCGTAGTAGCCGGCGTGCGGGACCGCGCCGGTGGCGCCGAGGTTGGACCAGTGCCCCATCGACCTGACCGCGGCCACGATCAGCAGCAGGACGGTGAGCCCGGCGATGCCGATGATCTCGGTGGCCACCGCGGTGTTGTTCACCCGGGTGGTGACCCGGGTCGAGGCGATGATCAGCGCCGCCTGCAGGGCCAGCACGACCAGCGTCTCCAGCGCCGCGCTGGTCGGCGTGTACGTCTCGCCGATCAGCGGCTGGAAGGCCACCTGGACCAGGCCGTAGTCGACCGAGACGGTGACGATGGTCAGGAACGCGAACGACATCCACCCGAACCACCAGCCCACGCTCACGTTGGCCAGCCGTGAGGCCCACTGGTAGGAGTAGCCGGACAGCGGGACCCGGACCGAGAGCGCCCCGTAGACCAGCGCCACCAGCGACTGGCCCACGATCACGATGGGCCAGGTCCAGATGGCCCGCGTCCCGCCGGTGGCCAGCGCGAAGCCGTAGGTGGTGAAGATCCCGGTGGTGATCGAGATGAACGAGAAAGCCACCGCGAACGACTCGAAGTGGCGCAGCGAGCGGGTGAACTGCTGGCGGTAGCCGAACCTCTCCAGCTGTTCGTCCTCCGGGACGGCGCCCGTCGTGACCTGATCCATGTCCATCACTTCCTTGGCAGCTAAGGCGGGGAACGCAGCACCGTGCAGCCGGCGCCGGCGAGGGCCTCGGTGGCCTCGGGGCTGGCTTCTGGATCGGTGAGGACCGCGGTGACGCGGCTGAGCGGGCAGACCCGGTGCACGGCGATCGCGCCGAGCTTGCTCGAGTCGGCCAGGACGTAGGAGGCGGCCGCGTGCGCGATGATCGTGCGCCGGGTGGCCACCTCGGGCGGGTGGTAGTCGGTCAGCCCGGCCTGCGCGTGCACGCCGCCGGAGCCGAGGAACGCCTTGTCGGCGTAGAAGTCGGCGAAGAAGGCCTCCGCCTGCGCGCCGTAGCAGGCCGCGTCGCCGTGCCGGACCTGCCCGCCGCACAGCAGCAGGTCGATCTCCTCCCGGTCGGCGAGCGCCATCGCGGCGGGCACCGAGTTCGTCAGCACCCGGCCGCGGAAGGATTCGGGCAGCGCCCGGGCCACCTCGAGCGCGGTGGTGCCGATGTCGATGACGATCGTGTCCTCGGGCTCGACCAGGGTCGCGGCCAGCTGCGCGATGGCCAGCTTGCGCGGGGCGTGCAGGGCGCTTCGGGTGGCGAAGTCGCCCTCGGTGGACCGGACCGAGAGCGCGCCGCCGTAGACACGCTCGAGCAGCCCCCGGTCCCGCAGCCCGCGCAGGTCGCGGCGGATCGTCTCCAGCGAGACGCCGAACCTTCGCGCGAGTTCCTCGGCGGACACCGCCTTCGTCTGGCGGACCTCGGCGAGGATGGCCTGGCGGCGCTGAGTCGGCAGCATACGGCTCCTGTATGACCGTTGTTTACCGATCTTGATGTAGTTCTGTGTCCGCTGTCAATCCCTAGGTGCCGCCTCGTTTGGCCGCCCAGGACGCGGGAAGGCATCACCCAAACCCGGAGGGAGAAGCACTATGGCCCGCAAGGCACTCCGCCTGCTGCTGCCCGCGTCCATCGCCGTCCTGGCCGCCAGCCAGTGGCGGGAGATCGCTCGCTATATCAAGATCAGCCAGATGTCACGGGGCGGCGGCCACCCGCAGATCGTCCCGGCCACAGGACAGCACTCCTACCCCACCCACCCCGGCGGCGGCGATGCGGACGGCACCGGCGACTTCGACTCCGCCAGCCGCGGCGGCCCCGCCGCCTCCGCCTAGCCCGGGCCGCTCACCGCCCGCCCGCCAGCTTGCGGGCGCGCTGCTCCAAGCCGAGCTCGCCATAGGGGTAGTCGACGGGGTGGGGGGCGCTGGCGGCGTCGAGCGCCGCGGTCTCCGCCGCGGTCAGCTGCAACTGCGCCGAGCGCAGGTTGGCCTCGAGCTGGCTGAGCGTGCGGGCCCCGAGGATCGTCGAGGTGACGGCGGGCCGGGCGGTCACCCAGGCCAGCGCGACCTCGGCCATGGACACGCCGCGGTCCTCGGCCACCTTCTGCACCGCGTCGATGACGTTCCAGGTGCGTTCCGTGCCGCGCCGGTCGTAGGCCTCCATGCCGCGGTTCGGGTCGTCGCCGAGGCGGGTGGCCCCGGACGGGCGCTGGTCGCGCTGGTACTTGCCGGACAGCCAGCCGCCGCCGAGCGGGCTCCACGGCAGCAGGCCCATCCCGGCGTCGAGCACGGCGGGCACGATCTCCCACTCGATCTCCCGGGCCAGCAGGCTGTACTGCGGCTGGAGCGTCACCGGTTCGGCCGCGTTCAGCGCCCGGGCCAGGTGCACGGCCTTGGTCAGCTGCCAGCCGGTGAAGTTGGACAGACCGTAGTAGCGGATCTTCCCCGCCCGGATGAACTGGTCCAGCGTGCGCAGCGTCTCCTCGAGCGGCGTCAGCGGGTCGTAGGCGTGCACCTGGTACAGGTCGACCGACTCCAGCCCCAGCCGCCGCAGCGAGGCGTCCAGCGCGCGGGTCAGGTGGCGCGCGGACAGCCCGGCGCCGTTCGGCGAGTCGTCGCCGGCCCGCGGGAAGCGGCCCTTGGTGGCCAGCACCACGGGCTCGGTGACCTCGGCCGGGCGGCTGGCGAACCAGTGGCCGATGATCTCCTCCGACCTGCCGTCGCCGTATACGTCGGCTGTGTCCACCAGATTGCCGCCCGCCTCGATGAAGCGGTCGAGCTGCTGGTGCGCGCCGGGCTCGTCGGTCTCGACCCCGAACGTCATCGTGCCCAGGCACAGGCTCGACACCGCGCAGCCACTATGTCCTAGCGTGCGATATTCCATGTGTCCAGGCTACCGAGCGCGGCGGCCCGGCCCCAAAGACGCCGGAGCCGGGGCCGCCGCGGAGCACCGGCTGGCTCAGCGGAGCCGGGAGCTGACGACCGGCGTCATCCCCCCGCCCGGCTCGGCGCGGACCCCGAGCCGCAGGGTCCCGAAGTCCGGGCTGCGGAAGTTGAACAGGGTCATCAGGTTGCCGATGGCCGGCTTGTTCTTCGGGATGTAGACGCCCGGTGCCGGGTTCGGCAGGTTGTCCTCGCTGTAGCTGGTCAGCGGGGGCAGCCCCCAGTTGGCCTCGATGAACTTGAGGATGGACACGTGGTCGGTATAGGTGTGGTCGACGAAGCCGCGCCTGGCGTAGGGAGAGACCACGAGCATCGGCACGCGCGGGCCGTCGCCGAAGAAGCTGACCGGCTGGATGTAACCCGAGTCGTAGTAGCCGCCGGTCTCGTCGAACGTGACGAAGATGGCCGTGTTCCGCCACAGCGTCGGGTTGTTCTGCACCGCGGCGATGGCCCGGGCGGTGAAGTTCTCGAACCCGGCGAGCGTGGAATAGCCGGGGTGGCCGTCGTCGTCGCCTGGCTTGAGGATGGACACCGCGGGCAGCGTGCCATTGGTCGCGTCGGCGACGAACTGGTTGGCATCGTGCTGGGTGCCAGCGCGCAGCGCCGGGTTGGTCATGATCGACGCTGAGTACTGCATCGGGTCGCAGATCCCGCAATAGTCCGCCGTGGGGCTGCCGTTGTTGTAGCCCTCCCCGAAGTACCCCCAGCTGATGTGGCGGGCCGAGAGCGAGTCACCGATCGTCACGTAGTCGCTCTTCTGCGGCGGCACGGTATAAGGCGCGGTGCTCAGAGTGCCGTTGGCGTTGTAGCCAGGGTTGTAATTGTTCAGCAGGTAGTACCGGCCGGGCTGGCAGTTGTGCATCACCTGGTAGGGCAGTGTTTTCAGGTAGCTGAAGACGGCCCCGACGCCCGGCTGGGACTCATCCGCGCAATCCGAGTAGCTGCCGCCGGCGTTGGCCGTGGTGCTGCTGCCGTAGCCGTCCTGGGTGTAGTTGTTGTTGGTCCCCGGCTTCGGGTTGGGGTTCTCGACCTCGCCGGCCGGCGGCACGGCCGCGTGACCGGACGCGTCCTGGTACGACGCGGCGAAGCCGGTGCCGAGCGCGATGTGGTTGGCGCCGGTGCCACCCTGCACGGCCTGGTGGTAGTTGTCGCTGATCGAGTAGTTCTGGGCCAGGTCACGCAGGACGGGGGCGTCTCCCTGCGCCATGTTGTAGAAGCCCATCTGCACGCTGCCCTGGAAGATCGCCGCCGGCGGACTGGCGCCGTTGTCGTCCCCGGCCGTGTTGGCCACCCAGGTACTGAGTCGGCTGTGGAAGGCCGCGGTCTGCTGCCACATCTGGTAGAAGCGGTGGATCGGGTCGCCCACGTAAGCGCCGAACAACTCGCACTGGCCGAGTTTCGAGTACTGCACGTGGCTGTCGAAGTAGGGGACGGACTTGGTGATCTGGAACGGGCCGTTGGGCAGGGTGGCCGGGAACCGGGTGTCGGCGCTGTTGGCGGGCAGCCCGTCGCAGGCCGGCGACACGTAGGTGGTGTTCGGCGCCGGGAGGGCCTTGTAGCTGCCGGTGATCGTCGGCGTGAGCGTGTACTTGCTGGTGTCGGCGGCGGTGAGCTGGGAGGCGCTCATGTAGTCCGGGCCGGGGGTCCCCTTCGAGGTGACGATTCCCTCCGACCGCAGGTTCCGGATGTGCTGGTGGCCGGGCGGCTGGTAGGTCGCGAAGACGTTGTCGAAGCTGTGGTTCTCGCCGATGATCACGACCACGTGCTTGATCGGCGTGCTGGTCGCAGTGCTGGCCATCACGGCGCCGGTGATCCCGGCGCCGGTGATCCCGGCGCTGGTGATTCCGGCGCTGGCCGCGCTTGCGGCCCGGGCCGCCGAGCCGGGTGCCGCGGACGCGGCGGCCGCGGTCAGCGCGCTCGCGGCCAGCCCGGCCGCCGCGACCGCGCAGACCTGCCTGATCAGTCTCCGGTTCATGGGGGGTCCCTTTCGCCTTCCGTACGTGAGCTGAGCGGATGCAGGGAAACGGCTGTGAGTAACCTCAGAGCCAACCTCAGCATGAAGTCCGCAATCTTCCGCGAAAGGAACAAAAGGTAAACAAAGCCCCAGTCCTGGACTAACAGCTATGCCCAGAAACAAACAGAAACGCCACCTGCCGACCGGACTAAATTCGTCCTTGCGGCAGCGTCGGGGTGTCGAATGATCGGCGGCATGAAGTCAGGCGCGCTTGCTTCCGGGCCTGCGGAGGCGGCACCCGCCGTCGCGCTGGTCCTCTACGCGCTGTCCATCGCGGGAGTGATCCACACCGGCCTGCCCGGATGGTGGCTCCCCATCACCGGCGTCGCCGACATCGCGGCCCTGGCCATCCTGCTCAGCCCGCCCATTCGCCGCTGGGTGGCCCCGCGATCATGAACGGCTCGGGCGACCCCGGTCCTCGAGCTTCGCGTCGGCCGCGGCGGCCAGAAACGGGGTGGCGGTGATCATGACGAGGCGATCCTCTCCGGGAAGGGCAGGGCGATGGGGTCGGTCGCGAGGCGGCTGCGGCCGGCCTCGTCGAAGCGGTCGAGGCCGATCGGCGACACGTCGAGCACGTCGGACGAGCCGGTGAGCGCGACGTCGGCGGCGGCGCGCGCCACGCCCCCGCCTCCGGCCGCCAGGCCCCGGAACGCGACGTGCTCGCGGACCTCGACGCCGCTGCGGATCAGCGCCACCGTGTAGGCGGCCACGTTGCGCGGCGGCGTGATGAACCCGTCCTGGGCGCAGAAGGTGCCGCCGAGCGTCTGCCCGGGCGCGAGCGTCGGGTTGGCCGCGTCGACCTCGCCGGGCTCGAGCCAGCGCACCGGGACGCCCAGCGCGGACTGCATCTCCATCCGGGCGTGCGCCGCCGCGACCTCCGCCTCGGTGAAGCAGGGCAGCAGGTAACCCTGCTCGGTGAACCCGGAGTCGGTGCCGATCTCGTCCCGCTGGCCCAGGTAGAACCGGCGGGACCACTGGCCCAGGCGCACTGCTTCTGGCGTCCCGCCCTGCATCCGGACCACCCCGGCCGCCCGGCTGCTGGCGCCCTGGCCGAGGAAGCCCTTCTCGATCAGGACGACCCGCGACAGCCCGGCCTGGCGCAGGAAGTAGGCGCACCAGGCGCCCACCGTCCCGCCGCCCACCACCACGGCGTCGGCTTTATCACTCATTGGCACAGGATCGATGCTGACATAGACTGAACATTCAGTCAATACGGTGTTGTCAATGCTGGGCTGGCGCCTGGAGGTACCGCGCATGTACGGGTTGTCGGAGGAAGATCGCCAGATCCAGGCCCGGGCCCGCGGGTTCGCGGACGACCTGATCCCGTTCGAGGAAGAGGCCGAACGGTCTGGCGGCGAGCTGCCCGCCGACGTGACGGCCGCGCACGCCAAACGCGCCCGCGAGCTCGGCCTGTACGCAACGAACATGCCAGCCGAGCTCGGCGGCGGTGGCCGCACCTCGCTGCAGCAGGTGCTCGTCCAGGAGCAGATGGGCCGGGTGACCAACGCGCTCGGCTGGGTGGCGGCCACCCCGCCGTCCTGGCTGCCCGCCGTGGCCACCCGCGACCAGATCGACCGCTACGTCCGGCCCGCGATCGCGGGGGAGCGGGAGGAGTGCTACGCGATCACCGAGGAAAGCGCGGGTTCCGACGTCGACGCGATCGAGGCGACCGCTTACCTGAACGGCGGCCAGTACCTGCTCAACGGCGTCAAGTGGCACGTCACCTCGTTCAACACGGCCGACTTCGCCTTCTTCCAGGCCCGGCTGACCGGCGGGCCGCACCACGGCGAGCACGCGATGTTCCTGGTGGACCTGCCGAGCCCCGGGGTCGAGGTGGTCAGGACGCCGGCCTACTCGCACACCGTCAGCCACCACCATCCGATCGTCGCGTTCACCGACGTCCGCGTCCCGGCGGCGAACCTGGTCGGCGCGGAGGGTGACGGGATGGCCTTCGCGTACGAGTGGTTCCGGTTCGAGCGGCTGATGGTGGCGGCCCGCTGCCTCGGCGCGGCCGGACGGCTCACCGAGGAGATGACCGCGTTCGCCGCCGCGCGCCAGGCCGGCGGCCAGCCGATCAGTGAGCGCGGGCTGGTGGCCGGGATGCTGGCGGACAGCCTCACCGAGCTTTTCGCGGCCCGGGCGATGACCTACGAGACGGCCCGCGCCATCGACCGTGGCGCCGACGTGAAGGTGTCCCACGCGCAGTGCTCGATGGCCAAGCTCTACTGCTCAGAGATGGCGGGCCGGGTCGCCGACCGCGCCGTCCAGGTGTTCGGCGGCCGCGGCTACATGCGCGAGAACGTGGCCGAGCGCTTCTTCCGCGAGCTCCGCGTCGAGCGGATCTGGGAAGGCACCAGCGAGATCCAGCGCATGATCATCGCCCGCCAGATGACCAAACGCGGCCCCGCCGCCCTCGCCTAACCCCACCCACCCAGTCAAAACCATGATCATGGCCAGAAATGGGCGCTATTTACCCCAAACTGGCCACGATCATGAAAAGGGCGCGCTTAGCCGAGGTAGTAGTCGGCCGGGAGGTTCGCCTCGATGGCGGCGAGGACCTCGGGGTCGTCGGGCTCGGTGCGGGGGCGGAACCTGGCCGCCACGGTGCCGTCGGGGCGCACCAGGAACTTCTCGAAGTTCCACTGGATGTCGCCGGCCTCGCCGTTCGCGTCCGGTACCGCGGTGAGCTCGGTGTAGATGGCGTGCCGCCCGGGGCCGTTCACCTCGATCTTCTCGAACAGCGGGAAGCTGACCCCGTAGGTCGCCGAACAGAACTCGGCGATCTCGTCGGCCGTGCCGGGCTCCTGCCCGCCGAACTGGTTGCACGGGAAGCCCACCACCGACAGCCCGCGCGCGGCGAACTGCTCGTGCAGCTTCTCCAGGGCGGTGTACTGCGGCGTCAGCCCGCACTTGGAGGCCACGTTCACCACGAGCACCGCCGAGCCGGGCGAAACGACCGAACTGAGCGAGGAATCCTGGCCGGCCAGGGTCTTCACCGAAATGTCAAATATGGTCACGCTGCTACGGTACCGGGCTCCAGACCGAGTGGCCTAGGTAGCCCCGGGCGATAGTGGTCACGTAGGAGTACACCGCGTCCTCGGCGGGCGACAGCGGCCCGGGGGAGGCGTGCGGCGAGGCCAGCCCTCGCTGCACGGACTCGCACGCGGCCCAGTCCTGCTTGTTGGTGATGTCCCAGAACTCCACCGCGTAGCCGGGGTCGAAGTCCGGCCGGGCAGCGGCCTCGGGCGCGAACGCCCAGGTGCACTCGATCGTGGTCCGGTCCGCCGCGACCGGGATCAGGCGGTGCGTCATCACGTAGTCCGGGTGCAGGCTGAGCAGCACGTTCGGGAAGATGTTGACGTAGATGACGGTCCGCAGGCCCTGCGGGTCGAGCCCGCGCAGCGGCACCCCCCGGCTCTCACCGGAAAGCGACATCGTCGCCATGCCGTCGCGCAGGTCCATCCAGCCGCCGATCCAGGCGCCGTCGGCGGCGTAGTTCTCGCCGCTCCTGGGCGGGCTGACCCGGCACAGCTCCGGGTGGATGGACGGGCAGTGGTAGCACTCGTGGTAGTTCTCGGAGAGGGTCTTCCAGTTCGCCGCGGCGTCGTAGCGGTGCTGCCCGGCGGTCACCAGCCGCTCCGGCTCGTAGGGTGCGACCAGCTCGTCCAGCTTGGCCAGCGCCTCGTGCAAAGAGCCCGCCGCACCGCCCGAACCATCCACGAACACCAGCCCGTGCCATTCGGCCGCAGGCAGCGGGGCCAGGCCCCACCGGCCGACGTCGAATCCGCGCTGCTTACGGAACCCCGCCGCCGCGCGGAGCTCGCCGGCCAGCGAGTACGTCCAGGCGTGGTACGGGCAGATGATCGCCTTCTCCCGGGCGGCCTGGCCGCACGGCAGCAGCTCGTGGCCCCGGTGCCGGCAGCTGTTCGCGAACGCCCGCAGCTCGCCGTCCTCGCCGCGGACCAGCAGCACGCCGCCCTCGCCGGTGGCCTCGGCGCGCTGGTCGCCCGGCTGGGGCAGCTGCTCGCTCCGCGCCACGCACATCCAGCCGCCGCCGAAGAAGTGCCGCTGTTCCCAGTCGAACACCGCGGGGTCCACGTACGCCGCCCGCGGCAGCATCCGGCTTTCCCCGAAAGGCCGCAACGATAGCTCCAGCTCACCGCGGTCAAGCGGCGCCGGGGCCGAGGCAGCAGAGCGGACCACCAAGTCTTGACTGATCATACAGTCAAGACTAAGCGGCGCGCCGGAGCCTGTCCAGGCCACCGCGATCTTGCGGACGGGCGGGCGGGGTGCGGATACTGCATGCATGGGTGACCGTAATGTGCTCGGCGGCGAGCTCGAGCCGTGTGGGACCGATCCGCTCACCGGTTTCTACCGGGACGGATGCTGCACGACCGGCCCCGAGGACCTGGGCAGCCATACCATCTGCGCGGTGGTGACCGCCGAATTCCTCGAGCACCAGCGCCGGATCGGCAACGATCTGTCCACGCCGATGCCCCAGTTCCGGTTCCCGGGGCTGGTGCCGGGGGACCGGTGGTGCGTGACCGCGGCCAACTGGCTGCAGGCGCACAGGGACGGTGCCGCCGCGCCAGTGGTGCTGGCCTCGACCCATCAGCGCGCCCTCGAGATCGTCCCGCTGGAGATCCTCAGGCCCTACTCCGTCGACGTCCCCGCCGACCTAGGCGCCCTCGAGGAATGACTCAGCCCGCCGCCGGGCCCGGCCGGCTGGCCCTCTGCCTGCTTAATCTGGGCCTGCTTAATCTGGGCCTGCTTAATCTGGGCCTGCTTAATCTGCGCCTGGCGGGGGCGGCTCGATTCCCTGAGCACCAGGCTGCACGGCAGCCGCCGCAGGCCCGAGCTCGGCCGGCCGTCGATGGCGCTGAGCAGTTCCTCGCCCGCGGTCCGGCCGAGCTCGCGCAGGTTCATGTCCACCGTGGTCAGCGGCGGCCGGCAGGCGGCGGCGATGACCTCCCAGTTGTCGAAGCCGACCAGCGCGATGTCCTCGGGCACGCGCTTGCCCGCCTCACGCACGGCGTCGGCCACGCCCCGGGCGATCTGGTCGTTGCCGCAGAAGATCGCGTCCAGGCCGGGGGCCGCCCGCAGCAGCCCGTCGGTCGCCTGGCGGCCCCATTCCTCGGTCCATTCGCCGTACAGCGCCCCGCCCGCGGCCAGTTCGAGCCCGGCGGCGGCCAGGGTCTGCTCCGCACCCTGGGCCCGCAGCCGGGACGCCGCGAACGACAGCGGGCCGGTCACGTGGCCGATCTTCGTCCGCCCGGTGCTGAGCAGATGCCGGACCGCGATGGCGCCGCCCTCGGCGTCGTCCGGGATGAGCGAGAGGTCACCGGGGTCGATGGATGAGGTCATCGCGTAGACGACGGGAACCGGCACGTCGCTGCCGATCGGCTCCCGCGGGTCCTGGCGGCGCCCGGTCACGATGATGCCGTCGACCCGCCGCTCGAGCAGGGTGCGCAGGTAGTGCTGCTCCCTGATCAGGTCGTCGCGGCTGTCGCAGAGGAAGACCGAGATGCGCCCCGGGCCGAGCGCGTCTTCCGCCCCCTGCATGACCGGGATGCTGAACCGGCCGAAACTGTCGGTGGTGATCAGGCCGACGGTGAAGCTGCGGCCGGTGAGCAGGCCGCGGGCCAGGGCGTTCGGCTGGTAGCCAAGCCGTTCGGCGGCCTGCTGGATGCGCTGGATAGTGCCGAGGGACAGGGCGCCGCGGCCGTTGAGCGCCTTGGACACCGTGCCCGGCGACACCCCGGCCAGGCGGGCCACGTCGCTGATGGTCGCGGGATTCTTGCTGGGAGGCATCGCGGTCGCCTCCCTCTGGTCGATGGCCTGCCGCCGGTGCGGGCGGGCGATCTGATCGCCTGAGTATAGGTTAGGAAAAGGTAGTTTGTGAAGTTTCCTTCCGGCATCCTGCCAGGATTAGTCATCTAGTGAAAACTCCTGCTAAACCTTGACGATTGGAACACGACGGTTCTAGCATCCGGTTTGGAAATGCTTTGCCTAACAAGGCCAGCCCTTACCGGCCGACGGAGAGCTTTGGGACATGGGTGTCTTCACGCGTGGTGACCGAGCCCTGGAGTGGCGGGGCGGGCATGAGACGGTCCGCATCGAGCCCTGGGGGCCGAGCAGCCTCCGCGTGCGCGGGACGCTGTGGGAGAAGATCCGCGACGACCTGCCCGGCGCGCTTACCCCGGTCGAGCCAGGCGCTGTCGAGTCGGGGCGGGCCGTCATCGAGATCGGAGCCGGCGCGGCCCGCATCATCAACGGCGGCCTGACCGGCGAGATCTCCTCCTCGGGCCAGCTCAGGTTCACCCGCGCGTCCGGCGAGGAGCTCTTGGCCGAGACGACGCCGCACTTCACCGGGCCGCCGACGCGCCGGTACAGGTCCGTGGGCGGGGGGATGCACCAGTTCGAGGTGCTTTTCCGCGCCCGCGAGGGAGAGCGCTGCTACGGGCTCGGCCAGCACCAGCACGGCCTGCTCGACCAGAAGGGCGCGGTCGTCGAGCTGGTCCAGCGCAACACCGAGGTGTCCATCCCCTTCCTCCTGTCGAGCCACGGCTACGGGTTCTTGTGGAACCACCCGGGGATCGGGCGGGTCGAGCTCGGCACGACGGCCACCCGGTGGGTGTCCGAGGCCACCCGCCAGTGGGACTATTGGATCACGGCGGCGGACGAGCCGGCCACCCTGGTCCGCGCCTACAGCGACGTCACCGGCCACGCGCCGATGCTGCCCGAGTGGGCGTCGGGGTTCTGGCAGTGCAAGCTCCGCTACAAAACGCAGGACGAGCTGCTGAACGTGGCGCGCGAGCACAAGCGCCGCGGGCTGCCGCTCTCGGTGATCGTCATCGACTACTTCCACTGGACCCGCCAGGGCGACTGGAAGTTCGACCCGCAGGACTGGCCCGACCCCGCCGCGATGGTGGCCGAACTCGACGGGCTCGGCATCAAGCTGATGGTGTCCATCTGGCCCACGGTCAACCCGGCCAGCGAGAACTACGCGGAAATGGACGACCTGGGCCTGCTCGTCGCCAGCGAGCGCGGCATCGGCGTGCACCTGCCCATCTGGGACCGGGGATCGGCCGGGCGCGCGCTGATGAGCTTCTACGACGCGACCAACCCCCTGGCCCGCGAGTACATCTGGGCCAAGGCCAGGGAGAACTACTACAAGTACGGCATCCGGGCCTGGTGGCTGGACGCGTGCGAGCCTGAGCTGCGGCCCGAGCATCCCGACAACCTCCGCTACCACATCGGTCCGGGCCTGGAGGTCGGCAACGCCTACCCGATGCTGCACGCCCGGGGGTTCTTCGAGGGCATGCAGGCCGAGGGCGAGCAGGAGATCCTCTCGCTGTGCCGGTCCGCCTGGGCCGGCAGCCAGCGCTACGGCGCGCTCGTCTGGTCAGGCGACATCGACTCCACCTTCGAGGACCTGCGCAGGCAGATCCCGGCCGGGCTGAACATCGGCCTGTCCGGCATCCCGTGGTGGACCACCGACATCGGCGGGTTCAAGGGCGGCGACATCACCTCGCCGTCGTTCCGTGAGCTCATCGTCCGCTGGTTCCAGTTCGGCGTGTTCTCGCCCGTCTTCCGGCTGCACGGGATCCGCGAGCCGGGCACCATGGTGGGCGCCGAGCAGACCGGCGCGGCCAACGAGGTGTGGTCGTTCGGCGAGACCGAGTACGAGATCCTCCGCCACCTGCTGTTCCTGCGGGAACGGCTGCGGCCGTACGTGATGGAGCAGATGAGGATCGCGCACGAGACCGGCTTGCCGCCGATGCGCACGCTGTTCCTGAACTTCCCCGCGGACCCGGTGTGCTGGGAGATCAAGGACCAGTTCCTGCTCGGCGACGACGTGCTGGTCGCCCCGGTGCTCACCGAGGGCGCCCGGGAGCGGGACGTGTACCTGCCGGCCGGGCCGCAGTGGCGGGACGCCTGGACCGGCGCGCCGGTCACAGGCGGCCAGTGGGTCACCGCGGCCGCCCCCCTCGAGGTCATCCCGGTGTACGTCCGCGGCCGTGCCGAGCCGTTCGGCCCGCTCGGGTCCATCGGCCCGGCGGTGTCCTCGGGGGGTGAATCGGCTTGAACCCGGCTGCCCCCTCCGGCGTCCGCACCCAGCCGCCCTCCGCGATGTCCCGGCGCCCGGCCGGACCGCCCGGCCGGGCCCGCGGCGACCTGAGGTCGCGCTACCGCCGGACCGCCCGGCTCGCCTTCCTGGTTCCGGCGGGCCTCTACGTGCTGTTCGCGTTCGTCGTGCCGGTCATCTACAACCTGATCCTCAGCTTCGAGCAGACCACGCCGGCCACGATCGCCAACCTGTTCGCGCCGTGGGCCGGGCTGGCCAACTACAAGTTCACCCTGCTGCAGGCCGTCACGCAGAGCGCCTTGATCCGCACCCTGACGTTCACGGTGGCCTCGCTGGTCTTCCAGTTCCTGATCGGCTTCGGCCTGGCGCTGCTGTTCAACCTCAGGTTCCCGCTGAACAAGCTGGCCCGCTCGCTGGTCATCGTCCCCTGGCTGCTGCCGTTCCTGGTCACCGGCTTCATCTTCAGGTTCTTGTTCCAGTTCGAGGCCGGGGCGGTCAACCAGATCCTGCAGGACCTGCACCTGATCAGCCATCCCATCGGCTACCTGCTGTCGCCCGGATGGGCGTACGTGACCGTGCTCATCACCAACGTGTGGCTCGGCGTGCCGTTCTTCACCGTGCTGCTCTACAGCGCCCTGCAGGACGTGCCGCCCGAGCTCAAGGACGCGGCGATGATCGACGGCGCGGGCCCCTGGCAGTGCCTGGTCCGGGTCACGCTGCCGGTCATCCGGCCGGTGATCGAGGTCGTCTTCGTCCTCGGCTTCGTGTTCACGGTCAAGGTCTTCGACATCGTCATCAGCCTGACCCAGGGCGGTCCCGCGAATTCTACGCAGCTGATCGCCACCTGGGCGTACAACCTGTCATTCCAGCAGTTCGACTACGGCGCCGGAGCCGCCCTCAACACCGTGCTGCTCATCATCGCCCTGCTGGTCGCGCCGGTTTATATCAGGCTCAACCGAGATTCACTGAGGCAGGGATGACATGGGCAGGCAGCGAAGATTCACGCCACTGATCGCCGGGGTCACCGCGCTCGTCGCGCTGGCGATATTGATGTTCCCGGTCTACGCGGTCATCGTCGGCTCGTTCGAGACTAATTCCCAGCTGCTCGGCACGCATTACAATTTCCTCCCGCCCACTCCTACGCTGGCCAACTATCGCACGGTCATCTCGACCCAGGGCAGTCACATCGTCAGCAGCCTGATCATCGGCATCGCCACCGCGGTCCTCACCCTGGCCATCTCGCTGCCTGCCGCGCACGCGCTCGCCCGCTACCGTTTCCGGGTGACGGTCGGGATCGTCGCGTCGCTGCTGGTCGCGCAGATCCTGCCGTCAATTGTGATCGCTAACAGCCTGTTCGTGGTCTACCACAAGCTGCACCTGCTGAACTCCTACCCGGGCCTGGTCCTGGCCGACGCGAGCTACGCGGTGCCGTTCAGCATCCTGGTGGTGCGCGCCTTCATGCTCGGCCTGCCGAACGACGTCCTGCAGGCCGCCCGGGTGGACGGCGCCAGCGAATGGGGGACGTTCATCCGCGTGGTCCTGCCGATGAGCCGGTCGGCCATTATCACGGTCGCACTGTTCTCCTTCCTGAACGGATGGGGCGACTTCATATTCGCGCTCACGCTGCTGAACGGAAGCACCGTCGAGCCGATCACCCTCAGCATCTACAACTACATCGGAGTCTTCTCTGAGGATCTGGGCGCGGCGATGGCGCTAGCCGTTTTCGCCATTCTCCCCGCGGCCATGATGCTTATCGCCGCGCAACGATATATCGCGGCCGGTCTCACCGTCGGGTCAGTCAAGGGATAAGCCGCCGCCTCCGGCGGCCGGCCAGCGCAGAAAAATATTGCGGAAATCTGGAGGAAATTATGCGTGCGCCAGTCAAGCAGTCAAGACGCAGAGCCCGGTGGCGGATCCCGGCGGCCTGCGGGGTCGTGCTGGCCCTGGCCGCCGCGGGCTGCTCCTCGTCGGGCCCCAGCAGCGGAGGCGGCGGCACCAGCAACGGCAAGGTCACCATCACCGAACTCGACTACTTCACCTCGAGCGGCGGCAACGCCGCGATGAACTGGTACAACAAGCAGTTCGAGGCTCAGCACCCCGGGGTCACCGTCACCCGGACGGCGGTTTCCTACGCGAACCTGATCACCAAGGTCCTGCAGGACGCGAGCGCCGGCGACATGCCGAACCTCGTGATGCTCGACAACCCGAACGTGCCCGAAGTCGCGGCCACCGGGCAACTGCGCGCGTTCAACGACCTGCCCGGGTTCACCACGAGCGGCTATTACCCCGGCGCGATCAGCGAATGCACCTTCGGCGGGAAGCAGTACTGCTATCCGATCGGCACGAACTCGGTGGGCCTGTTCTACAACAAGGCGATGTTCGCCGCCGCCCACCTCTCGCCGCCCAAGACCTGGGCCCAGCTGGAATCCGACGCCAAGGCGCTGACCAAGCCGCCGGTGTACGGGATCGCCTTCGACGCGACCGGTGACGAGCAGTCGACGTGGCAGCTCGAACCGTTCTTCTGGAGCAACGGGGCCAGCCTGACCAAGGTGGACACGCCTGGATTCGCGGCGTCCCTGCAGCTCTGGGTCAACATGGTCAAGAGCGGTTCGGCCTCGAAGTCCGTGCTGACCTGGGGGCAGGACCCCGACCTCACCCAGCAGTTCATGCACCAGCGCGCCGCGATGATCGTCGACGGCCCGTGGATCTTCCCCGAGCTCAACCAGCTCGGCTGGAAGTACAACAACCAGTACGGGATCGTGCCCATCCCCACCGACCAGGCCGGGCAGACCGTGATCGCGCCGCTCGGCGGGGAGACCATGGACCTGGGCACCGGCGGCTCCACCGAGCAGCAGAAGCTCTCCTGGGAATGGGTGCAGGGCATGCAGCAGGCGTCGGTGATGGAACACGTCACGTCGCTCATGTACTACCTGCCGAGCAAGCCCGCCGTGACCGCGCAGGTGCTCAAGGGCGGCCCGGAGTACACGGTCTTCGCCAACGAGACCCTGACCGCCAGGTCGCGGACCAAGGAATACGGCGCCAACTACCCGAAGGTGTCGCAGGCGATCTGGACCGCGATCCAGGCGGCGATCACCGGCACCTCGTCGGTGAGCTCGGCGCTGCAGACCGCCCAGTCCGCGATCTCCGGAGTCCAGCAGGTCAGCGGCGGCTGACAAGACCGGACGGCGGCCCGGGCGCACCCGCGTCCGGGCCGCCACCGTCCGGGCTCCGGTCGTCCGGGCTTCGGTCGTCCGGGCGAAACGCGGCCCGCGTCGTCAGCTCGTGCCAAGCCGCCGGGGTGAGCGCGTACGCGCTCACGCTGCCGCCGGTGAAGTGCCGCCATGCGGCGGGCCGAACCAGCGTGGCCAGGGCGGTAACCGCGACCGGAAGCGCCGCCAGCGGGTCGCCCCGGCCCGGCGTCAGCTCCTCCGCGCTGCCCTGGTAGTCGCCGCGGCCCAGCGCGGCGTCCCGCAGCTCCCGCGCCACGTCCCGGCGCCGGCCGCGCCGGGCCGCCCCGAGGACCGCGAGCAGCAGCTGATGGGTCCGTGCGCCCGGCTGTCCGTCCGGCTGCGGCCGCACAGTGCCTACCTGAGCCGGGCCCGACAAGGCCACCTCGACCAGGGCGCCGGCCAGGTCCACGCCCGAGGCGAGCGCGTTGCCCGGCTCCACCAGCCGCGGGTTGATGTCGATGAACTGGACGCTCTGCGACCGGGGACCGTCCAGGGCGAGGATCACGTCCGCCGACAGCGCGCCGTGCCAGTCCAGGGCCGCGCCCAGCCTGGCCACGTGCTCCCGCGCCTGCGGCAGGTGCCGCCCCAGCTTGTGGCTGGCTCCGCCTGAGGCTCCCTCGCGGACCCGCTCGCAGGCGTGGAACGCGACGAGCTCGCCGCGCGCGAAGACCGCCTGGAGCATCACCAGCGGCCCGGCCACCGGCTGCTGCACCAGGACGCCGCCCTGGCCGAACACGCCGTGGCGCTCGTAGTCCGCCGCCAGCCGCCGCAGCGCCTCGCGTGATGTGACCCGCCGGACCCCGGCCGACGCGGTGCCGATCGGCGTCTTCACGTACGCGGGCAGCCCCGGCTCGGCCGCGTCGGCCAGCTCGGCCAGCTGGGCCGCCGTCGCCGCCGCCACCGCGGGCGGCTGCGGCAGCCCGGCGCGGGTCAGCGTGCCGAACGCGGACACCTTGTCCTGCACCTGGGCCAGCGCGCCGAAGGCCGGGACCGCGGTCGCCAGGCCCGCGGCCTCGATCCGGTCCCGCGCCAGTGACATGACGGCGACCTGCTCCTGCACCGGCAGCAGTACCTCGGCGCGCCGCCGGGCGGCGACGCCGAGGGCGGCGTCCAGCCACCCGAACGGATCGCGGCCGATAGCCGGAACGTCGTGGACCCGCCGGACATGCCGGGTCATCCGGCACAGGCAAAGCCCTCCGGGGGACAGCGCCTCCACCTGGTGGCCGGCCCCGGCCAGCACGGTCGCGCACTGCCGGGCCGTCAGCCCGGCGCCGTCGCTCAGCACTATCAGCATGGCTGCCTCCTCGGCCCTGGGACACCCCGGTTCCCGCGTGCCTCAAATCTCCACGCGCGCCCCGGTTACCCGACATTTTTTGTATATGCTGTAAGCATACGCTATATACTTTACTTGGCAAGGGACAGCTGGAAGGAGGCCCGCCGTGGGTCGCGCGCCGCAGATCAGCCGGGAGGCGGTGCTGGCCGCCGCGCTGCGGCTGGCCGACGCCCACGGCCTGGAGGCGGTGACCATGCACGCCGTCGCGAAGAGCCTGCGGGTCACGCCGATGGCCCTGTACCGGCACGTGGACGGCAAGAACGCCCTGCTCGACGGGCTGGTCGAACTGCTGCTCACCGAGTACCCGCCGCCCCCGGGCGGTGGCCGCTGGGATGAGCGCCTGACCGCGCTGGCCGCCGGGATCAGGGACACCGCGCGTCGGCACCCTGCTGTCTTCCCGCTGCTGCTGACCAGGCCGGCCGTCACTCCGGCGGCGCGGACGGTCCGCGACGCGGTGCGGGCTGCGCTCCGCGAAGGCGGCCTGCCCGAGGCCGAGGTCGCCCGGGCCGAGCGCCTGATCGGCACCGCGGTCCTCGGCTTCGCCGCCAGCGAGGCGGCCGGCCGCTTCCGGCAGCATGACCAGTCCGTCATCGACGCCGACTTCGCCGAACTCCTGCGCTGGCTCCGCCTTGCCCTTGGCTAGGCCTGCCGGGGCCGGCGGCCCGATACTGATCCTGTGCCGCAGGTGCTGTGCCCGGTCCTGGTCGGGCGGGACGATGAAGCCCGCCGGCTGCGGGCTGCCCTGGCGGCGGCCGAAGCGGGCCGTGGCGGCTCGGTGTTCCTGGTCGGCGAGGCCGGCATCGGTAAGTCGCGGCTCGTCCGTGAAGCCGTTCGCGTGGCGGGCGAGCGCAGCCTGACGGTCTTGGCCGGCCGGGCGGTGGCCGGGGGTGTCCCGACGCCGTTCCGGCCGTTCGCCGAGGCGCTGACCTCGGCCGGGCGCGCGGGCCTGCTGCCGGCCAGCGCAGAACTCGACTCGTTCCGGCCCGTCCTGGGGCGGCTGGTTCCCGAGTGGCGGCCACCGAGGGGGATGCCGGGGGAGGAGTCGCCGGTCTTCCTCGGCGAGGCGGTGCTGCGGCTGCTGCGCGCCCTGGCCCCGCAGGTGGGCTGCGTGCTCGTCCTGGAGGACCTGCACTGGGCCGACCAGGAGACGCTGGCCCTGCTCGAGTACCTGGCCGACAATCTCACTGCCGAACGAGTGCTGTGTCTCGGCACGCTGCGTGCGGAGAGCCCCGACGGGGCCGGCGCGGAGGCGGCCGCCCTGGTCAGCGCGCTCGCGGCGCGCGGATCCGCCGCCGTGCTCCCGCTCGGCCGCCTGGCTCAGGCGGCGATGGCCGACATGACCCGGGCCTGCCTGGACGCCGCCGACCTGCCGGACGCGGTGCACGCCTTCGTCGCCGAGCGGGCCGAGGGTATCCCGTTCCTGGTCGAGGAGGTCCTGGCCGGCTTGGTGCGGGAGGGGGCACTGACCGAGGCGGACGGCCGCTGGCGCGCCGCCGACCTGGTCACGGCCGGCGTCCCGGCCACGTTCGCGGACGGGGTCCGGCGGCGGCTGGACACCGTGAGCGCGGCGTCCCGGCAGGTCATCGGGGCGGCCGCGGTGCTTGGGCGCCGTTTCGACTGGGCGCTCCTCGGCCCGGTCGCCGGCGTGGCCGACACGGCCGTGATCGCGGCGCTGCGAGACGGCGTGGGCTTGCAGCTGATCGTGGCGGAGCGGGAGAGCTTCCGGTTCCGGCACGCGCTGACCCATGAGGCGGTGCTGGCCGGCCTGCTGCCGCCGGAGCGGGCCCTGCTGGCCGGACGGGCCCTGGCGGCGGTGGAGGCAGCGCAGCCGGGGCTGCCGGGGCCCTGGTGCACGCTCGCCGCCGACCTGGCCGGACGGGCGGGCGACGCGGCCCGGGCCGGCGCGCTGCTGCTCGAGGCAGGCCGACGTGACCTGGCCGTCGGTGCCCTGGCCAGCGCCGAGCGCACGCTGGCCCGGGCCCGGGAGGTGGCCACCGCCGCGCTGCGGACCAGTGTCGATGAGGCGCTGACCGAGGTCTTCGCGATGTCCGGGCAGGTCGACCGGGCGATCGAGACGGGCAAGATGTTGCTGGCCCGGCTGGGCGCGCCGTCGCCGCAGGCGGCCACCCTGCACCTGGGGATCGCCCGGGCGGCGATCGCCGGGGCCCGGTGGGCCGAGGCCGCGGCGAGCATCAAGGTCGCCCGCGAGTCCCCCGGCGCCGATCCCGCCCAGATAGACGCCTGCGCGGCGCAGGTCGCCGCGGGCCGGGGCCGCCTGGAGGAGGCGGGCCAGCTGGCCCGGGCCGCGCTGCGGGCGGCGGAGAGCGGCAGTCAAGGGATCCAGCCCGAGGTGGCGTGCGAGGCCCTCGAGGTCATCGGCCGGGTGGCGCGGCAGCGCGACCTGGAGGCGGCCGAGCATGCGTTCTCCCGGGCGGCGGACCTGGCCGGCGCGCACGGGCTGCAGCTGTGGCGGCTGCGCGCCCTGCACGAGCTCGGCACCATCGACCAGCTCAGGACCGAGAGCGTGGACCGGCTGGAGCAGGCGCGGGAGCTGGCCGTGGCCCAGGGCGCGCTGGCCCTGACCGCGACGCTCGACCTGCAGATCGCCGCCGGGCTCAACAAGCAGTTCCGCGCCGACGAGGCCCTGGCGGCGGCCCGGCGGTCGGCGGACGCGTCCCGCCGCTTCCACCTGGCCACGCTGCCGATGGCGCTGATCTTCCAGGCCACCGCGCACGCCATCCGCGGCGAGGAACCCCAGATGGAGGCCAGGATCGCCGAGGCGATCGCGCTCGCCCCCGACGATCAGGACGTGCTTGGCTGCGCCTGGGGGCACTGCCGGGCGACGTCCTGCCTGCTCGCCGCCGACCTCGGCGCGGCCCACGCGCGGATGGCGACCGGGGCCGCGCTGCTGCTGAGCTCCCCGGCGACGATCGCGCCGCCCTTCCTCGGGCTGTGGCCGCTGCTCGGCGCGCTGCTCGGCCGGGACGCCGACGAGGCCGCGGCCCGGGTTCGGGCCGCCCACGGCACGCGGCACCTGGTGGTCGCGAACCTGCTCGGGTACGCCGACGCCGTGCTGGCGGGCCGCCGCGGCCGGCCGGGCGACGCCGAGGCGGCGTTCGCCGCCGCCGACCGGCGGATGGGGCCGCTGGTGGCCTGGTACCGCCAGTACGCGCGGCGTCTGGCCGCGGAGGCGGCGCTGGCCGACGGCTGGGGCGATCCGGTCGGGTGGCTGCGGGAAGCCGCCGCGTACTTCGCCGGGCGCGGTGAGGACCGGGTGGCGGCCGCCTGCCGCGGCCTGCTGCGCCAGGCCGGGGCACCGGTGCCGCGGCACCGGTCCGGTGACGGGGAGCTGCCCGGCTCGCTGCGCGCGCTGGGCGTGACCGAGCGCGAGGCCGACGTGCTGAGGCTGGTCGCCCAGGGCCTGGGCAACCGCGAGATCGCGGAGCGGATGTTCCTGTCGCCGCGCACGGTGGAGAAGCACGTGGCGAGCCTGCTCGCCAAGACCGGCCTGCGCCGGGCCCAGCTAACCGGGTATTCCGCCGGGCTAGATGGGTAGCCGCCGCCCTTAACCAGCCGCCCAGATTGGGTGCGCGTACCGATGCCGCGGCCGCCGGCCGCGGGCCACGATGCGGGTATGCGCAGACAGCAGATCCTCGCCCGGACCCGGCCGGGCGGCCGCGCCGCCGCCGTGCTGGAACGCCCCGGCGCGCGCCTGGTGTACGAGGTGGCCGGGGAGGGGCCGGCCGTAATGCTCATCCATGGGTTCGGCCTGGACATGCGCATGTGGGATCGGCAGGTCGGGCCGCTGGCGGCCCGGTCCGGGTGGTGCGCTACGACTGCCGCGGGTTCGGCGCCTCTGGGCCGTTCGACCCCGCCGTCCCGTACACCCATGCCGGCGACCTCATCGCGCTCCTTGATCACCTGGACATCGGCGACGCCGTCGTGGCCGGCCTGTCGTTCGGCGGCCGGGTGGCATTGCGGGCCGCGCTGGCCGACCCGGCCCGGGTCCGCGGCCTGGCCCTGCTGGATGCGGTGCTCGACGGCGTTCCCTGGGACCCGGAGTCCGCCCGCGCCCTGGACGAGGTGGCCCGGCAGGTCCAGGCGGCCGGGGTGCTGGCGGGCCGGGAGGCGTGGCTGGCCCACCCGCTGTTCGCCGCCGCCCGCGAGCGGCCGGGCCTGGCCGCCGCGCTGGCCGCCATGGTGGCGGGCTACCCCGGCCAGCACTGGCTGGGCCAGGACCCCCACCGCCAGACCCGGCAGCCCATCGATGTGCTGGAGGACGTGGCCGTGCCGGTCCTGGTCGCCGTGGGTGAGCGTGACGTGCCCGGCTTTCGTGAGATGTCCGCCGTGCTCGCCCGGCGCATTCCCGGTGCCGCCTACCGCCTCGTCGCGGACGCCGGTCACATGATCAACATGGAGCAGCCCGCGGTCGTCAATGAGCTGCTGACCCACTTCGCGCAGGAGCATTCGTCATGGAGCCGGTGAAGGTCGCGGCCGTGCAGGCGGCCCCCGTGCTGCTCGATCGTGACGAGACGATCGGCAAGGTCGTGGCGCTGACCGAGAAGGCCGCCGCAGAAGGCGCCCGCCTGGTGGCGTTTCCCGAGGCGTTCGTGCCCGGCTACCCCGACTGGGTGTGGCGGACCCGGCCGTGGGATGCCGATGCCACCGCCCTGTACGCCCGTCTCTTCGACCAAGCCGTGATTGTCGGGTCCCCGGCTACCGAGGTGCTCGCCGAGACGGCCAGGCGCCTGGGGATCTGGCTGTCGGTCGGCGTCGACGAGCGCGACGACAAGGACTCCACCATCTACAACACCCTGCTGCACTTCGCCCCGGACGGATCGCTGGCCGCCCGGCATCGCAAGCTCATGCCCACCGGCGGTGAACGGCTGGTGTGGGGGATGGGTGACGGATCGACCCTCAAGGTCCTCGACACCGGCTTCGGCCGGCTCGGCGGGCTCATCTGCTGGGAGAACTACATGCCGCTGGCCCGGGCCGCCCTCTACGCCCAGGGCATCGACGTCTACCTGGCACCCACCTGGGACAACTCAGAGGTCTGGGTGCCGACCCTGCGCCATATCGCCAAGGAAGGCCGAACCTACGTGGTCGGCATCACCTCGTGCCTGCGGGCCGGCGACCTGCCTGCGGACCTGCCCGGCCGGACGGCCCTGTACGGCGACGCCGACGACTGGCTGTCCCGCGGCAACAGCGCCATCATCGGCCCGGAAGGGGAGATCCTCGCCGGTCCGCTGATCGGCGAGGAAGGCGTGCTCTATGCCGAGATCGATGCGGGACGAGCCCGCTCAGGCCGCCAGCAGTTCGATCCCGTCGGTCACTACAGCCGCCCCGATATCTTCCGTCTCTGTGTTGACACCTCACCCCGCCCCGCGGTCACAGAGACACCGCGCCCTGCCCATGGAGGCCCCAGATGAAAACCCGATCGGCGCTGACCGAACCAGCGCGGCCGCCCGCCGCCGATGACGGCGTCCTTGTCGACGCCGGATGGCTGGACGCCCACCTGCACGACCCCGCGGTGCGGGTGGTCGAGGTGGACGTGAGCAGGCGCGCCCACGACGAATGGCATATCGACGGAGCCGTGCTATGGGACGTCTACCGTGACCTGAAGGACGCCGACTACCAGCTCATCGGCACCGCGGCGACCGAACGCCTGCTGGTCCGCTCCGGTATCGGACCGGGTTCCACGATCGTGTTCTACGGCTACGCACCCGCCCTGGGCTTCTGGCTCATGAAGCTCTACGGCCACGCCGACGTGCGCATCCTCGACTGCTCACGGAACGCCTGGCGGGACGAAGGCCACGCGGTGAGCAGCCAGCCGTCCGAGCCCGCCACGGCTGGCTACGTCCTGCCCGGGCCAGACGCGCGACTGCGCGCCGACCACGCGGCTGTGCGAGACGCGATCGGCAGTCCCCGCCGCATCCTGCTGGACGTGCGCACCTGGGACGAGTACCGGGGCGAGCGGTTCTGGCCCTCCGGCGGCCTGGAGCCGGGCGGCCGGGCCGGTCACGTCCCGTCGGCGGTCCACCAGCCCATCGACGGCCTGTACGACGAGCGCGGCTCGTTCCGGGACGCCGCCGACCTGCGCGAGATCTTCTCCGCCATCACCCTCGACGGCGGGGAAGAACTGATCACGTACTGCACGATCGGCGGGCGTGCCTGCACCGCATGGTTCGTGCTCAGCTACCTGCTCGGCCGTGATCACGTCCGCGTCTACGACGGCTCGTGGGCCGAGTGGGGCCGGATGGCCGACACTCCCGTGGGCCAGCCGTAACCGGTTCATACCGATTTCGGCGTGCCGGCTCAGGATCGGGAGGGCGTAAGGCCAGGATACAAGGGGAACAGCCTTGGGAGCGGACAGGGAGAGGGAAGCTCATGGGCACTGGAAAGGTCAGCTTGGGCACGCCGACGCGACTCCGGTCCTTCGATCCCGTCCGCCTCGCCGACCTTGAGTATCGCGCGTGGGTGGGGTACTACCTGCGCAAATGGCCTCAGGTCCTGCGCGCCTCGATCGGGCTGGTCCGGCTGGGTTTCGGCATGGACTGGTACCGGACCATGCACGGCGCCTGGCTGGTGCTGCGCGCCAACCAGCTCTGGGCGCCGTACCCCGACAACCACCCCAAGCGCGCCCGGGCCTGCATGCGCCGGTTCTACGCGCTGGTCCGGCTCACCTACGGCGAGCCGTCCAACCCGGCGAAGGCGGCTGAACTCGAGCTCGAATGGTGGCGCGTGCACCGCGAGATCCAGCACGAGCCCGGCACCACCCCGGACGAGCTGGTCGAATCGCTGGTCCGGCTCTACTGCTACCTCTACGGCGAGCCCGAGGAGGCGGTCCGGCCAGCCGCGGTGCACCGGGCCAAGGCGATGGACCTGTCCGATCAGTGGGTCGAGGAGGGCTGCCAGCCCGACAGCCCGCTGCTCCCACTGGAGCACGCGGCCCTGGTCCGTGCCTACTCCGCCCTCCTCGCCGCCGTCCACCACTAAGCACATCCCCCTTGTCCCGTCCGCCACCGGCGACGTCGTGGCGGCGGATGAGGCGGTCCGGGTTGCAGGACGGCGCGGCCTGGCAGCCTGCAGCACGAGCTGCTCTGGCGCGCGCCGCAAAAAATAATCTCGCCGGTCTGTCGAGTCCGCGTCTGCTCATTCGAGGCGTAGACAGAGGGCAGATCGAGCAGACGGTCCGCCCCGAGCCGAAAGGGACGAACCGCCATGACCACCCAGATTCTGGCCACCGCCAGCCCGCGCCAGAAGCCCTGCCTTGCCGATCGTGTTACCAAGTCGCTGCTCGGCTACGGCGTCCTGGCGGGAACCGTCTTCGAGGTGTCGGTCCTCGTCCAGGGCCTGACCCGGCACGGGTTCCGCATCGCGCACGACGATGCGAGTCTGCTGGCCAACGGCCCGCTCGGCTGGATCCAGGTCGCCACGTTCCTGGTGGTCGGCGCTATGACGGTCGCGTTCGCCGTCGGTGCGCAGCGGGCGCTGGCCGGACGAGCCGGCGGAAAATGGGGCCCGCGGCTGATCGGGCTCTACGGAGCCGGCCTGATGGCGGCCGGGCTGCTCCCCGCCGACCCGGCCGACGGCTTCGGCCCCGGTGCCCCGGCCGGCAAGGCAGCACACATCAGCTGGCACGGCGACGGTCACCTCATCGCGGCGAGCATCGGGTTCATCGCGCTGATCGCGGCGTGCTTCGTGATCGCCCGC